>Ga0209211_10000862_pt1 | contig 60284 bp, 71 predicted proteins | sample RifGroA2_FD_183992 | JGI IMG/M metagenome (GOLD analysis project Ga0209211, IMG submission 183992) | Groundwater microbial communities from Rifle, Colorado, USA - Groundwater A2 (SPAdes) (version 2) | ecosystem: Environmental > Aquatic > Deep subsurface > Groundwater | place: Rifle, Colorado... | reverse complement strand
TTGGCAAAATATTTCGCCAAAGTCAGATAGGTATCCGGAAACCAATAAGAATTCACTTTAAGAGCGATTTTATACATTTCTTCCTCGCTTAAACCTTGAGCCGCCAAAAGCTCCAAAAGCCCGAACATGGCCAGGCCGTGATTGCAGTCCGGAAAATAAGTGGAATTGCCGCAGCAGGGCCGGTAAATATTTTTTGACACTTCTTCCACCAGTTTTTGCTGTTCTTCCGTCAGTTTTATAAATTCGTATTGGCTGTAATAATCCATCGCGTCCGATTTCGCGATAACCCACCCGCCGGTTGAAGCAAAGCGGCCGGCTCCGCCGTATTTCGGATCCATCATCGGTCCTTGTTCCAAAATCGGATTTTTATTGGCCAGCCCGAAGGCCCAAAGCAGATTTAAAATAAAACCGGAATTATCCTTGTCTATCTTGATAGAATCGTTGTTTTCGGCGTAAAGCAGAGCTTTTTCGTAATTATTCAATCCTCCTCTTAGCTGGTAGATTGATTCAAATTTTTCAGAGTCAATCACGCCCTTTTCAATCATCCGCTTTCCTAAATCCCCCCACTTAAGCGGTATTACAACGCCGGCCAAAGGCAAAACTTCTTCTTCCAAAAGAGCTTGGTCCGGCTCTTGTGGCTCTTCTTTATTTTTATCGGCGCCCAAAAGTCCGCTTCTTAATTTTAAGCTCAAAGCCGGGCCGGATTCTTTATTTTCAAACTTCAAATCAAAAATCTGGGTAAAAACAATTGCCCCGACAAAAACTAAAGCTATTAATTTCCAATAAAAAGAATTTTTCATAATCGCTTGTTTCTAAATAAAATTTTATAAAGCAAGAAAAAGAAGAAACCGACAATCACAAGCCCCCATAAAACATTAGGCAAAATATCCAAGGCCTCAAGAACATTTTGAGACCATTTGTTTAAAGCCTTGCCGATACCGACCTGAAATGACGGCGCCCAAAAAGCGTTGTTGGAAAAAGCCAAGATAAGAAGAATCAGTCCCACGGCCAAAAAAACCAGAGCGGAGATAAGATTGGTATTTTTCCCCCGAATAAGGCGGGAGTTTTCCAATTTAAATTTATCGTAAAAATAAGCCGTTAAAAATAAAGGAAAAGTCATCCCAAAAATATAAGCAAAAACAACGATTAAGGCCTTCCAAAAAACTCCGGAGATGACCGCCAAGGTTACGGCTCCGGCCAAAACCGGAGCGCAACAGGAAGTGGCCGCGCCGGAAAAAATGCCAAGCAAAAATACTGATTTTACTTTCGGCCCACCCGGTTCAATTATTTTTCTTTTGGACATGGGCATCAAAGCCCAGCCCCTGCCCGACATAGCCAAAAAAGCAAGAAAAATCATAAAAAATCCGCCGACCAAATACATCTCCTTGTGAAAATCACCGAAGAGCCGAGCCAGACCGGCCGCTCCCAATCCAATGGGAACTAAAATAACGGCCAGGCCGGCAAAAAAAATAAAAGTCATTTTGAGAATGTTTTTCTTCTCTTGAAAAGCCGAGGCCAAATAGGTCGGCAAAAGAATGGTAATGCAGCAGGGCGCAAAAAGAGCCGCCATTCCGGCTAAAAATGAGGCGATAATTGAGGCGGAGAAAATTAAATCCATAATTTTTTAAATTCGAAGCACGAAATCCGAAGCACGAAACAAATTCAAATGACAAAAATTAAAAATTCAAAACGATTTAGAATATTAGAATTTCGAGATTCGAATTTCGAATTTTAGTTAATAACTACTGCGCTGAACTTCAATTCAAGCTTGGGAGATTTCTGGGAGTTGGATTCCAAATAAACCGAACGCTCGGCCAAACCCACGCCCGATGGCCCGTGGGCGGCCGGGTCAAATATGGTTTCAACCACAACGGATTCTCCCGGCTTAACCGTAATATTGGTTTTTGAGGGCCCGGCGTGTCCAGGCATGCCAAAAGTTCCCCAATTTTTGCCTTGGCCGTCAATAATAGAAGCCTCGGTGCACATGCAAGAGGTATAAATCTTCTCAATCCGCACCGGCTCCTGGCCTTCGTTTTTAACTTCAAATCTGTGCGACACCTTGCCGTCTTTCATGGCAATGGTTTTGAAATCAAAAAAATTCTCAAGGGCCGTAAGGGCCGAAGCCGAATATTTTGAAGGGTTTTCACTGCCTCCGCCTTTTTGAGTTAAAAAAGCAACGGCCAAAACAACGGCTGCGGCCGCAAAAATAATTAATAATTTTTTATTTTTCTTATTCATAAACTTAATGATATATTATCTTCCGGAAACATTCAATTTATTAATCGCGACAAATTCTTTCAAAACTTCTTGCCGGGCCGCGATTCTGGTGATTTCGTCCATAGAAACGATAAGCAAAAGCACCGCCAAAACAATCAAAATCGTCACCAGTATTTTATATTTTTTCTCCCAGCCGGTCCGCCAGATTTCATACAAAAGAAAGATGCTGTAAACGCTGGCCGAGAAAGGAATAATCAAGCTGATGATAAAAACCACTCCCCATAAAAGATAAATTAATCCCAAAAGCTTGGCCGAATGGGCTAAGGTGAAGAAAACAAATTTTATGGCCAGCCAAACATTGCCGAAATAAAAAACCGAAAAATAAGCGAAAAACGCCAAGTATAAAATAGTCAAAAAAGACTGCCAAACCGGCGCAAAATAAAACCGGAAAACGTTTTTGATGTATTTCTTGAATTTTGATTCCGCCATCCGCTACACTTTACAACAAAACAACAAAAATATCAAATCTGATTTTTATCGGCCGTATCTGCCTATTAAAAGAGTTTGGGCTAGAATGTGGCCTTGCATAGATTTTTCTAAATCATCTTTGCTTGCGCTTGGGATTAAATCCAGCATAATATCCAAAGCGTAAAGTTTGAAGATGTAGCGGTGCTTGGGATTGCCTCTGGGCGGGCAAGGCCCGCCGTATTCATTTTTGTTCCAGCTGGTTTTTCCTTGAATCGCGCCGGACGGAACTGAATTTTCTAAAATCTCTTTTGTTTCCGGCGCGATATTCCACAAAAACCAATGGTCCCAAGTTTTTCCGCAGGTGGCGTCCGGGTCGTCCATAATCAAAACCAAACTTCTGGCATTGGCCGGCACGTTTTCAATCGTAAGAGGAGGATTTATTCCGCCTCCGCCAAAGGCGGATGTCGGATTGCCGTCGCAAGTATATTTTGAGGGAATCTCATTGCCGTTTTCAAAACCAGGACTTTTTAAAATTAAATTTTCCATAGTTTGAAAAGATTTATCTTCTAAATTTTCTTTAAACGACCTTTTACTAATAGGATTTTTTCTTTGGCGACTCTACGCCGAGATCTCGGCAAATTTTCTTTGCTAAAAAATTATCAATCTCAGTATGACGAGGAACGGTGGAGGTTCTCCTTATTAAAACATTAAAAAAGACGCTATGTTTAGCGCCCTCTCTTACAAAAATACATCCATTTTTTAAAAGATGAATAATTAAATCTTTTCGTTTCATTATACGGAAACCGACAAAGATTCGCGGATAATTCTTCCTCTGGAAATTTCTTTTTTGTTAAGAAGTTGATTAGTTTCCAAAATTAAGAAAAGCGCGTCTTTTAGATTTTCTTTCGCTTCTTTAAGAGTCTTCCCTTGAGTATTAACTCCGGGAATTTCTTCTACCCAGCCCAAATACCATTTTCCGCTTTTTTTATATACTGCCGTAAATTGTCTTGCCATAAACTTTATTATAGTTGTTTTAAAAATAAAATCAAGAAGATTCTGCAACTTTTAAACGCCGTGTTTGATGACAATCACGTCTCCGTCTTGGATGATGTATTCTTTCCCTTCAATGCGTAAAAGCCCTTTTTCTTTGGCTTGAGAAAATCCGCCAGCCTCGCCGAGTCTAGGCGGGCCGGCCTCCGAAAGAGTTTGCCAGTTAATCACTTCGGCTTTGATAAATTTTTTTTCAAAATCAGAATGAATCGCTCCGCCGGCTTGGGGCGCGGTCATCCCCTTTTTTAAAGTCCAGGCCCGGGTTTCATCAGCTCCGGTGGTAAAAAAAGTGATTAAACCCAAAAGTTCATATGATTTTTTAATTAAGACATCCAGAGCCGAATCCGGAACCAAACCCAAAGCCAAACGCTCCTCGGGATTAAATCCGGAGGAGCCAAATTCTTCCAAAATATCAATAATCAAAAACAGCCAATTATTTTTTTCAAAAATCTCCAAAACCTCGCGGTTGATTTCTTTCCGGGTACTATTCAAAACATAAAGCCGGGGCTTTAAAGTCAAAAACTGATAATTTTTTAAAATCTCTTTTTCTTCATTGTTGAAACTTTGCTCGGCCAAAATTTTTCCCTGCTCCAATAAAACTTTGGCTTTGGTTAAAATTTCTTTTTCTTTTATCGCCTCTTTTTTTCGCGCCCTGATTTCTTTTTCCAAGCCGACCATTCTTTTTTCAATCATATCCAAATCCTTCAAAGCCAATTCCGTATCCAAAATTTCCTTTTCTTTCAAGGGATTGATTTCATTTCTCACGGTTATTATTTTTTCGTTCAAAAATCCGCGCAGCACGTATAAAACAGCGTCCACCTCCCTGATTCGCGCCAGAAACTGGTTGCCCAAGCCCTCGCCTTTGTTAGCGCCTTCAACTAAGCCGGCAATGTCAACGAATTCAACCATGGCGTAAATTTTTTTGACCGACTTAGTTAAGGCGGCCAATTTATCCACTCTTTCATCAGACACGGCCACCACGCCCACATTCGGTTCAATGGTACAAAAAGGGTAATTGGATTTATCAACCTGCTTTTTGGTCAAGGCCTCAAAAAGAGTTGATTTTCCAACATTGGGCAAACCCACAATCCCGATTGATAAAGACATATATTTCTAAACTATGTAAAAAGCAAAAAAATAGCAACCAAAGAAAAAACCGAGTTGCAATTTTGGATATTCCTTGTTAATATAATTTTGCTTAGGGGACCTGAAAACTATTTTAAACAGCTCTTTGGAAGGAGTTTTAAAATGTCGAACACAAGAATAGGATTCTCGGGATTAGGAATGATGGGTTCGGTAGAACTGCCAAAAAACATAACAATGTACTGCCCACAGTGCGGCACAGAAGTGGCGGATAAAGGGGAATGTCTTGTAAGTTTCGCCCTAACCCTAAACTTAAATGAGCCGCCGACTAAAAAACCGCAAAGTCTGGAAAAGAAAAACGTATTTCAAGTAGTGCTTGAAGTAGATTGCCGAAACTGCAGTTGCGCAAACGAACCGCCGATTGCAGAATTTGTGCTTCACCGATAAATTAAAACTCTGAGTGGATACGAAAAAAATAGAAGAGCCGGCCTTAAAATCAAGACCGGCTCTATTTCTTTAACAGACGCCTCATCTTTTTTTATTGTTCCTGTTTTGCTTCCGGCTGGCTTTTGCCAGCTTTTTTCTCCGGCGCCTTGACAATTGCAAAGAGTCTCGGCTGCCTTTTAACCCAATATCTCTTGGCTGGTTTGCGTCTCTATTCGCGCGATTGAGAAAATCCACTGCCAGACGAGCCAAAAAACCTCCCCCTCCGACAGAACAATTTTTTGTTATAACAACATTACTCTTGCTTTTTATCACCTTACGAGCCAGTGGCATTTTAGACGGTTTTAATTTCACTCTTCACCTCCTTGCCCGTTAAAATTTCCATTCTTTTTTCTATTATCGTTATCACTCGCATTATCATTCTCATTCTCCTCAAAAATAAAACATAGATCTCCTTATGTTTTTCAATCGTTAAAACTTCTTTTAGAAACTCCTCTGTCCGGCCATCCATAAATCTTGGAATCAAACCCGCCGGAATAATCGGGAATCCGTAGTTTTCCCGCAGGTCGCGGAATTTTTCTAAAATAGCCGCTCTTTCTTTGTCTGGAAATTTATGGTCTTCCAAAAATTTCAAAACATTGCCTTCAACCACCGACATTTTTCTCCCCTCCCCGATATGAAAAAACTGATTTTAAAATAAACCGTTCCGATTTCATTATTTCAAAACAAAAAACTTTCCGCAAATCGGTTTTCCCCAATTATTGGGTGCCTAATGGGATTCGAACCCATCCCGGGAACTCCACAGGTTCCTGTGCTAACCACTACACCATAGGCACCATTAAAAAAATTTTAATTCTAAATTTTTAATTTCTAAACTTAATGCTTAAATTTTTACAACCAAAAACAAAATTAAACAAAGCTAAAAAGCTGGGAAGCTAGAAAGCTAAGAAACTAATCTACTCAACTTTAGAAACCGCCGCTCCTTCTTTGGCGCGCTGGGAAACCTTGATTGCCACCTCGTCCCCTTTCTTGGCTGACTTAACCTCCTCATGCTCAATCTGCATGGAGGCGACTTTTTCCTCAAACTCATCATCGCCCCTGACAATCTTTATTATATCTCCCACCGCCACTTTGCCTTCCAACCGAATAACCGCCACCCCGATTTTGTCGTAGTAATGAATAACTTTGCCTAATAATTTCTCGGCCATATGCCCGATTATACCATACTGCTTTTCTCTCTACAATGCGCGGGGGAGCCCCGCACAAATTCTTTTAGAATTATGCGGGGTAAAATTTAAACCCGTGAATAATAAATTTTGTGCGCGGGGGGAGATTTGAACTCCCACGGGATTGCTCCCACAAGCCCCTCAAGCTTGCATGTCTACCGATTTCATCACCCGCGCTGTCAAAAATATCTTAACAAAAAAGGCGGCTGGATTCCAGTATCCAGCCGTCGATTCCCTTACTTTATCCTTCGCGTTCTACTTATCGGCTTGTCCTTCTTATTCTTTCTCCTCTTCTTGCTCTGCTTGTTTTTCTTTGGATGATAAGTCCTCCTCGACATTTTCTTTCTCCTCCTTCTGAACTTGGACTTGGGATTGTTTTATCTTTTTGCGGATTTCTTTTGCGGCTTTTTCACGAACGTAGTAAAGCTTGGCTCTCCGGACTTTTCCGGTTTTTACAATTTCAATCTTCTCAATATTGGGAGAATAAAACGGAAAAACCCGCTCTACCCCGATGCCGTCCGAAACTTTTCTAACGGTGAAAGTGGCGCCCGGCTCTCGACCGTGCTTTCTGGCAATCACCAAACCCTCAAAGGCCTGAAGCCGAGTTTTATCACCTTCTTTGACTTTCTGCCAAACCCGAACAGAATCCCCGGCCCGAAAATCAAGCTGGCGGCGTTTTTCAATATCTACCGGAGAAAATTTTATATTTTTTTCCTGAACTAATGTCATCGTTTTTATTTCTAGCACACCCCGCAAAAAAATTCAAGAAAAATAAAAAAGGGGAGGTGGGGTTTAATCCACCTCCCGCGGGGTTTATGGTTATGGTTTTAGATGTGGAGAACCATAGGACCTTGAAATCTCGCGACCTCCAGTTGACGAGCAGGCCGACTATTCTTACTCGTCATTTTTTTCTCGTGAGCGGCCAGACGCTCATCAGTAAATCCACTGGTATCCCATTTTTGGCCAGGGACTTTCACCATTTTCGCCGCGTATGCCGCATGACTTTGAATCATAGCGATGGTAACAACCTCTTCTACGCCGGCGTTTGCTGGTTCGTCAACCGGCCCATCGCCGAATATCGGAAATCCTCCGCCATTCCATAGTTTGGACGCATTATAAAGCGCCAAGGTATTCCAGGGCGTTTGCCTGCCTGTTGCCGGATTATGAAATCCTGGTTCATACTGATGGCCTTCTAGTGCGGCGCCTACCACCAGCGTTTCCGAAGTCATGTGAGAAACCATAACCTCTATGGCCTCTTTTGTTAGGACAACCTCGGCGCTTGCGAGCAGAAGCCAGTCGCCCCCTGCCCAGAATTTCCGCCCCTTTGTAAGGATGCCGTTCAGAGGCGGCGCAAACTTGCCCCAAGGTTGAACGGGGAAAGCCATAACTCCAACCGGATAAGCCAGATTTAGAGCATCGGAAACATCCTGCCCTACATTCACGGCAATCAGCACCCGTTCAGCTCCGGCGGCGAGGGCGGCGCCGGAAAACTTGAGGATTTTTTCACGCGCGTCCTTTTTTGCTTTTTCTTCTGCTTTTGTTTCAAAAAACCTCGTTGCTACCACCACACCCATTTCAAATCTCCTCTTAAAGTTGGGTTTCGTTAGCGCCTTAAGCTAACAATTAAGTTTAAACAACAAAAAACTCCGAATGGATATTTACATACTTTTTAAAATCTGTCAATGTTTCTAAATTTTAATAAAACGATAATCAAAACTTGTCAAGGGTTTGTTTTCAACTCCTCCAAAACCTTTTCCAAATCCTCGGGTAAATCCGCTTCCAGTTTTAGGCGGCTTGTGGTTGATTTTCAACTTCTCTTCTGATATTATGCAATTATGAACAAAGAAGAAATATTAAAAAAAATAAAAGAGCGGCTTCCTATTTTAAAAGAAAAATATCATGTTAAGGAAATAGGCATTTTTGGTTCGGCTACAAAAGGAGAAGAAACAGAGAACAGCGATATAGATATTTTAGTGGAATTTTCTATTCCTATTGGTTTTTTTAATTTTATAAGGTTGGAAAATTTTTTGAGTGAAATTTTAGGAAAAAAAGTTGACTTGGTTACCAAAAAAGCCATCAAACCGGTTATTAAAGAAGAAATTCTAAAAGAAACGGTTTATGTCTAAAAGAGAGGTTTATCTTTATATTACGGACATTCAAGATTCTATCCAGAAAATAGAAGAATATACAAAAAACTTAACTTTTGACGATTTTCTAAAAGACCGGAAAACAATTGACGCGGTTGTGAGAAATTTATCTGTTATTGGCGAGGCGGTAAAAAATATTCCCGAGGATACTAAATTAGAATATCCCGACATCCCGTGGAATGAAATTATCGGCATGAGAAATAAAGTTATTCATGAATATTTCGGAATTGATGAAGAAATTTTATGGAAAACTATAAAAGAAGAACTGCCGATTTTTAAAGATCAAATAAAAAAAATCTAATCCTGTTGCAAGTCTCTCAAAACCCTTTCCAAATCCTCGGGTAAATCCGCTTCCAGTTTTAGGCGGGAGCCGTTGGGATGCGTGAATTCTAAAGATAAAGCGTGCAAAAACTGCCTCTTTAATCCGAACGGACACTCTTTGCCTACGGATCTCGCAGTTCCGTAGAGTTTATCGCAAACTATGGGGTGGTTGATGGCTTTGAAGTGGGAGCGGATTTGATGAGTCCGGCCGGTTTGCGGCTCAACTTCAACTAAAGTATATTCTTTATACCTCTTTTTAACTTTATATAAAGTAAGAGCTTGGCGAACTTTACCCTGTTTTTTGCCCACTGAAATCCGGCGCCGGAAATCTTTCTTGCTTCTTCCTATTGATAAATCAATCCTGCCCTGCCTACCGGCAGGCAGACCTTTTTTCTCTTTCACCATCCCCTCAACCAAAGCCAGATAAGTTTTTTTTATTTTTTGTTGCCCGCCAAAGGCGAGGTCTCGCCTCGGCAAAGCCGAGGCGGAAAACTGGCTCTTTAAATAATCATAAGCCGCCGGATTTTTCGCCATCAGCAAAACTCCGGAAGTGTCTTTGTCCAGACGATGAGCCAAAATCATTTGGGGATATTTTTCGGCTATAAAATTAACATCCAGCCCGGCCGGCTTATTTATTGCCAGAACATCATCGTCTTGATAAATTATGTTTAGCATCTTTATAATGGGTGCGTGAGGACTCGAACCCCAGACCTTCTCGGTGTAAACGAGACGCTCTAACCAGCTGAGCTACGCACCCATATACTCTGCAAAAATCTTTCTTAAAAAATAAATTATGTTTCAAAAAATTCTGAATAAAATCGTGAAACCCACGACAATCAAACCCAGAGCGCCGAATTTCAACAGCCAGACCTTTTTCTCGGCAATGGATTCTTCTTTAATGACGCGAGGCAAAAATTTCGCCAATAAAATCGCCAGCAAAAAAATAAAACCGTATTGGAGCCCGTTAAAAGCGTTGACCAAAGTGGGAGTTTCAAGCAAAATGGCGTAATTAAAAATCAAAAAAGCCAGGGCGCTCGCGCCCTTGGAAACAAAAAACAGCCGACCGACCGAACGATGGTCCCGTCCCCGGAAAAAATCCTTGATTTTTTGTTTGGAAGCGGCAAAACCGAAAAGAATAAATAAAGCCGCGGCCAACCCCCCGACCCGCGCCCACAAAAATCCGTCCCAAAAAGAAACCTCAAGATAAACAGCCCTCATTGAAACAAAAAAAGCGGCCAAAAGCAAAGCGGCTAAAGTTCTTTTTATGGGAGCGTCAAAAACAAATTTATTTCCCCGTAATTCAAAAGCGATAAAAAAACTCCCTCCGGCCAGAAAGGCGAAAGCTAAAAGCTCGTTGGTTTCAAGCAATTCCCCGAGAAAAATCATTGAAAGAACAAAAGTAAAAAGCGGTATTAAAGCGCCGGTTACGGACGCGGCGCGAACAACCTCCTTTTCCTGAAGGGCTTTGTAATAAACGCGGATGGCCATAATAAAGAAAGCGCCGCCGGCCAAAGACAAAAGCAAGGGTCGGAGAGGAATCAAAGAAAATCCGACAAAGGGAACAAACACAAAAGCGGCCATGCCGAAAACCCCCACATAAAAAGCGTAGGCCCGGGTGGAAATGTCCGGCCGGGAAAGAATGTATTTGTCCAAAAGCGCGACTGTGGCGTATAAAAAATTGGCTGAAACAACAAGATATAACCAAAACATAAGCGAATTTCTAATTACTAATAATTACTAATTCGTTGCTCTTGCAGATTTTAGCGTACTCATAGGCGCTGGGACGGATTTTGCGCTCTAAAGTTTTAGCATCCACCTCAACCAAGCCGAACTTAGGCCAAAAACCCTTGTCCCATTCAAAATTATCCAAAAGCGACCAATAAAAATACCCCCGAACATCAATCCCCTCTCCTATCGCTTTATGAATCCAAGCCAAATGTTCTTTAATAAATTTTTCTCTTCTTGAATCCTCGGCATCAGCCAGCCCGTTTTCCGTAATATAAACCGGCCTTTTGTATCTTTTCAAATCTTTAAGAACATGATAAATCCCTTCAGGATAAATCTCCCAGCCCAGATCGGTTAATTCCTTGTTCTCATTTTGATTGAATTTTAAATTCCTGATACGGTTATGAAAATAATAATTTAAGCCGATAAAATCCAGATAGAGCCAGGTTTTATTCAAAAAAAGAAAATTCCACCAAAAATCCGCACATTTTTTCAAAAAATAATTTAAGGGCCTGTTTTTATAGGCTTCAAAATAGATGTTGTTTTTAGCCAGGCCAATCTGAAAATCAGGATTGATTTTTTTTAAAGTCCGATATGCCCGACGGTGAACCCAGATTAAATTCATCAATACTTTTAGATAGGAAAATAAATTTTTTTCTCCAGGCGGCCAGACGCCTTTAAAAAATGAATTGCCGCTATAAACCATCGGCTCATTAATGGTCAGCCAGAATTTCACATCGTCTTTTAAGGCTGAACCGACCTTTTCCGCGTATCTGGAAAAATATTTTATGATTTTTTTTGATTTAAATCCGTCTTTTTTTGCCAGCCACAAAGGAAACGGCCAATGCCAAAGAGTCACGAACGGCTCTATATTTCTTTCGCGCAAAGCCCGAATAATCTGCCGATAATGCTCAATTTCTTTTTCATCAAACTTTCCTTCTTCCGGCTCAATTCGCGACCACTCCAGAGAAAACCGATGGGTATTATGCCCCAAAGATTTGGCAATATCAAAATCCTCCTGAAAGCGATTGTAATGGTCACAGACCCGACCGGAAATATAATTTTCAGAATTAAGCATTTCCGGAAATTTTCCCTTTTGCCAATCCTGCCATTTATTTTTCGCTTCTTTAGCTAATCTTTCGGCATTGGCTTTTTCCCAAACACTCCAATCATTGTTATTGCCGCCCTCAATCTGATGGCTGGAGGTAGCCGCGCCCCAGAAAAAATCTTTTGGAAATTTAAGCATATACAAGAATTTTAGCATAAAATAAAGAGGGCCGTACAAGTACGAACCCTCTCTTTTAAAAGCTGTAGTTGAGCTTTAATCTACAATTTCTATCAAGGGGCAAATTTTTTCTTTTTTAGCCCTAAGATAAGCCCGGACTAACTTCCAAAATTCTGCCCATCTACCCGGGAGCTTTTCTGGCCTTTCTGGCTTTTCTGGTTCTTCTGGTTTTTCCGTTTCTAATTCTTCGCTTTTCTCCACAATCCAATCCGCTAATTTTTCCAAAGGCCCGGACAAAGCCAGGCCGAGAATGAGCGAACCGAGCATCAGGAGAAAATCTTGATAGAGATAACGAAGAACCGCTCCGTTAAGAAAAAGCCAAGGTAGGGCAATTAACGGAGATACGGAAAAGATAAACCACACAAAAATAGAAATCTCTCCTATCTTTTTTTCTGCTTCGTGAAAAATCAAGAAATAAAGTAACGGGAGAAAGAGGGTGACGATCACCCAAAGCCCCACTCTATTGTCCCATGTTGAAGTGGTCTGCCATTCTGCATACACCGATGGTATTTTCAAGAAATAGATGGCCAGTAAAAGCACCAGCCACCAGGGCATCAGAATCCCGCGCCTAGCGGTGAAAAACCACTTGAACGGATGGTAGAGGAAAAGCAGATACATCACTGACCAGAAATACTGGCACAGATTTATCTGTTGATAGGGACTGAACTTGAATACTTGCAAACATTCTTCCTTATACATATTCCCATGCCAAGACTTCGCTGAAACTTTCATTTCTGCTTCCTCCTTGTTTAAGATTTAATTTTAGAGCTTAATTCTCAAAGATTCTTCTCTAAAGAGAGTAAGATAAAAAGATGCTACTTGTCAAAAAAATTTGCCTAAACAAACCGATTTTATTATAATAAAGTTTGTTTTAGGCCCCATCGTCTAACGGTCAGGACGTCACTCTTTCAAGGTGAAAACCGGGGTTCGATTCCCCGTGGGGCCGCTTAAATCTATGATTATATTAGCCATAGAAACCTCTTGCGACGAAACCGCCGCCGCTATTCTGAAATGCTCGGGAAAATTAAAAAACCCCCGTTTTGAAATTTTATCAAATGTCGTCGCTTCGCAAGTAAAAATCCATTCTCAATGGGGAGGAGTGGTGCCGAGTTTGGCAAAAAGAGAACACCAGAAAAATTTGATTCCTATTTTAATAAGAACTTTGAAGAAAGCGAGTTTATTAAATTCGAAATCCGAAGCACGAAATTCCCGCCCCGCCTTTGGCGGGGCCCGCTTCGCCCGCGAAGCGAGGCGAGCGAGGCTCGTCCCGATGGACATCGGGACGGCAAAATTCAAAATTCTAAACTCTATTCTAAAACGGGAACCCGAACTGCTAGAAAAACTTTTAAAATTTTTAAGGGAACATCAAGAACCTAAAATAGATGTTATTGCCGTGACCCAAGGACCCGGCTTGGAACCGGCTTTGTGGGTTGGAATAAATTTTGCCAAAGCGTTAGCGATTGTTTGGGACAAGCCGCTGATTGCGATAAATCATATGGAAGGACACATCGCCTCGGTTCTGTTAAAACAGAACCGAGGGAGCACGAAGCACGAAGCACGAAAAATAATTTCAAATTTCGAATTTCCAGCAGTTTCACTGCTGGCTAGCGGCGGGCATACGCAACTAATTTTAATAAATCCGCCAGCTGGCGGATGGGGAGAATATAAAATCATCGGAGAAACTTTGGATGACGCGGCCGGCGAAGCCTTTGATAAAGTGGCGAGAATGCTGGGGCTGGGATATCCGGGAGGGCCAGCCATTGCTACAGAAGCAGCGAAATCCAAAATTCGAAATCCGAAGCACGAAACAAATTCAAAATTCAATCCGCCAACTGGCGGACAAAATTCAAAATTTGCTTTGCCGAGGCCGATGCTTAACTCCAAAGATTTTAACTTTTCTTTTTCCGGCTTAAAAACCGCCGTACTTTATAAAATCCGCGACCTCCCTAAAGAGGTTCGACCTCAAGGAGGAGCGAAGCGACGGGATGAGGTCGAACCTCAAATAAACGAGATCCGATCTCTAATCGCTCGCGAATTCCAGCAAGCCGTCATTGATGTTTTGATTAAAAAAACTCTGCGGGCGGCAAAAGAATTTAAAGTAAAAACAATTATTCTCGGAGGCGGAGTGGCCGCCAACAAAGAATTGCGCCGACAACTTAAAAAAGCGGTATCGAGAGAAAATGTAAAAATAAACGATCGTAAATATTTGCTTAAATTACTTCTCCCCCACATCAAATTCACCGGAGATAACGCGGCAATGATTGCCTTAGCCGCCTATTTTCACGTCAAGAAAAAAGAGTTTGCCAACTGGCAAACTCTCCGAGCTCAAGGAAATTTACGGCTTTAAGCGCTCTTGTTTTTTTTTCTCTCCCTCGCAGATTTGTAAAGAAAAAAGCAAATACCCAAAAAGACGAAAGCTAACCACAAAGCCACATCCCTTGGCATCGCTGGCATCGTATTTCCTCCCCTTAAAGAAAGAGCTAAAAATTGAAAAGACGTTTATCTAATGTTAGAATATCTTAAAAGAAGTCTTTATGTCAAACCTGAAAAATTCTAAAAAACCCTATAATCCAAAAGAAGTGGAATCGGAAATTTACAAACTCTGGGAGAAGAGCGGTTTTTTTAATCCTGATAAGTTAAAGCTTAAAAAGTCAAATCTTAAAAATTTCTGTATCATAATGCCTCCGCCCAATGCCAACGCTCCTTTGCACCTTGGACACGCGGTTTTTGTGGCTTTGCAGGATATTATGACCCGTTATCACCGGATGAAAGGAGAAAAAACTTTGTGGCTGCCCGGAGCCGACCACGCCGGTTTTGAAACACAGGTTGTTTTTGACAAAAAACTGGAAAAAGAAGGCCGTTCAAGATTCCAAATCCCGCAAGAACAGCTCTACAAAGAAATCCTTGAATTTACCCTCAATAATAAAAAAATAATGGAAAATCAGCTTCGCCAGCTTGGCGCGTCGTGCGACTGGTCGCGAGAAAAATTCACTCTGGACAAAGATATTATCAAAATTGTTTACCAAACTTTTGAAAAATTATATAAAGACGGACTGGTTTATCGGGGCGAAAGAATTGTTAATTGGTGCGTAAAGCACCAAACCTCGCTTTCCGAATTGGAAACAAAATATATTGAAAAAAAAGACCCGCTTTATTACATCAAATACGGGCCCTTGACTTTAGCCACGGTCAGACCCGAAACGAAATTTGGCGACACGGCCGTGGCCGTCAATCCCAAAGACAAAAGATACCAACAATACATTGGTCAAGAAATTGAAATTGAAACTCTTTTGGGTAAAACCAAAATGAAAGTCATCAGCGATGAGATGGTTGATATAAATTTTGGCACCGGCGTGGTAAAAATCACTCCGGCTCACGACCCTAATGATTTTGAAATGGGCGAAAAACACAAGCTTGAAATTCGCGAAGTAATTGATAAATTCGGACGGCTTAATGAAAAAACCGGGCCTTATCAGGGACTGAAAGTGATGGAAGCCAGAAAAAAAGTGGCTGAAGATATGGAAAAAAATGGTCTTTTGGAGAAAATTGACGAGAATTACACTCATACCATTGCCACCTGCTACAAATGCGGCTCAACCATTGAGCCGAGAATTATGAAACAATGGTTTGTCAAAATTAAACCCTTGGCCGAACTGGCTGAAAGGGCGGTAAAAAACAACCAAGTTAAATTTATCACCAAAAAATACGAAAAAATATTTTTTCACTGGATGAAAAATATCCGCGACTGGAACATCTCCCGCCAGATTATCTGGGGCATTCCCATTCCGGTGAAATACTGCGATAACTGCAGTGATGTTGTAGTTGACATAAATGATGTGATGACCGATTGCCGGAAGTGCAAAGGAAAATCCGCCAACTGGCGGAAGGAAACCGATACTTTTGACACCTGGTTTTCTTCGGGCCAGTGGCCCTTCGCCGCGCTTCAAGCAAACAAGCCAAACGATTTCAAAAATTTCTATCCGACGAGCGTGATGGAAACCGGCTGGGATATTTTGTTTTTCTGGGTGGCGCGAATGCTAATGCTGGGAATTTACGCCACGGGAAAACCGCCTTTCAAATATGTTTATCTTCACGGATTGGTCAGAGACAAAGACCGGCAAAAAATGTCAAAAAGCAAGGGCAATGCGATTGACCCTTTGGGAGTGGTTGAGACGTATGGCGCCGACGCCTTAAGAATGGCTCTGATTGTCGGCAACACTCCAGGAAACGATATTGTAATTTCCGAGGAAAAAATTAGAGGCTATCAGAAATTCGCCAATAAAATTTGGAACGCGAGCCGGTTTGTTTTACAACAAACAGAGAATTTTAAAAAACCTCGGACATTAACGCAAAAAGATAAAAAAATACTAAAAGAACTAAAAGAATTTTCTAAAAAAATCACCAAATTGATGGATTCTTTTAAGTTTTACGCGGCTGGAGAAAAAATTTACCACTATTTCTGGCACGTTTTTGCCGATAAAATAATAGAAGAAGCGAAATCCGGCGAAATCGCTCCATATGTCTTAAGAGAAGTTTTAGAAACAAACCTCAAGCTTCTTCATCCTTTTATGCCTTTTATCACTGAAAAAATCTGGCAGGAAATGGACTCGGTCAAGGCAAAGCAAAACAATAAAAATTTACTCATGATAGAAAAATGGCCGAGATAATTTTTGCCATCTCCGGAGGAATCTTGCCGGCTTTAATCTGGCTCTGGTTTTGGCTTAAAGAAGACCTGCATCCCGAGCCGAAAAAAGCGATTTCTCTGACTTTTTTCTTCGGCATGCTCATGGTGCCGGCCGCTTTTGTTCTGGAAAAAGCCCTTATGAAGCTGGAATTGTTTTTCAATCCCCAAATAGCTTCTATCAGTATTTTTGCCATTTTCGGCTGGGCTTTTATAGAAGAATATTTAAAATATTTTGCCGCCAGGCAATCGGCTTTTAAAAAACCCTGGTTTGACGAGCCGGTTGACGCCCTGATTTATATGATAACCGCCGCCCTGGGTTTTGCCGCCTTGGAAAATATCCTGTTTATTTTTCAAGCCGGAGATAAAGGAATGCTTTCCGGCTTTGTCGCCGGCAATATGAGATTTATCGGGGCCACTCTACTTCATATCCTGGCCTCCTCAGCCGTGGGTATTGGCCTGGCTTTAGGTTTTTTTAAAAAAGAAAATCCGCCCGCCGGTCCGCCAGCCGGCGGACGGGCTGGCGGAAGGAAAAATGTCGCCTGGGGATTACTGGCGGCGGTCGGCTTGCACGCTCTTTTTAATTTCTTTATAATAAAAAACAGCGCGGTCGGAGTTTTGAAAGTCTTTTCTTTTCTCTGGCTGGGGATTATAATTTTATTATTGGTTTTTGAAAAGATTAAAAGGTTGAAAAAATAATGGCATCCGCCTTCGTCCCGCCAAGCGGGACTTCGGCGAGATTGCTCATTTTTGTAATTACTCACTAATGTTCGTAAACAAAAATGACAAAAAAATCATTTTTTGAAAGATTGACCGGCAGCGTCAGCGCCAACGATTACGACGAAGATATTGAAGAAGAAAATCCCGAAGACGAAGAAAACGGTCAAGAAGGCGACCAGTCCGAAGCCGGAACAATCGCGACAAAACCCAAACGAAAAGAATGGCTCCAAAGCAGCGACGAGGGCCAATTGACCGTTGATATGTATCAGACCGGAAACGAGATTATAATACAATCAACGGTGGCGGGGTTAAAACCGGAGGAAATTGATGTTTCCATTTCCCAGGATATGGTTACCATCCGCGGCAAGCGCCAGCGGATGCACGAAATTTCCAAAGAAAATTATTTTTATCAGGAGCTTTACTGGGGAAGTTTCTCCCGCTCAATTATTCTGCCCCAGGAAGTTGACGCCGATTCAGCCGAAGCTAATATCAAAGAAGGTCTCCTAACCATCCGCCTGCCCAAGCTGGACAAAAACCGCGTGCAAAAAATTAAAGTCAAAAAGGAGTAGCGCTTTATTTTTCAAACATCGTTTTAATCTCGCTATTAGAAAAGCCGAGTTGTTTTAAAACAAGTTTAATGTAATGCGAATTTAATTCTCTTTTGCCCATTTGAACCGGAGCGGCAAATTTTCTCTCTTTTGTTTCCCTCACAAAAATAGCGTGGTCAGTTCTCCCTTGACGCATTAAATAAGCGCCGTTTTTTCCCAATAATGTCTTAAATTGCTTACTTGAAAGAGGCTGGATTTTCATGCCGATACGACCGAAGAAGCAAAACTTTCAGAGAAAGCTATATCTTTGTTAAAACGGATTGGTAGTTCGATATCTTCTAATAAAAATGCTCGTAATGTATCAATATCAAGCCCAGCGGATTTCACCCCCGTCTTTTTAGAAAAAGCAAGATAAGTTTTAATTGCTTTTGCTATTTCTTCCCGAGATTCTATTAAGGATTCGCCTTGGGCAGCAATATTTAATTCTGGGCAAAGAGCCACAAAATGTCTGTGGAATTGCTTAATTAAGATAGGATAATTTCTAGCTTTCATGTTAGCTCTATTATAAATCCTTTATTTAAGAAGTCAACAACAAAAAAACCATCCGCCTGCCCAAGCTGGATAAAAACCGGGTTCAGAAAATCAAAGTGAAGAAAGAGTGAAAGCGATAAAAACAACACTCATCGGCTCTTCTCCTCCAAAATCGGGGTAAGTTTTCAAAAAATATTGTCGTGATTTATTAAATACAAGGATAGCTTAAAATTCCCGAAAAATCAAGAAAAATGAGCTTGAAAAATTTACTGCTTTGGCGGCAATAAGAACGAATTTGCGGAGCAAATATAATCATATGATAAATCATTTTATAGAAAATAAAAAGAAGAAACCCGCTAGGTCCGAAGACATAGCGGGGAGCAGTCGGTCTGCTCAGTCCTTGTTGGTGCTAGACGGACGCCTTCTCGGTGTCCTCCGCGGGCTCGGTCGCGGGCGGCGGCGTGGGCGGGATACGCTCCTCCCAGTTCTCCTCGGGAGTGAGCTTCCCTTGACGGAAGAGCGAGTAGATGGTATTCACCGCCTCCACGCTCGGACCGCTGACGCTCACCAACTGCCAGACCTCTCGCGAGTCCTGATAGTACATGCCTGTCTTCACCGTGAGCGTCGCACCGTTGTGACGGTAGACACCATCGGCGCGGAGACCGCAGACGATGTGGTCCTTGGCCGTCACCTTCTCCGTCAGGTCGCCGAGCGCCTCGGCGATCTCGCTGGTCGGGTCGCTGACCTCGGTATACGTGTTGATGTACTTCTTGCCCGAGGTGCGGTCGGTCTCGACCCGCAGGTCCCCCACGAGCCCCTGCTCCTTGAGAACCTGCAACTGCTCCTCTGCGCCCTGCTTCAACCAAAGGTACATTGTAGCCTCCTTCCGCTCAGGGTTCCGTGGTGGCGGAATTGCCACCTCCGTCCCATAATGCGGTATCTCAAATATAGCATAGTCAGCTACAAATGTCAAGCGTAACAAAAAACCAGCATTTCTGCTGTTTTTACGGTCTAAATCTTATGGATTTTCTGATTAAAAAATTTTCTTCCCCCAAAATGCGAAACCGCCAATTCGTTTTTGCCCCCAAAATTGAATACAAATTAGTCGCCGAGTCCGCCGAAAGGGCGGATAAACTCCGCGAGGCGAACCGAAACTCTTTGACTTTTCCTTTCTGGTGCCGAGAGAGAGAATCGAACTCTCGACCCCTTCTTTTTCAGAGAAGTGCTCTACTTCACCCCGCCTGAGCCTAGGCGGGGCAAGCTGAGCTATCTCTAAAAAACCAATTTTCAATGCCGAGAGAGAGAATCGAACTCTCGACCCCTTCTTTTTCAGAGAAGTGCTCTACCACTGAGCTACCTCGGCTAATCTTTCTTTGTATTTTTTTGATTTTTTCTTTAGCCATTTTTCATGTCTTCTTGCTTCGGCAATGGTATTATAAAACTTACACCACACTAATTCAAACGGCCTCCGCCCAGCAGTAATTCTTAACTTACCTGCGTTGTGCTCATTTAATCTTTGCTGAGGATTTTGTGAAATACCAATATAAAAACCATTGTCTTTTAAACTTTGGATTAAATAAACGGCGCAATTCATAATTATGCGCGCTCTACTTCACCCCGCCTGAGCCTAGGCGGGGGCAGATTTTTAATATTCTAAATTATACTCGCCTGCCGCGCAAGCCAGCGGGTTGGCTCGCTGATGTTGCGGGCGCGGTCAAAAAAGCAGGTTTTGCTGCAAGTTTTGAACATTCTGAATCATTGCCTGAAGTTTGGCAAGATAGGGCTTAAGATAAATATAGCCTCCGACAATGATTCCTAAAATCATCAGCCAGTAAATTACTTTGAAAACCCGGGCTGCCACCTGGGCTCCGCGCATCTTTTTCAGAATTTTCAGCGATTGTTCAGAAACTTCCAGATTTCTCAATAAAATTTTTTTTATTTCTTCGTCCATAAAATTTAACGATGAGCCTGAGTGGGATCGAACCACCGACCTTTACGATGTCAACGTAACGCTCTGCCACTGAGCTACAGGCTCAATGCCCTCGCCAGGAATCGAACCTAGATCTACTCCTTAGAAGGGAGCTATTCTGTCCGTTGAACTACGAGGGCGGTGAGATAAATATACTCCAAAATTTAGCTGGGGTCAAAAATCCGCGGCGGATTTTCCAAGGTTGCTTCAAAAACCGTTTCCTTTTCTTTTAGATATTTTATGGCCTCCTCCATGTCTTTTTTTCGGATTCCCGGAAACGGCGAAGATTCGGACGCGGCCGCGGCCTCGGCTTGTTTTTTAAAATCTAAAAATAAATAGATATGAAAAGCAACGGTCGTTCCGAGCAGAGCCGTAAAAACTAAAAGCAAAATTCTCCACTGGTAAAAAATTTTTTTCATAAATAATTCAAAACATTGATTTTAAAAACCGCTTCCCAATCTTTATTGGTTTTTTTGCTTTTTTTCTCGTCTAGGCTTAACTTTCTGATTTGGCCTGCTTCAACATTAACTCCGAAAGGGCTGTTTTCCAGCAAAATATTAAATCCGGCCAGAGCCGCAAACGACCCGGCCAGATTCAGACTGAAAGAGAGCACCTCTTCCTGCTTTTCTGTCTTTTGAGGCAAAACAGCCGAACCAATGGTAAGCTCGACATTGTTTTTTTCAGCCAAGCTCTCCAAAAATTCAATAAAACCGACCAAATCCTTCTCGGCCACCACCGCTTTTTCAATCGCCTGTCTCTCTCTCGCTAATTCTTCCAGCGTTTTTTCTAAAACGTTAAGGTTTTTAATCCGGCTTTCATTTTCTGAAATTTCTTTCTGCAATTGAGCGCTTTTCTCTTGGCTTGATTTAACCTTATTAAAAAACCAAAACCAGCCGGCCACCAGAAAACCGTTTATCAAAATTATAACAATAAGCGATTTGACAAACTTTTTAGTCATTGCTTTTCAACTCCAAAATTAAAGAAAAATTAAAATTCCTCTCGGCCAATAAATTTGAAACCGGCGAAACCACTTTTGAAAAATCTCGGCTATCTTCAAGTTTTTTTACAAAGGTCAAAAGAGCATCTCTTTCTTGGGCCGTTCCCTGAAGAGAAAATTCGTCCGTTTTTTGAGCATTGCTTTTTCCGAAATTAAAGATGGTTAGAGAAACATCGGCCGGCTTCAATTCAACTATTTTTATTAAATAAGAACTGATTGGCCGGCTGGCTGTCCGGCCTGCTCGGACCAGTTGGGATTTTTCATTCAAATCCTCAATAACCTTTCCGATTTCTCCGGCTTTGGCCTGCTCGTTGCTTTGCCTGACGGAAACCAGCCGGGTATTCAAGTATTTCTGTTGAAACGAAAACATAAAAAAAGAAGGCAGAAGGAGAATAATGGCAACGACCAGGGCCGAGGCGGCAAACATCCCCGAAACGACGACGAAACGTCGGTATCGTTCCTTTTCAATTTCGCTTTTAATCTGCGGGGGCAAAAGATTCATAATTTTGATTAATCCTCAAAAAGAGCCAAACCTAAAGCCACGGCGTACCTTAAAGAATCCTTAAAAGAAATTTCCGGCAGCTCGTCGTTCAGGGAAAAAACATTGGCCCAAACATTGCCGTATTCAACCGGCAAGCCGAGCCGGTGGGAAAAATAATCAACCAGGCCAGAAAGATTGGCGTCCCCGCCGGCTAAAATCATTTTCTCAATTTTTGAACGAGGACTGCCATGTTCGTCTTGATGACTCTCCCAATAGTTGATATGGCGGCCGACTTCGCCGGCCACGGCTGATACCACCGGCAACAAAGCGTTAAAAAGCTCATCATTTTCTGCCGTCTTGCCAAGGCGGGATTTTTCTTTCTTGATTTTTTCGGCTTCGGGCAAACTTACGGAAAAAGCTTTAGCTATGGCTTGGTCCAACGTTCGGCCGGCCGCTTTAATAACCGCGGCAAAGCGCGCCTTCCCCCCGACGGCGATGACAAAATTCGTGGCCGTGGCGCCGAAATTAATAATCATCTGACAGGAATTGTCTCCGGCCGCCACCAAACTTCTGACCAAAGCGCGAGATTCCAAATCAAAAGCCAGGGGCTGGAATCCGGCTTTTTGAAAAACTTCGGCGTAAGACTCGGCAAAATTCTTAGGCGCGGCCGCCAAGTTGACATCCAAATGGCCGTTTTTGTCTGTTTCCGGAATGATTTCATAATCAAAAACCGCTTCCGAAGCGGCTAGAGGCACGTTTTCTTCCAATTGCGATTCCAAAGCCACCTTTATTTCTCTCTCCTCCATTGCCGGAAGTTTTACGGCTCTTAAAAATACTTTCTCCTCGGGCAGGGCGGCCGCTATGTATTTAACGCCCCGCTCTTTCTGAATGTCTTTAAGCAGAGAAATCAATTCTTCTTTTTTGAGTATCTGGCCGTCTTCAATAAGCCCTTGGGGAATTTTGGCTTCGCCAAACCGGCCGAGCCGCCGGCCTTGCCTGGTTCTTAAAAGTTCGAGGTATTTAAGAGAGCGATCGGACAAATCAAAACCAAAAACAGGAAAACTAAGATAGCGCGGCACCGGAAATAAATCAAAAATGGACATTGGTTTAATTATAAAATTAAAATTAGAAACCTGCCAGTCGGTCAGGCTGGTTAAAAATTACTCAAAGAGTTTCTTGCCAGTTTTTGATGGAAAAAGAGCCAGCCGGGCCGGTGTTAAAAAGAAGGTTGGCCAACCCGGCTCTATAAATCACCTTGGCGGTATTTTGAAGACGAATCCGGTAAGCTGTCACCTCTCTCAAATTAACGCTGTTTTCTAGCAAAATTTCGCCGCGTCCGCTATAAATCATAAGTTCGCCGCTAACAGAATTAGCAACTTCAATCGCCTTTTCGCCGCCGCCGCTTTCGGCGCTTTTATTTTGCGAAATCAACAAAATATAAGAGCCATCGGTGCCGGAGTTTTGGAATTGGGCGCTGTTTTGCAAAATTATCTTGCTGGAAGTAAGCCGATTATCCGGATTATCAACGATGACGGCCAAACTTTTTTTGCCTAAGGAAGAAGCTAAACGCACAACGGCCGTATTCTCTACTTCCAGATTGCCTTTTATCCAAAGTGGACCCGCGAGCGTGACCGTCGGACTGCCCTCGATTTCAACATCGCAGGTAATTTTTGCCGGACCCAAAGTAATATCCGAGTTAATTTCATAAGGACAGGGAGAACTGATAATCGTGGTGGTGGCGGATTGTTCCCATTCTTCAATTGTCTGGTCGGAAATCGGCAAGGTTTGAGAAGATTGGTCCGGGCTTTGGGGATAAAGAGCGCCCATGACAATAGTATTGGAAATCGTCTGGTAATAAGCGTCTTGGTCAATCACGGAATTTAAAATGTTGTGGCTGTAAACCGTGCCAGTGGCATGAATACCATTGACAGAACCGCCGGCCCCGGCAGAAACAGCATCTCCTTTAATCAAATTGGAATTGGCTCCTTGAACCGGCCCGTTGGAATAAACATTGCCGCTGACCAAAGAATTATTTTCCATCATCAAACCGCCGTCCCCCACCTGAACCCCAAAGTGAAAGGCCGCTTCCGTGCCCTCAACCAGCTCGGCTTTTATTTTTCTTTCTATTCCCGCCGCCTCTCCCTGAGAAGTTATTATTTTTTCTCCTCCAATCAGTTCCTGAATGGTGGTGGTGGCGAAAAAGCCGTCGAGCTGAAGCGTTTCTTGGCTGGAATAATTTTTCGCCCGGAAAATGCGAAAAATAACATCTTCCATCCCGGCTTCGGCCAAAAAATAAGCCTGTTTTGATTTAATTAATTCTCTAGCCACGGCCGCTTCCCGAGTGGCCGGACCAACCAACCCCAAAACAACAAACAAGGATATCAGCAGAAAAAATATCACGGCCGTCATCATCGCCTCTCCCGTTTTGGAATTTGGAATTTGGAATTTGGAATTTTGCATCTTAGTAGCTTCTTCTTAAAATAGCGGAGTTATAAAATTTTTCCGTTTTGCTCCCGGCTGTTATTTCCAACTCCATTTTCACGGCCTTTGATTTGATGGAATTTTCCACCGGCCTGAAAATAAGACTGCTTACTTTTATTTTCGGGGAATTGAGTGCTTCGGCGGCCAAGCTGTTTTTTTGCACTATTAAGTCGGTTCCGGTCAGGTAAAACGAGATGTTCGCGCTTTCTTGGGTTTCAAAATCAATGGAATTCAAAACAAGCTTGCCCGAGCTTGTGCCAAAAGAGCTTGCTAAAATATCAATGCCGTCAGCCAATTTTATCTCTCTGGTCATTCTTTCCATAATGACTACCGCGGCGCTGTTTAGGTCGCGGCCGGCCTTGATATGCTTGGTAGTTTTAGCCATCAAAAAAATAACATTAATAACCAAAACGGAAACAACGGCAAAAATGGCGGCGTAAAACAAAACTTCAATCAAAGTGAATCCTTGAAAATTTTTCTTGTTTTGAAAACAAACCATAACTTTAATTATTAAAAAGGTTGGTTAGATAGGTGGAAATTGTTTTAGTGGTAGTGGCGCCACGGGAACGCCAGCTGACAAACAAAGCCGCTTTTTTCGTATTGGAATCAAGCTCTCCCGAATCGGCAATGCGAGCTTGGCTGTCGCGATAAACGTTTTCCAATCTTAATTTTCTCTCAAAAAGACCGTCAATAAAAACATTGGACGAAGTTGCTTGCCATTGGCCGTTATCAAACGAAAAATAATAATCTCCGGAAATCGCCAAAGCAGCGATGTTTTGTTGCCAGCCGGCGTCTCTTAAAATTTTCAGAGCTTCCGTTCCTTCTTCCAAAAGAAATGCGGCTTTAATGTTATTGGCGTTTTCTTCTGAAAGACGCGCTGAAAGACGCGCCACCGCCAAAACCCCGAAAAGAAAAAGAGTAATAACGGCCAGGCCGATAACGATTTCCAAAAGACCGAAGCCCCTTTTTTTAGTTGCTGGCATAAACAACTCCGGTTGAACTGATAATAATGTTTTTGTTTCTGGAAGCGTCGGATTTTAATCTTAAAGTGATTGAGCCGGCCCGGCTGGCGCTGCCGCTGAATTTTTCAAAAAAAACATCGTTTCCTCCGCCTACAAACGAAACAGCCGAGATTTCAACCGGCGACGGCAGATTAAATACTTCATTATCCGGACTGGCCGAAGAATAAACAGTTCCCTTAAACATCACTGCTTTGGCAGTTTCAAAATGCAGGCCGAATTCCGAGCTGTCTTCCGAAGCCAAAGTTTTTGCCCTGGCCTGATTCAGCAAAGCGACAATATTCTCGGCCGCCGAATCAAGAGCCGACTGGCCGCGCAAAGAATAAAAAGTTCCCCATGCGATCATTGCCAAAACAGCGATAATAGCGACCACCGCTATCAGCTCTATTATTGTTAAACCCTCTTTTGTTGAAAATTTAAAATTCATTTAAAAACTTCCCACCATTGAATAAATCGGTTGAATCATGGAAACGGCGAAAAAACCCACAACCGCCCCAATCACCACCATTAGCAAGGGCTCTACAAGCACCGTGAGATTTTTCGTGATGTCGGACACCTCCTCCTCAAAAAACACGGCCAGCCGCAAAAACATATCCGATAAAGTGCCTGTTTCCTCCCCCACCGCGACCATTTCCTTTACCAAAGGAGGAAAAAGATTTTCCGCCTGCTCAAAAATTGAAGACAAAGAAGCCCCTTTTTGAATCTCCTTTTGGGCTTTGGCTAAAACCTCTTTGAATTTATGATTCTGCAAAACCTCTTCGGTAACATTTAAGGCCCCGACAATGTCCACCCCGGCGCTCAAAAGCGAGGAAAGAGTCCGGCTGGTTCTGGCCGCGTTTATTTTTTTTACCAAGGGCCCCATCAAAGGCATTTTCAAAAGAATGATATCAAGAACTTTTCGGCCGGAAGCGGTTTTTAAGAGCCAAAAAAACAAAAAGAAAACTCCGGCTAAAAAAATTACCAGAAAAACGCCGGCGTGGCCGAAAGAACTGCTGATAAAAATAATAAACCGAGTGGAAGCGGGCAGCTCCACTTCCAGTTCTTCCAAAGTTTGGACCAAAGTGGGAACGACAAAAATCATCATCATCAAGCCGATGCCGGCCATCGCCAGAACAATCACCAAAGGATACATCAAAGCTCCTTTTATTTTTTTCCGCACAAAAAGTTCGCGGCCGAGCTGGCTGGAGGTTAAATCCAAGGCCTCGGCCAGTTGACCGCTTTTTTCTCCGGCTTTGACCATGGCCGTAAAAATGGGAGGAAAAATTTTCGGATAACGGCCGAAGGAAACGGCCAAATTCTGCCCCTTTTTTATTTCCGCAGAAACATCTTTTAAAACCGTTTGAAATTTTTTGGTTTTTGTCTGACGGGACAAAGCGTCCATGGCCCGACTCAAGGAAAGGCCGGCTTTTATCATCACCGACAAATTGCGGCTGAACATCATTTTCTCGGCAATGGGAACGTGAAACAAAAAAGACACGAAAGAAAAAAGCGAAAAAGCCCCCTTTTTCTTTTTTTCTTTGTAATCCACCAGAATATAATCCTGATTCCGCAGCCAGCGGGCCAAATCAATATTGTCGTGCGCTTCATATTGGCCGGAAACTTCCTGACCGGTCAGTTTTTTAGCTTTGTAAGAATACAACATAATATGTTAAATCCGAAATTCGGATTTCGTGCTTCGTGCTTCGGATTTTATTCACGGGTTACCCGCAGAACTTCTTCAATGGTGGTGATGCTCTGAACCGCTTTCATAATGCCGTCCTCAAACATTGTCATCATCCCCTCTTTTTTTGCCTCTGCTTCCACTTGGTCGGAGGTGGCGTTTTTCATTAAAAGTTCTTTAATGGCTTCCGACATCGGCAGAACCTCGTGAATGCCAATTCGGCCTTTGTAGCCGTCCTCGCATTCTTCGCTCGGCTGGGGTTTAAAAAATTTAAGGCCGTCCCAATTGTCTTTTGGCTTCACTATTTTTTCTTCTTTAAAAAAATTAAGAACGCGCGCAAGGTCAACACTGACGTTTAACTCCTGAAACTCGGCTTTGGTTAAAACGTAAGGTTTTTTAGACGGACAGAGCCGGCGAACAAGCCTTTGGGCGACAATGACATTAACGGTGGAGGCGATTAAAAACGGCTCAACTTTCATGTCCAAAAGCCGAGGCAGGGCGCCGGCCGCGGAATTAGTGTGCAGGGTGGACAAAACCAGATGGCCGGTCAAAGCGGCGTTGACCGCCAAAGAAGCTGTTTCCTCGTCTCTGATTTCTCCCACCATAATAATATCCGGGTCCTGCCGGACCAAAGACCTAAGCCCGTTGGCAAAAGTAAAACCGATGTCCGGCTTCACCTGGGTTTGATTAACCCGGGGAATCCGATATTCAATCGGGTCTTCAATGGTGGAAATATTCACTTCCGGAGTGTTAAGAATATCCAAAATCGTGTAAAGAGTGGTGGTTTTTCCGCAACCGGTCGGCCCGGTAACCAAAATCATGCCGGTCGGCTTTTTTATGGCCCGATGGATTTTTTCCAACGGCTGGCCGTGAAAGCCGAGCGTTTCCAAAGTAAAACCCTTGGCGTTTTCCAACAGAAGCCGAAGCACGACTTTTTCGCCGTCGTAAACCGGCAAAACGGAAACCCGGAAAGAAATTTTTTCCTCCGATGTTTCTATTTTAAAACGGCCGTCCTGGGGCAGGCGTTTTTCGTCCAATTTTAAATTGGCCAAAATTTTGATGCGGGCGACAATGCCGGCCGCCACCTGTTTGGGTAAAACCATGGCGTCGTGGAGTATCCCGTCAATCCTGTATCTCGCCACTACCTCTTTTTCCGCCGGCTCAATATGAATGTCGCTGGCTTTCTGCAAAACCGCGTGGCGCAAGATTGCGTCAACGATCCTGACAATCGGCAAATCTTCGGCTATCTTCTTCAATTCTTCGACTTCTTCTATTTTTTCTCCCTTGTGCTCAAGAATCGGCTTTAAGGCCGACGACTCCCGATTGATAATGTCGCTGAATTCCGCCTCCAGACTTTTTTGATACTGGACCAGAAGATGCTTAATTGATTTCTGGTCGGTCAAGCGAGGCAAAATTTTCAAACCGGCTTTTTTCTTGATAAACTCAATCGTTTCCAAATCCTCCGGGTCCAACATGGCCACTTCCAGATTATTGCCGACTTTTTTGTAGGCGACGATGTTGTGGGAACGGGCCAGAGGTTCGGGAATAATATCCAGCACCTCGCGTTCAATTTTTTCTCCTTCCAAATTTACAAAAGGAATACCCAAAATATAGGCTTCCATTTTGGCCAAGTCTTCCTGGGAAATCTTGCCGGTTTCAACTAAAACATCTCCGATTCTTTTTTTTGAATCCTCGGCTTTTTTCTCCGCTTCTTCAATCTCTTTGGCTGAAACCAGCCCGGAATCCGAAAGAAACGCTTTAAGTTGTTGGACTTCTACTTTCATCGCCTAAGGCTTGTTTTATTTTTTCAATCATATCGTCCAAAGAATAATTGGCTTTTACCAAATAAGTAAAAGCTCCCAAAGACAAAGCTCTTTCCACGTCCTGGCTTCCTTCCAGATTGGTAAGAACGATTACCGGTATGGGGGCTAGGCCGGCATCGCTTTTTAATTCTTTCAGCGCCTCAAATCCGTCTTTTTTCGGCAAAACAAGGTCTAAAATAATCAAGTCCGGCATTTTTTCTCGGGCCTGCCGCAAACCGATTTCGCCGTCAAGCGCGGAAATCATCTCAAATCCCTCATCTTTCAAACGAGAAGCAAGAGATTTCTGCAAACTCATTTCATCTTCTATAAAAAGAATTGTTTTCATAAATTTATAGGCAGTTTAAACCAAAATGTCGACCCTTTATTGGCTTCGCTTTCAAATCCGATTTTTCCTCCGGACAGCTCAATAATGTTCTTTACGATATAAAGCCCGACGCCGGTGCCTTCGGTTTGATAGCGAAGAGCCGAATGGCTTCTGAAAAATTTTTTAAAAATATTCTTTTGGTCTTTTTCCTCAATGCCGATGCCTTGGTCAATCACCGAGCATTTGACAAACCCATCTCTTCGCTCCAGCTTTATATCAACCGAGCCGGACTGGGCGCCGTAGCGGACGGCGTTGTCTATCAAATGCCTTAAGACGGATTTAACGCGCTCTTGGTCGGCAAAAATCAAGGGAACTTCGTCCTCAACAAAAACCTTTAAAACGGCGTTGGAGGAACGAGCAAAACGTTGATACTCTGCGGCAACCTTGCGGACAAGGTCGGTCAAAGAAAACTCAGCCGGCCGGAGAAAAAGAACGTTGTCCTCAATTTTATTGATATCCAAAAGATCGTTAACAAGCTGAATCATTTTCTCATTCTCTGTTTCCACTGACTCTAAAATGGAGGAAACTTCAACGCTTTCCTTGTCAAAAATCTTGTCCGCTTTTTTAAAATCAAGAGAATTCATAAGCCATTTAATGGAAGAAAGAGGACTGCGGAGCTGATGGGACATAATACTTACGAACTCCGACTTGTCGCGGCTGGCGCCGGCCATTCTCTCAAAAGAGGATACAATAATGTGGCCGATGGAAAAAAGCCCGGCCGCGGCCAGAGAAGCAATTAAAGCCATCAGATCGGGCTCGGCGCCGTAAAAAGCGGCGGTGAAAAAACTAACGACAATTCCCAAAATGGTAATCCCGCCTATCAGAATGAATAAAAACTGAGGGCATTGCCAAAGACCGATATTATATTGGCGGCATTGTTTAACGAAATTCAAAGAAGCGAAAATTTTTTTCCACATTATCAATATTATACACCAAAACCGCCGCAACAAAAAAATCAACCCCGTCTTTTATAAATCTTTGTTCTGTGGTCTATAATGATGATAATAATTTTATTTTTATTCCAATCAATTTTATAAATCACTCTCCAATCACCAATTCTTAATTTAAAAAATCCCCGCCATTCGCCACCTAGCGCAAGCGGGGTTATGCTGTCAAAATTCTCTTGGAGCCACTCTATCTTATTAATAATTCTTTTTCTAGCTAAAGTATTTAGTTTTCTTAAATCGCTCTCTGCCTCATCCCCAAAAGAAACATCCCATTTAGACATATTACAAATATTTCCTCTTAATTTGGTTTAAAGAAGTTAATTTTGGGGGAATTTTTGCGCGATATTTTTTTAATCTTTTTACCACATCCTCTCTTATTTCTAAACCATAATCAGGGTCAGTCAAAACTCCCTGAATTGATTCAACAATTGTTTTACGAATAATATTACTAATTTGCTTTTCTTCGGTTAATGTTGCCATACATTTATTGTATCAATCTTGAATAATTAATCAAGCGTTGACGCCTTTATAAAATCCTGATATTTAGAAAAAAAGACCCCAGCGGACAAAAATATATCCGCTGGGGTCTATGGCTCTTTGGCATCCGGTTTTCAATCAGCATCACCGTTGTTGCGATATATCACCCCTTCTGATCTGGCAAGAAGATGTAATTCCTCTAAAACTAGAGATTCGTGGTTCGGATGATCTAATACCCCTTGAACGATCGGGCAAGGACCCGCACAGTAAACAAACTGTACAGGAATAGTAGCCGTCATTTTCCCTGTTAGTGTATGCCGGGTAGCAAAAATTGGCTCCCTATCCACTTCTTTTGTTTTCACAAACCTATGGTCATTGATACCGCTATGGTGCAAAAGCAGAGCATGAAGAAGATTAAGGTTTTCCCAGGTGACACTCCCCAAAGAAACAGCGAAAATGTCTCCTTGGCGCCTAATTTCAGCCTGAAAGTGCTTTTCCATCTCGCGGACGATTTCAGGTCTTAATGCCTGATAAAAAGCCGCCTCTCCCTTTTCAAGAAAAACGTCAAACGCTACAACATAAATCGGAGAAAGAAAAACATTCTCCCCATCAGTGCCTCCGAATAAAGGCTGTCCGCCTTTCTTACCTCCTCTCGGATTAAAAAGAAACTGTTCTCCTTCTTGCAAGGAATAGAACTGGTCTTTCGGATGACCAGTTAAATAAATATACCTCCCGTCCGCACGTACATCTTCTCTTTCTACTCCGTAAACAAGAATTGCCTCACCAGCTTTTTTCGGTTTATCTGTTATCATAGATAACATCTCAATCTCCTTTTGATGGTTGTTGATAGTTGTTTAAGGGCTTTACTCCAACCTATCCTCTCTTTATGTCTTTGTCAACTTCAATATTGACTTGTCAATATTATTTGCTATACTAAACAAAGAAGAAGTCCGTTCCGAAAGAACGGATAATTTTATAAAATATGATGGACGCGAAAACTATAAAGTCGGCTCTGGAACAGCTGGAAACGGAAAGAGGCATTCCCAAAGAAAAGATTGTGGAAACCATCCAGGAAGCTTTGGCGGCCGCTTACAAAAAAGATTACGGAAAAAAAGGCCAAATCATTAAGGCCGAGTTTGATTTGCCCAGCGGCCAAGTGAAATTCTATCAGATAAAAATAGTAGTGGACGAATCAATGCTGAAAAAAGAAGACGAAGAGGAAGAAGAAGATATTTTGGAGGAAACGGAAGAGACGCGAAAAATCCGTTTTAACCCGGAAAGGCACATTCTTTTGGAAGAAGCCAGAAAAATCAAAAAAAAATCCGAGCCCGACGACGAATTGATTTTTCCTTTGGAAACAAAAGAAGATTACGGCCGCATCGCCACCCAAACGGCCAAACAAGTCATCATCCAAAAACTCCGCGAAGCCGAACGGGATTCAATATTTTCCGAGTTTAAAGGGAGGGAAGGAGAAATTGTCAGCGGTCTGGTGCAAAGAATAGAGGGCTGGAATATTTTTATTGACCTGGGCCGGGCCACGGCCGTTTTGCCCAAAGACGGACAGGTCAGAGGCGAATACTATCGTCTTAACGAAAGGATAAAAGCCCTTTTGGTTTCAATCCAACAGGAGCCGCGAGGAGCGGTTATTTACCTCTCCCGCTCCCACCCGCACTTTGTCATTAAACTTTTTGAAATAGAAGTGCCGGAAATAATCAACGGCGCGGTGGAAATAAAAGCCGTGGCCAGAGAAGCGGGCTCCCGGACAAAAATCGCTGTCTTATCAAATGAAGAAGGCATTGACCCAATCGGCTCGACCGTAGGACAAAAAGGCATCAGAGTAAACACCATAATTTCCGAGCTGGGCGGTGAAAAAATTGACATTGCCGAGTGGTCGGACGAACCGGCGGTTTTCATAGCCAACGCTCTCTCTCCGGCCAAGATTCTTAATGTGGAAACTAATGAAAAAACCAGAGAAGCCGTTGTCACCGTGGCCGAAGACCAGCTTTCTTTGGCCATCGGCCGGACCGGCCAAAATGTCCGCTTGGCCGCCAAACTGACCGGCTGGAAACTGGACATCCGTTCCCGAGCCGGAAAATCAGTGGCCAAAACCAATGACGAAGGCGAAATTCTGGAAGAAGAATAATTACTAATTACTAATTTCCAAACCATGCCAGCATTTATTATTCTATCAAGTTTAGCGGCCGTCGCTTTTGCTTTTATTTTAAGAAAAAAAATTCTAGGGGCGCCCCAGGGCACCAAAGAAATGCTGGATATCCATCAAGCTATCAAAGAAGGAGCCAAAGCTTATTTAAAAAGGCAATATAAAGTTGTGTCTGTTGTAGCTGTTATAATCGCTATAGCGATTATATTTTTTTTTGATTGGAAAACTTCGCTGGGGTTTTTAATCGGCGCTGCGGCTTCGGGCTTAGCCGGTTATTTGGGAATGTTAACCAGCGTTTCCAGCAATGTCCGGGTGACGGAAGCGGCCAAAAAAGGAATTGCTCCGGCTTTCCGGCTGGCTTTTTTAGGCGGAGCGGTAACCGGATTTCTGGTGGTGGGGCTTGGGCTTTTGTCGGTTTCGGTTTTTTGGTTTTTATTTAAAGATTTAAACAGTCTTTTAGGTCTTGGTTTTGGCGGTTCTTTAATTTCTGTTTTTTCTCGGCTGGGCGGAGGAATCTACACCAAAGGCGCGGATGTGGGAGCTGATTTGGTTGGCAAAGTGGAAGCCGGCATTCCGGAAGACGACCCCAGAAATCCGGCTGTTATTGCCGACAATGTGGGAGATAATGTCGGGGACTGCGCCGGCATGGCGGCTGATTTGTTTGAAACCTACGCCGTCACCGCCATCGCCGCTATGCTCCTGGCCAATCTTATTTTTCCGCAAACGGAAATATTCATTCTCTTTCCCTTGCTTATCGGCGCCTGCTCCATAATTTCTTCCATTATCGGCGTTTTTTTCGTCCGGCTCAAAAAAGAAAATATTATGGGAGCGCTTTATAAAGGAGTGCTGGCCAGCGCGATTATCTCCGTCGCTCTTTTCGCTTTAATCGCAAAATTGGCGGATAAACAAATCCCCGCGGGCAATCTTTTTTTCTGGGCCGGGAAAATCCAAACCGCCAACAACTGGCTCTATCTTTTTTTAGCGGCTTTAACCGGCATCATCATCACTTTTCTTATGATTCTTATCACCGAATATTACACCGCTAAAAAATTCCGGCCGGTCAAATCAATTGCCCAAGCTTCCAATTCAGGTCATGCCACCAACATTATTATGGGTCTGGCCGTTTCCTTGGAATCAACAGCCCTGCCGATAATCGTCATCACCGCAGGCACTCTTCTTAGCTGGTGGTTTTTCGGGCTTTACGGCATTGCCGCGGCCGTGACCGCCATGCTCTCTTTAACCGGCATTATCGTGGCCATAGATTCTTTCGGCCCCATTACCGATAACGCCGGCGGAATTGCCGAGATGGCCGGAGTGGAAAGCCAGGTGCGGGAAATCACCGACAAACTTGACGCCGTTGGCAACACCACCAAAGCCATAACCAAGGGTTATGCCATTGCCTCGGCCGGCTTGGCTGCTTTAACGCTTTTTGCCGCCTTTACGGCCGAGATAGAAAATCTCGGCCAAGTGGTGATTTTTGAACTTCAAAATCCAGTGGTTTTGGCGGGAATTCTTATCGGCGCCCTGCTTCCCTTTCTTTTCAGCTCAATGGCCATGCTGGCCGTAGGCAAAACCGCTTCCAAGATTGTAGAAGAAGTAAGACGGCAATTCAGAGAAATCAAAGGCCTTATGGAAAGAACGGCCAAGCCCGATTACGCCAAGGCGGTTGACATTGCCACGCGCTCGGCTCTTAAGCAAATGATTCTACCCGCTCTTTTTCCGATTGCCACAACCATAGCGGTGGCTTTTATTTTAGGGCCTGAAGCTTTAGGCGGGCTTTTAATAGGCGTTATCGCCACCGGGCTCTTTTTGGCCATTTCTATGACTTCGGGCGGGGCCGCCTGGGACAACGCCAAAAAATACATTGAAGAAGGAAATTACGGCGGCAAAGGCTCGCCAGCCCATCAAGCGGCCGTGACCGGCGACACCGTGGGCGACCCTTACAAAGACACGGCCGGCCCGGCCATCAACCCTATGATTAAGGTGGTCAACATCGTGGCCTTATTACTTGTGCGATTTTTGTAAAAAATGAATTATCAAACCAAGAAAATATCGGGAACGGAAATGGAAATTACCGGCGAAATTTCTGTCGGCGATTTTGATAATTATTATCAAAAAGTTTTTCAGGAAATCTCGGAAAACGCGGAAATCCCGGGTTTTAGAAAAGGCCAGACGCCGGCCAATATTATAAAAGAGCGCGTTGGCGAACATTATATTTTGGAAAAAGCGGCCGAAGCGGCCATTAACGAAACTTGGCCGAAAATTTTGGAAGAAAAAATTGAACAAGGTCTGGAAATCATAGGCCGGCCCCAAATTGCCATCACTAAACTGGCCAAAAACAATCCCTTGGGATTTAAGATTATTATTTCCATTCTTCCGAAAATTAAGCTTGGCGATTACAAAAAAATCAGCCGAGAAATAATGAAGGAAGAAACAAAAATCATCGCGGAAGACAAAGAAATAGACAAAATGAAAGAACGCGACCGAAAAAGAATTGAATCTTTGGATAAAATCGCCGAAGCTTCGACGATAGAAATACCCGAAATTTTAGTTGAAGCGGAAAAAGAAAAAATGATTCTGGAATTAAAAGCCGGCATTGAAAACACGGGAATGAAATGGGAGGATTATTTAAAACACATCAAAAAAACCGAGGAAGAATTAAAAAAAGACTGGTCAGACAACGCCTTAAAACGGGTAAAGCACGGCTTGATTCTTCGAGCCGTAGCCAATAAAGAAAACATTCGGGTTTTTGAGCAGGAAATCAGCCAAAAAATTGAACAAATGCTGAAAGCCGTTCCTTTGGAAGAAGCAAAAAAACTTGACCAAAACAGATTAAAGGATTATGCTTACGGTATAATCAGAAACGAAAAAACCTTTCAAATTTTAGAAAATGTCTAATTTCCCAAAAAATTTTTTAATTCCGACTGTTATTGAAAAAACCCAGTTTGGCGAACGAGCTTATGATATTTATTCCCGATTGCTTAAAGAACGAATTGTTTTTCTGACCGGCCCGATTATTGACCCGGTGGCCAACACCGTCATTGCCCAACTTTTATTTCTGGAATCGCAAGACCCGAAAAAAGATATTCAGCTCTACATCAATTCGCCGGGCGGCTCGGTAACCGCCACCTTGGCGGTTTACGACACCATCCAGCACATTAAGCCGGATGTTTCCACCATCTGCGTGGGCCTGGCCGCTTCGGGCGGAGCGGTGATTTTGGCTTCCGGCAAAAAAGGCAAAAGATTTTCCCTGCCCAACGCCGAGATAATGATTCATCAGGTTTTGGGCGTGGCCGAAGGCCAGGCCGTAGAAATTGAAATCACGGCCAGACACATCCTCCGCATCAAAGACCGATTAAACAAAATACTGGCCAAGCACACCGGCCAAGCGCTTTTAAAAATTGAAAAAGACACCGACCGCGACTTTTTTATGACGGCTGAAGAAGCCAAGGCCTACGGCATTATTGACCAAATCATCAAAGCCAAAAACTCCAACAATAAGAAATAAAAATATGCCCGCCTTGACACATCATTAGCAAGTTATCCAACGATCGCAAATAACTTGCTAATTTTATTTTTTAGAGGTGGACTGACTTATACTCCAAGCAATATCAAATAGCGCTTTTACTGCTTGAAAAAATCCATCGCTTTCAATAATAAATCCCGTGCCTTCTTTTTTAGGTGAAATAACCCCGACTTTATTGTCAAAAAGATAAACCATCTCTGGAATTTTTACATCATCGGGCAAAAATCTGACTTCCTTTAATTGCTTCTCCTGATTTTCCAGATAACCCGGTCTGAATTTATCATCCCTCGTTCTAAGAGACTTATGAAAAATTTTCTTTGCCTGCCTTCTTTTTGAAAAACTAATACTTGAGCCGATGGCTTGTTTTACGTCTTTTATAGAACCGAAAGAATAAATAATTTTTTCTTTATTATTTAAAATTTCTTCTGATATCTGCTTTATTCCTTCTTCTCCTTCAAAAAATCTGATAGGCATGGGCGTCCTTGCGATATTATAAAAAGACTGAAGTTTTGGCAGATATTTTTCCAAAGTGAAAATTTTTGCCTCCAACGTATTTCTAATTTTACTTGGGCTTTCCGCCACAAACCTTCGCACTCCTCTTTCTTTATACGAACTGACTAATCCCTGCTTAATAAGATTTTCCAAAACATTGTAAGCGGTGGTCCTTTTTATTTCCGCTTTTTTGGCAATGCGGGAACAAGGAGCGTCGCCAAATCCAAGAAGCGCCAAATACACTTTTTGAGCGTTTTGTTCTAATCCTATTGAATTTAAAAATTTGGATAACGGCATAAAATTTTAATATTGTTGACGAATTATGTCGACACTTTATATTATACCAAATCAGTTAATTTTTACAAGAGATGCTAAATATATCCTTTATTTAAGCCAAAATAAACTATTTAGTCTATTTTGGTTTTTTTCTATCTCTAATTTCATACAAAAAACTACCAAAATTTCCGACAAATCATTAATTCTTTCCTATGATAAAAGTGAAATAAGACAGAACCTTGAAAACTAAAATCCCAACGGAGGAGGAAAGGAAATGGCGACAACACGACATGATATCGCTGTTTGGCTACAAAGAGGAAAAGACCAAAATGCTACACATATGATTGTGGTATGCGATACCTTTAATTGGGAGGATTACCCAGTATATGTTCTTCCGGGAGAAGACCCGCGAGAAAAAGAGACCCGATACGACGGGAAAGATATGCAGAAAATTATGGAAGTTTACTCATTCTCTCTGGACTTAGACATGCAGTTAAACGAACATAGAGCATCTCACTACTAAACCAAAAGGAGGATAAGAAAATGTTTGAATATACTGCAGTCGCGGAAGCACTGACCTCGGCTAAATGTATAGGACCTTTAAACGATGCTGTTTGTAAACTTGAAACAAAAAAAGAAAAAATTCTGGAGGAAATTAGGAAACTAAAGTGTCTTAGAAAAACTCTCTTTCCGGTTGAACATAAAACCATAAATAAAGTTTTGGAAACTCTGTGGAACAAGGAAAAAAAACTTAAATCTCTCGCTGAAAAAATAGAGAGAACCGGACAAGCCGAGGAGCTTAATGTGGTCTACAAAAAAATCTTGAGTTTCAAGCCATTGAAATGGAGGGATGAACACGGCCTGCCGCGTTTGGTTATTTTCAATCCTCTGGAGTCTGATTTCTCTTTAATTTCATGGGAGGATATGCACGATGACACTAAAAGCGGATATTGGACAAAAAAAGTTCCCAATGGAAGTTTCTCTATTACACCGAGCAATCTTCCGAGGGGTATAAAAGAATGTTATGACGACGTCCTTTGTCTGCTTAAAACTGAAACTAAAACGACAAACAAAACAGCGCAACTGAAATGTCAGTTTGGAAAGACTATCCCTTCAGAAATCAAAGAAAAGATAAGAGAAGCCGAAAACTACTTCGGCAAGAAAATCTTTATCATCGCCGAGCCAAAAGAACTTCGGATAAATAACCCCAACAACAAAATAGAAGGAGGATATTTAATCGTTGGATATGACTCGGAAGCAATCAAAGATTGTCTCTGGCTCATAGAAAGTTTTAAAACCTCTGCACTGAAAATAAAACCGAAATCGTCAACTCTAGAAAAAACCGAACAAACAGCAACAGCAAAACGCGATAGAACAAAAGTTGAAGCTGATGAAGCCGAAATCAACAGGAAAATAAAAGAGAAAATAAAAAAACTCTTGGAAGAGGAGAGGATACACGAAGAAGAGGTGAAATGGGTGAAAACTGAACACCCGGAATGGCTAGAAAACAATGAGTCTTACGAGATAATAAACCGGATCTTCCTCAGAAGGCGATTTGCCCATCTTGACCTCTGAAACAACAAAAAAGGGCGGGATAAAATCCTCTCGCCCTTTAATCTTGCTAAAACTAAAAACAGAAATTAAAATAAATGGGAGACGAGTATGAATAGAGAAGAATTCTTTGGGGAAAAAGTGCTTCACGCTGGTTTTAGCGAAGAAGACATTAAACGCGTCAAAAATGCCTATTGGCTGGCCAAGCGGATTCACGAAAAACAGGAGCGGGACGACGGAGAAAGATATTTTGAACACTGTCGCGAAACCGCTTTGATTCTATTTGAATATGGAAATCCGAACGCCGACGAAATCATTACCGCCCTGCTTCATGACGCCATTGAAGACGGCTTTGCTCCTCCGGATATAATCAAATCTCTTTTTGGAGAAGATATTGAAAACGCGGTTCTTACTCTCTCAAAAACAATTCCGGCCTTTAACGAAATGGGTACGCTCACAGAAAGAACGAAAAAACCCATCGAGGAATATTTTTGCGAGATTGCCAGCGGAGATGTTTCCGTCAAAAAAATAAAACTGGCCGACCGGCTGCACAATTTATGCAACATAGCGATTGGCCAAAACGAAAAATGGGATAGAAAGAAAATTCAAAAGTATCTGGACGAAACAAGAAAACACATCCTGCCTATCGCCCAAAATACCAATGAGCGGTTCGCAGAAGAGATAGAAAAAGAATGCAAACGTTTGGAAACGGAAGTCGAAGATCCGTAATTAGACCCCGAGGTATTCAAACAACTCGGGGCTTGTTTTTTATTGATAAACTAAAGAAATTTCACTCCAAGTCAATTTTGCGCCAGAGGAACGGAATTAAAATCAAAAATAAAGCCATTAAAAAAGCGCTGATTAAAAAAGGAAAGGCGATGCCGAATTTGTCAGCCAAAGGAAGAATAATCAAAATGCCCAAACCTCCGCCCAGGATGGTAAATCCTCTGGTCACGCCGTTTAACTCGCCGACTTTAGCCAAAGGCATTAGCCGAGTCTTATCGCCCTCTAAAATCGGGGCGGCAAAAGAAACCAAAACGCCCAGCAAAAAAGAAGCCAAAACCAAAAGCCAAATATCTTTAAGAAAAAAGAGCCAGATTAAAACAAAAATCGTCAGGAAACTGCTGAAAACCAAAATTTTTTTGTCGGAATACTTGCGGGCAAAAACCGAAAAAGGCGCTTCAAACAAAATCGGCAGATTGAAAAGAGCAAAAATCAAACCCAATTGAATCGGCTTGGCGCCCAAAGAATCGGCGAACAAAGCCAGCACCACCAATTTCTCCGAAGTGGCAAAAGCAAAAAGAGAAGAAAGAAAAGTCAAGGACACCAAAGGCCGATTCTTCCAGAAATCCCGAAGACCGTGGCTGAAAATCCCCTGCCGGAAAATTTTTCGCAAACTTAATTTCAAACTGCCTGACCCGCTGTGGTCAGGCAGTTTTCTATTGAAAAGCAAAGCCAGCAGCACAAAAACCGGCATCAAAAAGAAAAGCAGGCGGATGTTGTAAAAACTCACCAAAATTCCGCCCAGAATCGCCCCAAAAACCGAAGCCAAACCCAAAGCCGCGTCGGAAAACCCGATGGCTTCCTGATATCTTTCTTTTTCTGCCGAATGAAATCTGACATAGGCCTCGCCCGAAGTCCAAAGTCCGGTAGCCAAAAAAGAATGATAAACCCGAAAAATCGTAAAATGCCAGACCCGGGTCAAACCGGATAAAATCGGACCTAAGGGCAAATAAAGCCAAAAGAAAAAACCAATAAGAGCTTTTTTGGAAAACCGGTCGGCCAGAGCGCCCAAAGGCACTGACCAAAAAATCGCAAAAATATAAAGAAGACCGATGACCAAAGCGGTGTCGGTGTAATTGCCGAGCACATCCTTAAAATAAATCGGCAAAAAAGGGTCCAGCGTTCCCCAGCTTAAATAATAAATAAAAGAAATCAAAGAAAACCGCTTGATGGAAGGCGGCAAACTTTTTAAATCTTTGGGAATATGTCTAATATCGCGCCAGAGTTTCATAAAATTTTTAACAAACTTTTCCCACTCATCTCTTTCGGCTTTTCCAAACCCATCAATTCCAGAACCGTCGGGGCAACATCGGTCAGAGTGCCTTTAATCTCTAAATAATTCTTTCTTATCTTATCATCAGGTGCCGGTTTTGAAAAACGCCATTCATCGGCGAGAAAATAAAAAGGCACCGGATTGGCAGTATGCTTGGTTCTCGCCTCTCCAGTCAGTTGGTACCTCTTTTCTTCGGCGTTGCCATGGTCTCCGGTCACAATCAAAACGCCTTTTTGAGCCAAAACCGCCGGCTTGATTTCCCCGACCAATTTGTCCAAAATTTCAAAAGCTTTAACGCTGGCCTCAAAATCTCCTGTATGGCCGACCATATCAACATTGGCCAAATTGGCCAGAATAAAATCATATCTGGCCAGATTAGCCAGCACCGCCTGACAAACTTTGTCAGCTTGCATTTCCGGGGACTCCTTAAAATTCGCATTTTTCAATGAAGGGATTAAAATTCTGTCTTCTCCGGGAAAAGGAATTTCTTGGCCGCCGTTAAAAAAATAAGTTACGTGAGCGTATTTTACCGTCTCGGCGATCCTAAGCTGTAAAAGTCCTAGCCGGCTAATCAGCTCTCCGAGGGTAAAATTGACTTCCGTTTGAGGAAAAGCAATTAGGGTTTTTAATTTTTTATCGTAGTCGGTCATGGTCACAAAAAGCAAATCAGCCAATTCTTTTCTTTCAAATTCTTGAAAGTCTTTGTCAACAAACGCTCGGGCCAATTGCCGGGCGCTGTCCTCCCGAAAATTCATAAAAATTATTGCGTCCCCGTCTTTAACTCTGCCCTCAGGATTGCCGTCCGCTCCAACTGAAAAACTCGACTCAAGCGATTCGTCTTCCTTCCCTTTTAGATACTGCTCTTTTAGATAAGCTGTCGGGTCTTGAAATCCCGTTCCCTTTCCTTCAACCAAAAGCCGATAAGCCGCTTCGGTCAAATCCCAGCGCGACTCTCGGTCCATGGCAAAACGTCGGCCCACCAAAGAAACAATTTTAACCGCCGGATAAGCGCCGCGCAAACGTTCTGTTTGTTTGGCCAGAAATCCTCCGGCTTCCTGTTTGGAAGAATCTTTACCGTCGGTAAAAAGATGCAGAAAAACTTTGCCAATACCCTGTTTTTTGGCCAGTTCCAAAACAGCGAAAAAATGCTCAAAATAAGCGTGCACCGTGCCGGAAGAAAAAAGCCCGATTAAATGCAGAAACGAGTCAGGCCGGCCGGCTCTTTCCATCGCCTCAAGCAAAGCCGGATTGGCAAAAAAAGAGCCGTCTTCAATGGCGTTGGAAATTCTAGGCAGAGCCGTGTAGACCACCCGGCCCGCGCCCATTGTCAAATGCCCCACTTCGCTGTTGCCCGGCTCCTGCCAGGGCAAACCAACAGCAATGCCCGAGGCCTGCAAAACCAAAAAAGGCCAGAATTTTTCCATTTCGTTAAAATTGGGGAGCTGGGCCAAACGCCAAGGAGAATCAACCACTTCCGGATTGACTCCAAATCCGTCCAGCACCAGTAAAACCACCGGCTTATATTTTTTACTTTTTCCCGAAGAAATCTTTTTTTTCTTTTTCCAAAACATATAGTGATATTTTATCATACTCTGGACAAAAAAAGACAAATTTGCTAAAATGAATTTATTCGACTTTACCAATGGAATTAATAATTTTTTCAAATCAATATGCCATCAATCACACCAAACATTTGGGCGGTATTTTTGGCGTTGGCCGGGGTCCTAGCCGGTTATTTTTTGCGCCAAATTATCACTCTCAAACAAAAAAGCTCTCTGGAAGTCAAAATAAAGCAGCAGCTTTTAGACGCTAAAACTAAAGTCCAGGACACCATTGCCAACGCCGCCAAAAAAGCCGAGTCAATCCTGGAAAAAGCCAAAGAAGAACAAAAAGAACGTGAAAAACAAATAAGAAAAACAGAAGAACGTCTGGGCCACCGAGAAGAATTGATGGAAAAGCGCCAAGAGGACTTGGAAAAAGGCAATGAAGACCTGAAAGAAAGAGTAGAAAAAGTCCGCAAACTAAAAGAAAACATTGAATCTCTGGAAGAAGCCAAACGCCAAGAATTGGAAAAAGTGGCTTCCTTGTCGGAAAACGAAGCCAAAGAAAAACTTTTTGAAAATATAGAAAAACGATACGAAGCCGACCTGGTCGCCCGCATCCAAAAAATGGAAACCTACAACCAGTCGGAAATTGAACGCCGGGCCAGAGAAGTGCTGGCCGGCGTTATCCAGCGCCTGGCTTCTTCCACTGCCTCGGAAATAACCACTACCTCCGTGGCTATTCCTTCGGACGACATCAAAGGCAAAATTATCGGCAAAGAAGGAAGAAACATCCGGGCCATAGAAAGAGCGGCCGGAGTGGAGGTCATAGTTGACGATACGCCCGGCTCAATTGTCATCTCGGCTTTTGACCCGATTAGAAGGCAAGTGGCGAAAATCGCCCTGGAACATCTTATTTTGGACGGCCGAATCCAGCCCGCCCGGATTGAAGAAACGGTTGAAAAAGCCAAAAACGAAGTGGAAAAAATCATCAAAGAAGCCGGGGAAGCCGCCACTTACGAAGCCGGAGTTTTTGACATTGACCCCCATCTTTTAAATCTTCTGGGCCGGCTGCATTTTCGCACCAGCTACGGCCAAAACATCCTGCGCCATTCCATAGAAACCAGCCACATTGCCGGAATGCTGGCGGCCGAATTGGGAGCGGACATCCCAATCGCCAAAAAAGCCGCCTTGTTCCACGATATCGGAAAAGCGGTTGACCACGAAGTCCAAGGCAGCCATGTGGATATCGGAAAAAGAATCCTTAAAAAATTCAATGTTGACGAAAAAATCAGCCAAGCCATGCAATCCCATCATGAGGAATATCCTTACGAAAGTCTGGAAGCGATTATAGTGCATACGGCCGATGCCATTTCCGCTTCCCGGCCGGGCGCCAGACGGGACACTTTGGAAAATTACCTTAAACGGCTGGAAGATTTGGAAGAAATAGCCAATTCTTTTGAAGGAGTTGAAAAATCCTACGCCATCCAAGCCGGCCGGGAAATCAGAATTTTCGTCACCCCGGAAAAAATCTCCGACCTTCAAGCCAAACAGCTGGCCCGCAACATTGCCGACCGCATTGAACAAGATTTAAAATACCCGGGTGAAATCAAAGTCAATCTGATTCGCGAAAGCCGGGTGGTGGAATACGCCCGCTAATGGGCTGTGGATTGCCTTAAAATCCATATAAGTTATACTGGAAATAAAAATAAAGGTCGTAAACCCCGTAGAGGTTTTACGGGGTAAACTCAATAATTCTTTTAATTTATGAATAAGGCAAATATCGTAGAAAAAGTTCAAGAACAAATAGGCGACACCAAAGCCGCAGCCGAAAGAGTGGTGGACGGAATTTTTGACGCCATTGTCGACTCCCTGAAAAAAGAGGAGGAAGTTTCCATCGCCGGATTCGGCATCTTCACCGTAAAACACCGAGCCGCCCGCCAAGCCCGCAACCCCAGAACCGGAGAGATGGTTAATGTTCCAGCCACCAAAGTGCCGAAATTCAGAGCTTCAAAAAACCTGAAAGACTCGGTAAAGTAAAAAAAGAAACATTCAGAATAGAAAAGAGCTAGAACTCCGCGAGGTTCTAGCTCTTTCTGCCCTTGGGCTATCTTTTATACTTATTCCATAACTCCAAAATAGTCTCCTCTGTCTTGTTGGGTTGTTGAGTATTTGTTAAATGGTTGAACAAACCCATCATACCGCCTATTTTGGCTCTTAATTTTTTGTCTCCGGGGCGAGCAATGCCCGTGTAAAGGAGCCCTCTTAAACGCTTTAAGTAATGGCGGGGTAAAAATGTTCTACCGCCTAATTCCAAGCCAATGCCGTTGATAACAGCCGGCTCTTTTTCAAGGTCAAAAATCCTTGATTTGTGGTGGCTTATGGCAAAACCGGCTGATTCAATTACCCTTCTGGTTGTCCGCCTTTTAATCTTGCCTATTGGTTCCTCTTTTGAAGAGAATGTCAGGTCGTCTAGATATCTGGTGTAAGTTAAGCGATGTTTTTCAGTCAGGGATCTAATGGGTTGGTCAATTAAGACGCTGGCATAAATATTGAAAAGATCAGGAGAAGCCGGAGCGCCCATGATTAAACCCATTCCTAGTGTCCGAAAACAATAAGTAAGCAGAAATTGTTGAGTCTCCTCTTTGTTTAATTTCGGGTCAAGCTCGTATAGAATCTCTGACATACCCTTACATTCAACATGCTCGTAAGCGTCTTTTAGATCTAAAACATAGATAAACCTGTTTTGACTGTGTGCTTGAACATTTCTTACAGCAGAACTTCCTTTTACAGAGCCCGTGCTGAACTCTGAAATTCCGTTTAAGGAACGAAGATAAACCAAAAGACGAGCATGAACAACGCGCATTGCTTCATTGGGATTAAAAAGCGTCCTGATTTTTTGTCTTTTGCTTAATGGATTGATGTCTTCGTATTGGAATTCTTGAAAACCGGGTTTTCCGGGCAAATCTTTCAATATATTTTCAAAAAGCATTTCCTTCCTCCTTTTTGCCGAAAGAGATTTTAAATAAAAAGGGATGCGCTGTGCATCCCTTCTGCGCTTACTCAGCAACGGGTCTTAGATGGTTTTAAAGAATGTTTTTATAGTTTTAGTTGAGCCAATCCCCTGCTTGTTCCTGCTGAGGTTAAGGGGTTTACACCTGCCTTTCGTTCCGGGAAAAGAAGAGAAAAAAGAAGTAATAACAGGATAACCTCCGAAGAAGCTCCTTGCGCGCCACTTAAATGACGCGCCTTCTTTCCTCATCCGGAACTTGCGTTTAAATCAGCTCTCCTAAAACAACAATCCCAAAAAACTCTAAGACCCGACTTTATAACCGAACGGCGTCGGCTATAACGAGGTGGGGTCTATCTAATTTTTAGATTAAAGTTTATTGTAATGTTTGTCAAGCTCTCCTTTTGCGGCTGATATTGTTACTTTCTATAACTGTCAATTCCCCAGGCTTTGCCGGCGTTAAAAACCGCCAAAACCAAAAAAACCAGAGCATAAATTATATGCTCGTCCACAACATAACTATGTTCTATTTTCGGGAAAAGCGCCGGGTCAATGAGCGGTAGATAATAAAGAATCATCAAAGCCAAGCCGAAAACCGAAGAAATCCTGACAAAAAATCCCAAAAGCAAGCTGAGGCCGATTAAAGTCAATCCCCATTGGTTTAAAAAATCGGTAATCGGCATAATATTCGGCAAAGCAAGCCAGTTAAAAAACTCCGGCAGAATTTTGGCGCCGGCCATATAACCCTTGCTGGTCCATTGAGGAGCGAGAATCTTGGAAAGGCCTGCGTAAAGCATCATCCAGCCCAGAGCCAGACGCAGAAGCATCAAAGGAATTTTTTTCTTGGCGTTCATTGTTTAAATTATAAAACAAATTTCAATAAATCCGCCACCTGTCGGAGGTGTGAATAAGTTTTGCACTTTAATAGACGAAGTTAGAACCTCGATTTTGGCGGTTTTTGGTTCTGCAGATGGCAGTTTAATACGCCTCGGAAGCGCTGTAAGACGCTGATAGAAAATAAAGCGGAAAATTTTTGATGATACACCTTCTAAAAACATACACGATATGTATGAAGTACACAAATGCAGAGTTCGCCAAGAAAAAAGCCGCAAGGTTTAACCTTGAACGGCTCGCGTTGTTGATTCGGGCTCGTCAGACGGGCAATCGTATGCCCGTGAGCTTTTGTCCCATCATCAGTCCCATCATCAGATTGAAGTTTGAAATTTTCCCCATGCCGTCGCCGATGCCGCGCGAGAGCGTCGCGTGACGAAACTTACTGATCACAACATGGCAGGTGTCTTCGTCGAGGCACTGCCCGTAGAACTTCATGCGCTTCCTGTCTGCGTACTTGTCGCAGGACACGCAAATCATGAACGGTTTTGAATCCTGTTCGTCGCGTAGTGTGACTTGAACATTGAACGACCTGTCCCAGACCTCCTGCGTCAGCTCGTCGAGCATGTAACGCTTTCTTTCGATTTCGTCTTCGTCCAAAAGGAACGTGGTTGTCGTGTAGTTATAAGTCGTGTAATCTTCGGCGGTCACGACCTCGATGTTCAGGGTGTTTCTACGACTGGAGACGATTTGGCACAGTGCGCTTGCCGTTGCTAGAAATTCCTCGAAAGATACCGCCCAAAAACGCTTATCATGGCTGAAACGAAACCCGTCTTGACTCATTTTTTTTACCTCCATTTTTTTACCTCCACCTAAAGCTTCTGGGAGAGAGATTATCATAAGGACAAATGAAAGTCAAATTTTAGTTAGAACCCGCAAGATTTCTGAAACAGAAACGGTGATTGATGCGTTAGAATGCTAAAAGTCCAAATATTGTGCACTTTTATAGACGATGTTAGAACCTCTTTCTCAAATAGTTTTTAGGTAATAATCAATATTTTTGGCAGGAGTAACTTGCAAGGCCGTACCGCCTAAAGACGTAAACATTTTACAAACTTTTTCTGAATCGTCAATCAAAATTGAGCTTTTTATTGTGTTTCCCGCCAGCTTGCTAAAAGTTAAGCCATTATTTTCATCTTTTAACATTCGTTCGTTATAAGAGTTCACGATCAAGTCAAAATACTTATCGAGTTTTAAACTTGGAACCGTAAATCTATCAAAACAATCCATATTACCCGTTATCAAGACGACCGAAAACTTATTACGTAATAGGCTTATCATTTCAAGAGTGTCAGATGACACTCGCATGGTTTTGCAGTCATCAACAAATATATTCCACAACCAATTACGATCAACGCTAATTTTATCAGCCACTAATTGATTTATCTGTTCTGATGTATAATAACCCCTCATCCATTTATTTATAAGATCGGTATTTTCTTGAAAAAGGAAAGATTGTATCAATTCTTGAAATTGGGTTGGCGAACTTCTCCAAAACTTATCGTGGCAAAGGGTGCCGTCAAAATCAATGAATAAATGCGGTTTCATCATTATTAAGTATACTTGGTTAGAACCTCTATTCAATCACTCGAAAGCCATTTCTTTTTCAGAAGAAATCATTTTTCTCACCAAATAAATTTCTCCTTCCCCATACAGGCAACGAGACGATGTTAGAACCCGCAAGATTTCTGAAACAGAAACGGTGATTGATGCGCGGGAACGCTAAAAGTCCAATATTGTGCGGGATGGGGGAATCGAACTCCCAACCTCAGTTTGGAAAACTGATATTATGCCATTTAACTAATCCCGCTTATCAGACAATTTTATCCGGAAAATACCTAAAAAACAACCCTGTACCGCGTAGGGTACAGGGTTGTTTTTTATAAACTCTAATTTACTCGTCAGCTTCCTCTGTGTTTTTGTCTTCGGAAGCCTGTTCAGGATTATTAACTTCAGGAGAATCACTTTTCATTTCGTCTTCATCCTGTTCCAAAACATTGTCTTTTAATTCATCCATAAATCAAGAATTAAAGCCATTAAACAAAAAAGCGACCTTTCAGGCTATCTCTCCATTATACTCATCCAGCCAAAAAAGTCAAGTGAAAAGGGGCGCCTATGAGGTTATACAAAATAACACTCGCCTAGCGCCCCCTTATAAGGATCTGGGGGAATGTAGAGTCACTTCTGTTTAGAACAAAGGGTACAAAATCTGGCGGCTAAATTAGTCTTTGCTAACCGTGATGTGGAAATTGATTTTCCGCAGTCATCACAGGTACCAAAACTGCCCAACTGACAACGTCCCCTTGCTGTTGCGGCGATCTCATGTCTTGTTGGACCCGCCAAGGCAAGACCAGAAACAGCCATTGAAACATGGCCCAATGCCTGTTCCACTTGCCCTCGTTGCAACAAACCAAGAATTTCTGTGACTATACTTAACTCCATAACGCACCTCCGGCGGAAGGTTTTTCCCCAATTTTCTCCCCAAATCCTTAAATCATAATTGCGGGAGCTATCGCGATTAAGACTGAATTGACCCCCAACCTCTCTTTTGATAGCTCCTTACTAAGGACCAGCCCCGCCGAGCTTTACCCTAGTTAACATCTCAACGAACCTACTAATTTATATAATACCACAAACCCCAAAAAAATTGCAAGCCCGCCTAACATTGACTTCTTTTTTGTGATATGTTTTAATGTCGAAAGTGGCTCGTTGAAAGCAAAAAATCTGTGAATCAGACAAAAACAATAAAAATAAGGGGGAGAAAATGACAGAAGAGATGAAAGGATTTGCGCAAATAACATTACCGCCACAGATTTCCCGTTCAAAGATCACAATCACAATCCACGGAAAATCTGTCGAAATCCCCTATGCCCGCTCAGGCATGGAAAATCCTGCCACAGTTATTGTCCCGGGCGCATCTGGCTTGGGCCGTATCCCTTTTCGAGAAAATATTGAACCAATAGCCCAACAACTTGGCGCCAGAGTAATGGTTCTGGATACGCCGCCTATGGTTGGAATTAAGCCGTCTTTAGAACTTGATGTAGAAATAATTGGCGAGTGCTTAGATAAGATATCGCCTCGCCACCCCGTAGACCTCGTCGGCTATTCTGCCCGCGGAATTGGTGCCATGATTTACGCTCTGGAACATCAGGAGCGTGTCAGGAAACTGGTACTGGTCGCCAGCGCCGGATTAAGGAGAGAAATTTATTCTGGATTCCGGCACATGACGCTACCGATAATCGGCGATATTCTAGCCAGGATAAGTATTCAGCCAACCAAAGAAAGCGTAGAAAAGTCCCTGAAAGTCCTTTTCTACGACCCTGAAAAAATTCCTGACGGGCTTGCTGAAGAAATACTTCAGCAATACCTTAATTGGGGATTTAAAAAATGGTGCGAGTGGTATTTAGCAACGCTTCGCCAAGGAGTTAATTTTTGGGGACAAAAAATCATTGTCCTGGACGAACTTCGGGCACTATCCGAAAAAATCCCCATTCTTGTGGTTTGGGGCGAACATGACCGTATTCTTTCGTATCGCCAAATGGTGTTGGCAAAAGTGGCCTGCCCAAAAATCCAAATCCATTTAATGGAAGGTTGCGGGCACTGGCCGCAGATGGAAAAACCAGAGGAGTTCAGCCGAATCGTGGCTGATTTTCTCCGAGATTAAACTAGGCTTTCGCATAGCCAACCTTGGCTATGCGAAAGCCTCCACCCAACCTCCGATGTCCTAAGGGACATCGGAGGTTTTACATTTTACCTTTTTTAATTTTCTCCCTAATTCCCGCCACAAAAGAATTAAAATAATGCAAATTATGAAAAGTCAGGAGTTTTAAGCCGGTGATTTCATTGGCTCTGATTAAGTGAGAAATATAATTTTTTTTGTAGTTCTGGCAGACAAAACAAGCGCATTTTTTATCAAGCGGCTCTTGTCCGCCATCCGCCAACTGGCGGAGCGGATTTAAAAATTTTGACTGCCCTAAATCCAATCGGCCTTGGCTGGTAAAAGCCACTCCCCTTCTGGCCAGATGGGTTGGCGCAACGCAATCAAACAAATCAACTCCCTGTTTGATAATTTTTTCCATATCTTCAAGATAGCCGATACCCAAAAGATGTCTGGGCTTTTGTTCCGGCAATTCATCTACAACCCATTTCAACATATTAGCCATTGTCTTTTTATTGTCCCCAAACTCTCCGCCTATGCCAAAGCCGTCAAAATCCAAAGAACCGATAAACTCGGCGCTTTCTTGCCTTAAATCTTTAAACCTTCCTCCTTGGACAATGCCGAAAAGAGATTGCTGCGATTTTTTTGTTTTTAGACAAATTTTTGCCCATTGGTGAGTTCTGGCTAAAGATTTTTTTGTGTATTCATAATCAGCCAGAGGCGGAGTGCATTCGTCAAAAGCGAAAATTATGTCTGCTCCCAAATCCTGCTGGATTTTAATTGAATCTTTCGGGCCTAGAAATATTTTTTGGCCGTCCAAAGACGAGGTAAAAAATACTCCTTGGTCAGTGATTTTCAGGAGTTTGGGCTGCTGGCCCGGTCTGACTTCGTCAGAGCGAAGCAGGCCCGCTTTCATTATTTTTCCAACCTTGAAATCCCGGCCAAATCCCAAACTAAAAACCTGAAACCCGCCGGAATCGGTCATCAATGGCTTGGACCAGTTCATAAAACTATGAAGTCCTTTGGCTTTTTTAATAATCCCCTCCCCGGGTTTTAAGTGCAGATGAAAAGTATTGGCAATCAAAATTTGACAGCCAGCTTGTTTTGCTTCTTCGCTGGTTAGAGTTTTTACAACTGCTTGGGTAGCAACAGGCACAAAAGCCGGAGTTTCCACCTGGCCGTGAGAAGTTTCCAAAATCCCAACTCTGGCCCGGCTGACTTTGGATTTTTTCAGAATTTTAAATTCCATATGTAAAAAATTCGCACGCACCTTCACAAAGAAATATAGCAGAAAGAAAAAGGGTTCGCTACCTTGCGATAGCGAACCCGTGAGATTGGAGCTTGCGAGTCATCGGATACCAAGCGTCGCACCGGAAAACTCAAGACCTTTCGGCTTGATAACGACTTTCTTCTCTTTACTCCGCTCAATATGTCCGGCGCATAGAGCTTTAAAAGGTTTGAATCTTTTAGGGAGGTAAGAAAATACGTCCCAAAGTTTCACGACATGGTTTTCGGGCACATAGAGCGCAAAACCCGCGCCCATATTAAAATTGCCGTACGCTTCCGCATCATCCACTGGGCCGTGTTTCTGAATGAACTCAAAAATGAGTTGTTGGCGCGGTAGAATCTCGATGATGTAAGCGAATGGTTTTGTCGCGCGCATGAGCTTTCTCCAGCCATGCCCCGTGATATTGACCGCGTAGTGAATATCAACGCCGAGATTCTGACAGACCTCGACAAGATCAACGTAGATATGCGTCGGGTCAAGCAGCGTTTCGCCATATGTTCGTCCATTGACGAGTCTCGTCAGGTAACCATCGGGCAACTTGCCAGCAATCTTCCGAGCCATTGTAAGTCCGTTCGCGTGGATACCGGAACTCTCGATGAGAACAATCGCGTCACTGTGTTGGATGTTGTCCGCGGTGATAAGTCGCTCTTTCGGCTTCACAAGACCCATTGCCGAACCGGAAAGAACGATCGTCTCTGGCACGACAACACCTTTGAGAGTCGGGGTTTCTCCGCCGCCCCACACGCAACGCGCGAGGTTACAGGCGTTCTTCCAGCCTTCAACAAGATCACGACACCGCTTCTTATCGTCGAACCAGTTGGAGTCGCCGACAGCAAGATGCATCGCCACCGAAAGAGGAAGCGCGCCAAGCGTAATCATGTCGTTCACAATCATCGCCACGGTGTCCTGCGCGATGTGGTCGTAGTACGACTTGCCGGTAAGACGATACATCGCGTCGGCGACAAGATTCTTCGTGCCGAGCCCTTCCTCGACTTGAGCGAGATAACTGTCCGACGTTTCAATAAGATAGGCGCTTTCACCACGACTCATCTCGACTTCTTGGAATTCGCCGTTGTTGAGCCGCCTGATATTGTTTGCGGTCTCGCGACCCGCGAGTTGCGCCATCCGTTTGAACGGGTCCATCGCATCATAGTCCACGCCGACGCCCGCATAGGTCATCTTTTCTTTCATCAACCGCTCCTTTCTTGTTGGGAATGAACGAATTAAACCGGATACTCCGGCTTGAATACCAAATATTACTTTACCAAAATATTCAGAAAAATCAATCTTTGTTGGTCGGGGCACTGGGATTCGAACCCAGAATCGCTCGCTCCTTCACCCCGCCACATTTTTTAATCGGAGCGCCGAGATTTGAACTCGGACTACATCCTCCCAAAGGACGCGTGCTACCGTTACACCACGCTCCGATAAAATGTGGCGGGGCAAGAAGCGAGTATGTTAGCCATTACACTATGCCCCGCTATAATCCAATGTCTTCGGTTATTCTAATTTTAGCTCTTTTTTTGGAAAAATCAATAAAAACCGCCATTATGTCCAACTGCCATTCTGTTTCACCCGAAACATTTTTTTCAATCAAATAACTTTGGATTGCTCTTTTAAGCCGTTTGATTTTCCAAGGATGAACATTTTCTTCGGGCCTATAATCATCAAAGGTTTCACCCGAAACATTTATTTTGTTATATTTCCATGTTTCACACGAAACACTTTTTACTTCAATAAAGTGAAAAACCTTATTTTTACTGGCAATTATATCAATTTCACCCCATTTTTTACGATAATTTCTGTCTAAAATCTTATATTTATGTTTCACAAGATGTTTCACAGCAATATTTTCTCCAATTTCACCAACTTTTTGTTTTTCAGTTTGCATGTTTCATGTGGAACATTGGTTAAAAGTCTTTTGCAAAATTTCTATGAACGACTTAACGAAAAAACTTTAGAAAATTAAAGAGGCGAGTAAGAAAATTCATCTGTTTGAGCAAAGCGAGTTATGAATTTTCTGTTAGGAGCTGATTATAATTTTCAAAGTTTTGAAGTGTCTAAGTGAATAGAAATTTTGTAGTAAAAAATTAATTTTATTTGTTCCATAATTTAAAAAGGGGATAACAGACATCTATAAAGGACATTATAAATAATTTGTCCAATAGAAATTCACATATTATCAACAAGTTTTAATTATAGCATAAAGAAAAACCACCTTAAATGGTGGCCTTTCTTTAAACTAATCGACCTTTGAAGGTTAAAATTAAACCTGCTGTAGAATTTCTTGTTGCTTTCTTCTGTACAAACTAATATAGAGCTGATGCAGAAAAAGACCAATCAAAAACATTAGGCCCATAAAAAATAGTTTTGAAATCGCGTCCGTATGTTGAAAAGAAGCAATCATAAAACCGGATAAGGTTGGAAAGTTTCCTGAAGCCAAAAAAATATTTTTAAAGATATCCGGCAGGGAAAAGTAAAAAGACGCTTCGGCCAAAGCGGCCGTAAGAAAAAAGGTTTTTACCAAAAACGGGCTTGAAATCCGGCGCAAAAACCAAATCAAATAAACCTTTCTCATTATTTTTTTCTTTAGAGCGTATAATTCTACGCTCTTTAAAGATTTAGCGATAATAACATTCTGCTCCATAATTTTATGGCTTTATTATTTAATAATTTTTATAATTTAATAAATTTTAACCTCTTGATGTTTAAGATTTTCGCTATTATTTTTAAGGTCAAACAGCTTCTTGAATATTCTTCTGGCCCTAAAAATCCTCATTTTTATGGTGGAAACCGTAGTTTCTTCCTTTTCGGCAATTTCTTTATAACTTTCGCCCTTTAAATAATACTTACTCAAAACCGCCTGCAAATGTTTCGGCATCTGAAGCATGGTGGATTCTACCAAGTCCTTTAATTCAATGTCTTTTCCGAAATTATTGGCTGCGGGGTCAGGCAAAAGCTCATAGTTGGCCGGCTCCATATCTAATGAGGATTTCTGCTGTTTTTTTAACTTTCTGTAATGGACAAAAGCCGTGTTAAACACGATTTTATAAGCCCAGCTCTTAAAACTGCCGTTGGGCATAGGCCGGAAAGTATTGGCTTTAAAATATATTTTCGTAAAAGACTCCTGAACTATGTCTTCTGCTTCTTCGCTCTGGCGCACCACATTCAAAGCCGACTTAAAAAATTTGTCTTGGTATCTATCAACCAAAAGGCCGAAAAGCGAAGGTTTTTTCATAGACGCGGCTAGAATATCTTCGTCTTTGGCTGTTTGCCATTCGCTAAGAACAATATTTTTAGTTATGGGACTCATAAGGCTAAAAATTATCTATTAAGTAAATCCCTTTTATATTTATAACTACTCAATCTCTCAAAAAATCACGCTCTGGCTGCTTAATTTTAATTATACCTTAATTTAAAAATTTTATCCAGCCCAGTTTAGGGGTTTAACCTCTAACTTTATATTTGCACTGCGAAACTCTTATTGAGGTGCAATAAGAGCGAAGTGATGGTCTATTCTTGAAATAGTTCGGACGGTTTTCGCTCCGCCAGTTGGCGGACGAGGCGGCGAGGAAAGTCCTTCGCAAAATTCCGAAATCGCGGCTCCGCTGCGCCGATGACAATTTCAAAATTTTCTTTTCCCAAAATGCAGAATCGCCAACTGATTTTTTCGCCCAGAAAACCTTATGATTTGGTTGCCGAGCGAAGCGAGGCGGCCTCCCTTTGCTTGCAATTTCCTATCTGGTGGACCTAGCCGGAGTCGGACCGGCATTACCGCGATGCGAACGCGGCGTTCTGCCATTAAACTATAGGCCCAAGACATTCCTTATTCTACCGATTTTTTCAGCTTTTTCACAGCCCAGAAAAGAAAGACATAAAAAGCCAAAAGCCCGAACCAGCCCAAGCCGCTGACCTTGACGCTACTAAAAGCAAAATTGCCAAAGACCCGGCTTACCTCCAAAATATAACTTAAAATACCAAACACCGGAAAAGAAAACATCATACCCAAAAATTGACCGAACAAACCGGCTAAAATTCCCAAAAAACCGAAAATCAAAATTACCGGCAAAAGAGGCACAACCAAAACATTGACCAAAGGGGAGATTAAAGAAACCGAGCCGAAATTATAAACAAGAATAGGCAAAGTGAAAATCTGGGCTGATAAAGTCAGGGCTAATATCTGCCGAAACCATCGAGAACCTTTATTTTTCAAGAAATGACTTAAATGAAAATCAAAAATAGGGAAGAGATAAATTATTCCCAAAACTGCTAAAAAAGAAAGCTGAAAACCCACGTCGTAAAATAAAAGCAGGGGATTAAAAATAAGCATTATGGCGGCGGCAATCAGCAAAGCTCTGCCCGCAAAATAAAGCCGGCCGGTTTTTTGGGCCAAGAGTAAAACTCCGGCCATAATCCCGGCTCTGACAGCCGAGGCCGGCGCGCCAATCATAACAACGTAAAAGACGGTGATAAACAAAACCAGATAAAAAGCGCGGTTCCAGCCCAAGCGCAAAGTCAAACCGAAAAAAAATATCAGAATTTCAGCCATAATCGTTATATTCATGCCGGAGATGGCGACTATGTGAGTGATGCCGGTTCGGCTGAAATTATTCTTCAGCTCTTGGGAAAGCCGGCTTTGGTCTCCCAAGACCATCGCGGCCAAAAGCTCGGCCTGAGGCGAAGCCAAAGAGCGATAAATAGAAATCCTTAATTTTTCTTTGATTTCTAAAATGTTGGCGTATAAATAAGGAGAGTAAGGAGGTCGCACCTCCTCGAGGAGGTGCGACCTCCTAATAATTTCAATTTTCGGCTCATACATCACCGAAAGAATTTTGTCTTTCCGCAAATAATTTTTGTAGTTAAAATCTTCAAATTCTTTGGGAGTCTGCAGTTTTCCTTTAAGTTTTAATTTATCTCCGTAAAAATATTCCTGATAGGAACCGATTGTTATCAAAACATATTCGGAATAGGGGAGAAGGCGGACTTTTAGTTTAGTGTTATCCAAACGTTTGTCCGGCTCGCCAACAACTATTCCCTCAAATTGAAATATTTTTCCGGTATCGCGGAATTGTCTTAACCGGTCTTGGGGAGAAAGCGCCTGCTCCAAACGAAAAATAAAAATCAGAACAGCAACCAAAACCGCCAGCCAAAAAAGCGAAAATAATTTACCGGCCATAGTTTTATTTTACCGCTCTTGCTTTATTTTCATAAATAAAATTATAAATACACTTGTAGCATTGACCTTTGAAAAACCTTGATTTTCTTTGCTCAACCGATAAGGAAGAAAATAAACGAAAAACAAAAGGAGGGATTGCCTATAAGATTATTCGATTTGTGTCCCGAAGACAGAAAAAAAGCATTTGTCGCCTCTTGCGCTTTTAGGGAGGAGGACAATGGGAATGGATTGGAAAAATAATGTCAATTTAGTAAAGTTTTTTATCGCAGTTTTAGATTATCGGCGCTCCGACCCGCCTGCCGGCAGGCAGACAGAATGGAGCGCCTTTTGTTTTATTTGCCTACCCATGCCTATCGGCAGGCAGGCGGCAGGCAGGCCTGTGAATAACTTTCTTGACAGAGTTTTATTCTATGCTAATCTGGTTTTATGCGTAAATTAGCAACCGGTTATGTCCTTAATCCGATTCTCGCTCTTTTTGCGGGAATTTGGTTTTTGTTTTTTAACAAGGGCGGGCTGGTTGCTGAAAAAGCGTAAGAGAACAAAATTTTCTTGATTTCAAACAGCCCCGGCTCGCGGGGCTGTTTAGTTCTTTGAAAAGTGAAAAGCGAGTAATGGGTAATGAGCAGTAATGAGAAATAAGTATAAGGGGGAATGAAATGAGCAAAGACAACACCGAAGAAGAAATTGTAAGAAGCACTCTTGCGAAAACCGCGAACATCGTGGCCGAAGGACCAAAATCAGGAACATTAGCAGAGGAGGCAATGGAAAAACTTTTTATGGCAATCAAGCAAGCATCACTAATCCTCGGAGATGAGGAAATTCTTCACATCATTTCCGGCAACAACGGGAAAAACGGAAACAAAACAAAATAAAAGGAGAAGTCAGTTTGCAAACATCTCGTTTATGGTGTTATGTTTATTTCACAACTGATACTGATGATGTCGATGAAAAAATAGGGAGGTAAACAATGCTGGATTTTTCATCAGAAGAATTAACTCCAGAACAAAGAAAGATGCTACAACTAAGCGACATCCAAACGAAAATAAAGGATTTTACAAACCAACTCCATAGACTCGAGGAGTTAAAAGAAAATTCCGATAGCATTAAAGGACAAAAGAAACAGCTGGGGGTTAAAATCGAGCGCCTAAAAAAAGAACAGGCGCGGCTTGAAAAAAATCTGAAAAAACATGAAGCGCCGTTACCTTCTTTAGAAACTTAATCTTCTCATTTCCGACAAAAACCCTGCCCCTGCGGCGGCTTCAATGCCCCGCAGGGTTTTTTATTTTTCAGAAAAATGTTATTCTTTAAAATATGAGAAAAGTGGTTTTTATAATATTTTTTATTGTGATTATTTTCGTGGCTTTCGTGACTTTGGTTAATCGGCGCCAAGAGGGAACACAAGAGGAAACAAAAGACGTCTGGCAGGAAATACGTCAGTCCGATATTGCTAAAACATACGGAGGATGGGGAAGCCCGGTTCTTGTTGAGCCCGCCAGCACGGCCGGCTGGGAGGACGGCGCCTATATTTCTAGCGACGGAACAACCCTTTATTTTGTCTATATTAATGTGGATTTATTTAAACTGCCCGAGGTGGTTGAGACCGGGTCAAAAAGGGATTCCAAATGCAAGCCGGCCTGCGGCAATTATCCCAGGATTGACACCTTTTTCTCTCAAAAAGACAACTCTGTAAATTGGGATAAGGTCAACCCTCATCCTTTAACAATTTCTTATCCCGTAGGCGGCATTGTTTTGGCTAATGAAAACAAAGCATATTTTCATATGGAAAAAGAAGATGGGCTGAAGACTGAAATTTATTTTTCCGAAAAAACAGGAGAGAACTGGCAATCTCCTCAAAAAATCGCATCTTTAAGCTCGGTTTTTAAGGATGATGACCCTTATGTTTCGCCTAATGACAACGAACTATTTTTCTGGTCAGATCGGCCGGGCAAAGGAGATAATGATATTTTTTATTCAAAAAAAATAAATAACCAGTGGCAAACTCCTGTTTTACTATCCGCTCCAATCAATACCTCAAGTAATGATATGCAGCCCTTTTTACAAGGGAATACCCTTTATTTCACATCCGACAGAAGCGGTAAAGCCAAAATCTACCAATCCGAAAGAACGGGAGAGAACCAATGGTCAGAACCGAGCGTGGTAATTGAAAGCAGCTTTGTCGTGGGCGAGCCGACCCTTACCCAAGACGGCCGATTTCTTTACTTCGTGCAAATTTTTAAATCCCCGGAAGGAATATACAACTCTGACATTTTTTACGTTGAGAAAAAATAATTTCGGGCTGCTGGGAATTGAACCCAGACTACGGAGTCCCGAACCCCGCGTACTGCCTTTATACTACAGCCCGCCTAAACTAGGCTATCCGATAGCCTAGTTTATTTAACCCAATACTTCTGATAAATTTTCCCCACTTCTTCTTCTTCCAAACTCTCTTTTTTTTCTTTGGCCGATTTTCCCAGTTTTTCCAATTCATTATCAGACAAAGCGGCCAACTCTTTAACTCTCTGAATCAAGTAATTTTTGTTATTTTTCTTCGGCTCGTCCAAAACTTCTTCCAAAAGCGCGTGTAAAATATAGCCGATTTTTGGACCCGGCTCAAGTCCTGCGATTTCCATAATATCACGGCCGTTGATTTTAAGCATTGAAACAGAAATCGGGTCGCGCAACGCCTGCTCAACCATCGCCTCGTATTTTCTTAAGCGAAAAGGCCTTTCTTTGGGACGGCCCATACCAACCCGGTCGGTAAAGCGAAGTTTCATCAAATCCCAGATGTTCTCCGGCTCGACATTTCTGATAATCCTGCGGACAGCCGAAAGAGTAATGACTTCGGTGTCGGAAAAAAACAGATGCCAGCGCACCAACTTGATTATTTTCTCCGCGGTTTTTTTTGGAAAGCAAAGCCGGAAAAGGATTTGAGCGGTCATTTTGGCGCTGACCACTTCATGATTGTAAAAAGTGGAGTCCGGGCCCTCGCCGACTTTGGTTCTGGGTTTTCCAAGGTCGTGAAACAAGCTGGCCAAACGAATGTCCAAAGGCCAGTTTTTTTGAACCGCGTGCATCAGGGCTTTAAGATTATGTTCCCAAACCGTATAAATATGATGCTTGTTTTGAGTGACGCCGAAACCTTCTTCCAGTTCCGGCAAAACATATTTCAGAACACCCAGCTCCCGCATTTCTTCCAAGGATTTGTCTGGAGCCGGGGACATAAAAATTTTTATTAATTCGTCCCTGATTCTTTCTTTGGCAATCATCTCCAAAAGGCCTTTTTTCTGTTCAAGAGCTTTTTTGGTTTTTTCTTCAATGGAAAACCCGAGCTCGGCTGAAAACCGAAAAGCCCGCATAATACGCAAAGCGTCCTCGTCAAACCTTTCTTCCGGCCTTCCAACCGCCCTGATTATTTTATTTTTTAAATCTTTTTGTCCGCCAAAAGGATCGATAATTTCATTCGGAATTTTTAGAGCGATTGAATTTATGGTGAAATCGCGTCTGGCCAAATCATCTTCCAAAGACGCGGCAAAAGACACGCTATCCGGATGACGCTTATCCGAATATTTTGCTTCTTTTCGGAAAGGAGTAATCTCAATGGTTTTTTCAGCCCGAGGCTGATCCGCCTTGGGCGGAAAAGTTTCGTCTTTGGAATTCGTAACCACGCTGACGGTTCCGAATTTATTTTCATAAAAAGTCTTGTGGCCGGCCTCGGTGAAAACTTTCTCGATTTCTTCCGGTTTGGCGTTGGTGGTTATATCCCAGTCTTTCGGCTTCTGGTTTAAGAAAATATCTCTGACGCAACCGCCAACAAGATAGGCCTTGAATCCGCCAGTCCGTTCGCCAGTCCGCCCACTGGCGGACGGACTGGCTTTTTCCAAAACCGCAAAAACATCTAAAATCTCTTGAGGTATTTTCATAAAAATATTTTATCATTTTTTGCTTGAATTTTAAAGATTTTTTTGATAGATTGGAAATAAGCTCTTACTTAACA
>Ga0209211_10000861_pt1 | contig 60341 bp, 86 predicted proteins | sample RifGroA2_FD_183992 | JGI IMG/M metagenome (GOLD analysis project Ga0209211, IMG submission 183992) | Groundwater microbial communities from Rifle, Colorado, USA - Groundwater A2 (SPAdes) (version 2) | ecosystem: Environmental > Aquatic > Deep subsurface > Groundwater | place: Rifle, Colorado... | reverse complement strand
AGCGGCGTCAAGGAACTCGACGTCGAATCGCTGCCGAGTCTGGTCAGGGATTTTTTCAAGCGGCTGGGAATCTGACTTTCACGCCACCGGCCGACGCCGGATAAAATCATCCCCCACATCAACGGATTTCAGCCATGAGTTCAATCGACCACAAACGTCTCGACAAGATCGTCGCCGACGCCCGCAAGGCAGCCGACCAGCGCGCCGAGGGCTATCGCGAACGCGCCCTGAAAATCTATCCGTGGATCTGTGGCCGCTGCGCCCGCGAATTCACCACGACCAATTTGCGCGAACTGACCGTGCACCATCGCGACCACAATCACGACAACAACCCGAACGACGGCAGCAACTGGGAATTGCTCTGCCTTTACTGCCACGATAACGAGCATCAAAAGCAGATCGAGGCCGACCGCGGCTACACCGACACCGGCAGCAAACGCGGTGGCGGCGCCACGCACAACCCGTTCGCCGCGCTGCAAGGTCTGCTCAAGAAGGACTGAGCGGCGGCATGGCCGAACAATTTCACCTCGCCGTCACGACGCGTGGGCGCGGCTCCGTTGAAATAACCGATGAAGTCGCCGCCGTGCTCGGGAATGCTACGGTCAACGCCGGAATTGCCCATATTTTCGTGCGCCACACGAGCTGCGGCCTGGCCATCACCGAGAACGCCGATGCCAGCGTCCGGCGCGATCTCGACACCCTCATGCAACGCTGGGCGCCGGACGGCGACCCGGCCTATCGCCACGACCTCGAAGGCGACGACGACATGGCCGCCCACGCCCGTTCGCTGCTCACCGGCGTTTCGCTGAGCGTTCCCTTCGCCGACGGTCGCCTGCTGCTCGGCACCTGGCAGGGCATCTACCTGTTCGAGCACCGGACGCAGGGTCACCGCCGGGAAATCGTCGTCACCCTCGTCGGCTGACCGGCCCCCTCGGCAGGCCATGTCGCGTTTCAGCGACGGCCGGTTGGCGCGTAAATACGGGCAACAACCTGGGCACGGCCCAATAGCTGTCGCCATGCGGCGACATCACCATGCAGCCCAAAAAACACAACATCAATAAAAATCAATGACTTGGAATCTGGCCCGTTAGTTGCGGTAGCCAACAGGACAAAGCCACCAACGAGGCCTGTCCTTGCCGCATTCATCGAGCGCCGGCCGACATCCGCTTGGCGCCCGAAAAATCAGGTTTCAACCGGTCGGCGGCTTTGGCGGCACAGGATGAGGCGATGTTGCCCGTTAACCATGCACCAGCAGAGCAAAAGAGATGACCCAAAAATCGACACCCTTCGCGCCGGTCACCGGCTTCATGCGGCAAATTAGCCTGTCCATCCTGATGCCGTTTTTCAGGAAAAGCGACAAATCACAGGCCCCCTATCCGAAGTATGAGTCTTCCGTTTTTTCTCAGCCGGACCAGTCCGAACTGCTCGCCATGGAAGAAGAAATCTGCCCCTTGGTCGAAGCGGAAATCTACGTGATCTACGGCCGAAATGCCGACGCCCAAAAAGTCCTCAAGGCCGGCGTCAGGTCAGGACGCATCACGGCCGACGAGGCCGCCCGGTTCTGGGATGCGCAAGGCAAGGCCGCCGGCCGGGCACCTTCGAATTGAAGCTGGCGCCAGGCATTTCATTTTTGGGTCTTTTTCCCGGTCGACCGTAGCGGTCGCCGGCCGAAATCACATCAACCGACGACGCCCTGCGCCACCGCCCCGCAGGCATGGCAGAAGCGGGCAAAGGCGCTCTTGCGCTGCTGGCACCGGCCACAATGGTCGAACAGGCAGATGCCGCAGTGCGGGCAGTAATCGATGCTGGTATCGGTCAGATCGACCTGACGCTCGCAACCCGGGCAAACCTTCTTGGCCAGGCGGGCCAGCGCCGTGTCGTAGCTCAGTTCCTTGCGCCGCTCGACATCGGGCATGGCCTCGGCCTGCTTCTGTTTTTCCAGGTAGCGATTCAGCGCGATGATGGCGTAGCGGCCGATGAGCACGGTAACAACGATACCGACCGCGTAGCGCACATACCCGCCATAGCTCGGCAGATAGGGCACGAGTTCGACGAAGAAGGCGAACAGCGCGAAGTAGATGAAACCCCAGACGAACGGCCACCACGTACTCCGGCGCTGCTTGGCGAACAGCCAGCCGGCCACCGCCAGCAGCGGCAAGGTCAGCGCCAGGCGATAGCCGAAAACCCGCAGCTCCTGCTCGCGGTAGGCCACGGCGAGCTTGCCCGAGGCTTCGCGTTCCAGCTCGCGCAGGGCGCGCTGCGCTTTTTCAACGGCCTGGCGGGCGTCGAGCAGGCCCTGTTGCTGGCGCTCGACATCGGCCAGCGCCTTGCGTTCGAGCACCTTCAGTTCATCGAGCGCCTGCGTGCGTGCAATCAGTTCGGCGTCCTGTTCCGGGCGCTCGGTGGCGTGACGGGTGGCCAGCCAGTTGTGAAGGTATCGCGGGCCGCCGCCGAATTGGCCTGGGCGCCGTTGTGTTTCAGTTGCGCCTGATCGTGGGCATCCTGCGCCACCCGGCGCTTTTCCTGCATGGCCTGGAGTTCGGCGCGCAGCGGCGCGGCAGCCTGCTGGTCGATAAAATCGTCGAGCGTGACGCGGTGTTCGACCTTGGGCAGGTTCTCGACTATCGTCCCGCCCAGCCCGATCAGGAAGCTGGCGAAAACAAAGGCGACGATCCACAGCCCGAAACGAAACCATTTTTCCGACAGCCGCAATGCCTTGCTCATGCCTGAACTCCCTTGAATTTCGCCCGCACCGCCGAAATGGCCAGCATGCCGAGCAAGGCCACGGCCCCGGCGACAATGCCGAGAACGGCGTCGAGCGACATCGAGACAAGACCGCCCACCGCCCCGCTCGTCCCGGCCACCTGCTCGATGGCGTGATGAACCGGGGGAATGCCGTGCGACAGGATGCCGCCGCCGACCAGGAACATGGCCGCCGTGCCGACGATGGTGAGCAGTTTCATGAGTTTCGGCGCGGCGAGCAGCAAGCCCTTGCCGACGACTTTCATGAAGCCGCGCCCCTTGAGCAGCAGCCAGGCACCGACATCGTCCATCTTGACGATGCCGGCGACGATGCCATAAACGCCGATGGTCATGATCAGCCCGATGCCGGCCAGTACGGTCAGTTGTGTCATGAAGGGCTGGCTGGCGACGGTACCCAGCGCGATGACGATGATTTCGGCCGACAGCACGAAGTCGGTGCGAATGGCGCCCTTGATCTTTTCCCCCTCGAAAGCGGCCATATCGACCGTTTCATCGGCTATCGCCGCCAACTCGTCGGCATGGTGCGAGTCGTCGTCGGCCTTGCTGTGCAACCACGGATGGGCCAGTTTTTCGACCCCTTCGAGGCACAGGTAGATGCCGCCGATCATGAGCAGCGGCGTCACCGCCCACGGAATAAAGGCGCTGATCGCCAGCGCCGCCGGCACGAGAATGAGCTTGTTTTTCAGCGAACCGACACAAACCGCCCAGACCACCGGCAATTCGCGCTCGGCGGCAACGCCGGCGACCTGCTGGGCGTTGAGCGCCAGATCGTCGCCGAGCACGCCGGCCGTTTTCTTGGCGGCCACCTTGGTCAAGACCGCCACGTCATCGAGGATGGTCGCGATGTCGTCGATGAGGACGAGCAGGCTGGCCCCGGCCATCAGGAATTCTGCCCGTTGATCGCATCCAGCGAGAACTCGCGGATCCACGAGGCACGCCGGTCGATAGTCGAGCGGCGATCCGTTAACACCTTGCCACAGCTGGTCTCATACGGCGGCGGCGAAATTTGCGTGCACCGGCGGCGGTCGGCCCGGCGTCTCTGGAGTACGGCTTTGAACATTGTGTTTTCCATGAAAGACTCTTCGGCAAAACCGGAGGGGGGACGCAATTATGCCATGGCGCATAAGCCGCGCGGCGCCCCGGAAACCGGCTAAAATCCTGCCCGCGACCACCCCTACGGTCGACCGGAATTTTTGCCCAAATTTGAAAACGAATGTCTGAATACTCCGCCTCCTCCATCCGTGTCCTGAAAGACCTCGAACCCGTCAAGGAACGTCCCGGGATGTACACCCGGACGACCTGCCCGACCCATATCGTCCAGGAAGTCATCGACAACGCGGCTGACGAGGCGCTGGCCGGTTTCGCCAAGAAGATTTCGGTCGCCATCCGGGCCGACGGCGTCATCGAAGTCAGCGACAACGGCCGCGGCATTCCGGTCGAAATCCACCCGGAAGAAGGCCGGCCGGCGGTCGAACTGGTCTTCTGCAAGCTGCACGCCGGCGGCAAGTTCAACAAGACCGAATCGGGCAACGCCTACCGTTTCTCGGGCGGCCTGCACGGTGTCGGCGTCTCGGTGACCAACGCCCTGTCGATCCGTCTCGAAGTCGAGATCAGGCGCGGTGGCGGCGTGCATCACCTCGCTTTTGGCGCCGGTTTCGTCACCGAACCGCTGAGCCGGATCGGCGACTGCGGCCAGCGCAACACCGGCACCACGGTGCGCATCCAGCCTGACCCCAAGTATTTCGATTCGCCGAAGATCAACCTGGCCCAACTCGAGCACCTGCTGCGCTCGAAAGCCGTGCTGATGCCGAACGTCACGGTTGAACTCGACATCGAAGGCCAGGACAAGAAAGTCTGGTGCTACGAGAACGGCATGGCCGACTACCTCAACGAAATGATGGTCGGCACGCCGGTGGCACCGATTTTCGTCGGCGAAAAACACGTTGAAAGCGCCAACGGCTTCGCCGTCGGCGAAGGCGCCACCTTTGCCATGGCCTGGTTCGAGGAAGGCGGCGGCAAGCCGGAAAGCTACGTCAACCTGATCCCGACGCTCGATGGCGGCACGCACGAAGCCGGCCTCAAAGCCGGCGTCTTCGAGGCAGTCAAAACTTTTGCCGAGCACCACGCCATCCTGCCGGCCAAGGTCAAGCTGGCGCAGGAAGACGTCTGCGGCCGCATGACCTATCTGCTCTCGGCCAAGGTGCTCGACCCGCAATTCCAGGGCCAGACGAAAGAGAAACTGACCAGCCGTGACGCCTACAAGCTGGTCACCCAGATGGTGCGCGACCCGTTCGAGCTGTGGCTCAACAGCCACGCCGATTTCGGCAAGAAGATCGCCGAACTGGCCGTCAAGGCGGCTCAGAACCGCATGAAATCGACCCAGAAGGTCGAGAAGAAGAAGTCTTCCGGCATCGCCACCCTGCCCGGCAAGCTGACCGACTGCGAATCGGACGACATCGGCCGCAACGAAGTCTTCCTCGTCGAGGGCGATTCGGCCGGCGGCTCGGCAAAACAGGGCCGCGACAAGGAAACCCAGGCCGTCCTGCCGCTGCGCGGCAAGGTGCTCAACACCTGGGAAGTCGACCGCGACCAACTGTTCAAGAACAACGAAGTCCATGATATTTCGGTGGCCATCGGTGTTGACCCGCACGGCATCGACCAGATCGACAGCATCGACGTGACCGGCCTGCGCTACGGCCGGATCATCGTGATGTCCGACGCCGACGTCGACGGCTCGCACATCCAGGTGCTGCTGTTCACACTCTTCCTCAGGCACTTCCCGGCGCTCGTCGAGCGCGGCCACATCCACGTCGCCCAGCCGCCGCTCTTCCGCGTCGATGTCGAAGCGCGCGGCCACACGCGCAAGGTCTATTGCCTCGACGAAGCCGAGAAGGAACAGACGCTGGTCAAGCTGCGCGACGAAGGCGTCAACGAGAACAAGATCACCGTCTCCCGCTTCAAGGGTCTCGGCGAAATGAACCCGGACCAGCTCTGGGAAACCACCTTGTGCCCGGACACTCGCCGCCTCGTGCCCTTCCAGGCCGACCGCGAAACGATCAAACAGATGACCGCCACCTTCACCCTGCTCATGGGCAAGGGCGAAGCGGCCGGCCGTCGGGCCTGGATGGAGAAGGACGGCGGGCTGGTCGAGGCCGACGTCTGACACCGGCCATGAAGCCGCAAGTTTTCGCCCTGCTCTTGTGCGCTTCCCTGCCGCTGGCCGCCAACAGCCAGTCCCTCGATGACTGCCGGCGCGTCGCCGCGCCGGCCGACCGTCTGGCCTGCTACGACGCGCTGACGACGACAGAAACAGCAGCGCCGGCAGCCAAATCTCCTGACGCACCGGCCACAGCCGACCTCAAAGAGCCGGTTGCCGGCGACTCCCTGCTCGGAACCGCCTGGGAACTCGATCCCGACAAGCGCGGCCACATCCTGCGCATACGCCCCTACAAGCCGGTCTATATCCTGCCCGGCTTCCATACCAGCCACACCAATCCATTTCCGGCATCGCCGTCGGTCGGGCACACCAGCACGGCCGACACCGGACAGCGCCCTGACGAAGCAAAGCTCCAGATCAGCCTGAAAACCAAACTGGCCGAAGATCTGTTCGGCGACAATGGCGACCTCTGGTTCGGCTATACCCAGACCTCGCGCTGGCAGGTCTACACCGCCGCGACCTCGCGGCCTTTCCGGGAAACCAACCACGAACCCGAAGTCATGCTGGTCTGGCGCACCGATTACACGCTCGCGGGCTGGCGTGCCCGTTACCTGTCGCTCGGCTTCAACCATCAGTCGAACGGCCGTTCGCTGCCGCTGTCGCGCAGCTGGAACCGCATCATCGCCGGCATTGCCCTGGAAAAAGGCGACTGGACAGCCACCTTCCGCCCTTGGTGGCGTATCCCGGAAGCCGGCGAACACGACGACAACCCCGACATTTCCAATTACCTCGGCCGCGCCGACCTGCAAATCGTCCGGATCTGGGGCAAACAGCAGTTGTCCCTGCTCCTGCGCCACAGCCTGCAAGGCGGCGGCAACAGCCACGGCGCCCTCCAGCTCGACTACGCCTTTCCGCTATCCGGCAGCCTGCGCGGCCATCTGCAATGGTTCTCCGGCTACGGCGAAAGCATGATCGACTACAACCACCGCGCCAATTACTACGGCGTCGGCGTCTCCCTGCTGGAATGGTATTGATCGCCAGGCGCCGGCCCCGCACCAGAATCTGTTGAGGAACAACCCATGCTCAAAACCGTGAAAACGTTCATCGCAGTCGCCATCGCCATTGCCCTGGCTTTTGCCCTCAATCCTCCGGCCGAAAAACACCGCGACAAGATCAAGACCACCATCGCCGAGCGGAGCCAGATCGAGCGCATTCTCGGCATTGGCCACCTGGCCTCCTTTGTCTCGCAATACCACTCGCTGGGCGTTGCTTCCTACACCACCGTCAGCGACAAGATCGCTTCGGTCGGGGCATTCGGCATGGTGTTCGTGCTGGATTGAACCGGCAGAGAATCCGGACACCAACAAAAACGGGTGCCGATGGCACCCGTTTTTGTTGGTGTGAAAGCCGCTCAGGGGCGCGGACGCCAGCGCGCGACGGCACCAAGCAGGCCAAGGCCGGCCAGCAGCATGGCGTAGCTTGCCGGCTCGGCAACCGGCACGGCAGCCAGCGTGCCGAAATCCTGGGTCCAGTAGGTACCGTACCTGGAGCCGCCCTCATAGACATAGCCGACGCCGATCCCCAGGAAGGCCGAATTGAGGATATTGGCCTTGTGTCCCGGGCTGTTCATCCAGCCGGTCACCACCGCCTCGGGCGTCAGGTAGCCGGCAGCGATGTTTTCGCCGATACCGCCGGTGGGGTAGTAGCTGCGCATGCGGGTTACCCAGGCTGTGCCGTCGCAACTGTCGTGCGTGAAACAATCGGCGTGCGCAGCCATGTCCAGCGAATGGGCCTCGGCTGCCGCCTGCAGGCGAACATCGAAGGACAATGCCGACAAGCCGGCAAAGCTGCGTTCGGCATTGACCAGTTCGAGTACCCGGGATTCGAACTGTTCGATGACGATGGCCGGCGCGGAGGTCGCTGCGAAGGCCTGACCGGCAAAGGCAGCGGACAGTGCGATGACTGAAATGGCAAGCTTTTTCATGTTCCGTTCCCTGAAAATAATGGGTCGTATTATGCCATTCGATTTTCAATTAATGAAAACGGAATACCACCTTCCCGACCATGCCGCCTGCCGCTGTCCGCAACCGGCAAATATCTGCCAGAATTCGTCCTTCGAACAACCACCACCCTCATCCCGCCATGACCTATAAAGTCTTTGTCGACGGCCAGGAAGGCACGACCGGCCTGCAGATCAACGAATACCTCGCCAAGCGCAGCGATGTCGCGCTGCTCAGGATCGACGCCGACAAGCGCAAGGATCTGGCCGAACGCAAGCGGCTGATCAACGAATCCGACGTCACTTTCCTGTGCCTGCCCGACGAGGCGGCCAAGGAGTCGGTGACGCTCGTCGACAACCCGAACACCTGCATCATCGACGCCTCGACGGCACACCGGGTCAATCCGCAGTGGACCTTCGGCCTGCCCGAACTGGCCCCCGAGCAACGGGCGAAAATCCGCGCCAGCAAGCGCATCGCCAACCCCGGCTGCCACGCCAGCGCCTTCATCCTGGCCCTGCGCCCGCTCGTCGCCGCCGGCCTGCTGCCGGCTGCCACGCAGATCGCGGCCAATTCGATCACCGGCTATTCGGGCGGCGGCAAATCGATGATCGCCCAGTACCAGAGCCCGCAACGCATTGACGCGCCGCGCCCCTACGGCCTGACGCTGGCCCACAAGCACCTGCCGGAAATGCAGGCTTATACCGGGTTGACCGTAGCACCGATCTTCCAGCCCATTGTCGGGCCGTTCTACAAGGGTCTGGCCGTCACCGCCTTCATCCACCCGGCGCAATTCACGCGCGCCGCGACGCCGGCCGACGTGCAGAAGATCATCGCCGACTACTACGTCGGCGAGCCGTTCATCCGCGTCCTGCCGGTTGATCTGGAGGCAACCACCGACGGCGGTTTCTACAACGTCGAAGCCAACAATGATAGCAACCGCGTCGACATCGCCGTTTTCGGCAACGCCGAGCGCATGCTCATCGTCGCCCGCCTCGACAACCTCGGCAAGGGTGCCTCGGGTGCCGCCGTGCAGGCGATGAACGTGCATCTTGACGTTGAGGAAAGCCTCGGGCTGGTCTGATCGGCACGCACATGCCCACCGCTCGTCCGACCCGCCTCTGCCTGCTGCTTGCCCTGGTGCTGCCGGGCTGGCCGGCCGGCGCCCAGTCGATCCTGCTCGATCCGAATACGGCGACTTACGGCAACCCCTGGGTCACGCCGCTGCCGCAAGGCTCAAGCGCCAGCTCCCTCGACAACAAGGTGCTGATCTCAACGAGCGCTCTGCCGGTTCGGGGGGATTTCGAGACGCTGGGAGCACTCTACGTCAAGTCGGGCTGGCCAGGCAGTACAGACAAGGCCAAAAAGCTGCTGGCCGGGCAGGCGAAGGGCATGGGCGCCAACGTCGTCGTCGAGGCACGAGTCTGGCAGGGGCTGGCGTTTCCCGCCGTGGTCGCCCCGCAAGGCAGCGGCATCGCCCTCCTGGTCAGGGATAGCGAGCTACTCGAAAGCCTGGTCGGTTCAGGCAGCACCTGGGAGTGAGCATGCATATCGTGATCGGTCACATCACCGTCAAGGATGCCGCCAAATGGGCAGAGTATCGCGGCCAGGTGCCGGCCACCCTGGCCCCGTGGCAAGCCGAGCTGGTTTTTCGCGGTGAAAAGCTGGCCGTATTCGGCGGCGAGCATCGCCACAGCGACACGGTCGTCATCCGTTTTCCCAATGCCGAATCAGCCAGCGGCTGGTTCAACTCGGCGGCCTACCAGGCGCTCATTCCGCTGCGCATGGCGGCGGCCGAGGTCGACCTGGTCAGTTTCAGCGAGGCTGGCGCGTAGCCTCGGTGTAGTCCCGGGCGTACTGGGAACTGGCCAGATCGAGCACCTGGGCGATCCGTTCGCTGCTCGTTGCGACGTTGAGCACAGCCCTGTTGTCACCTCGCCCGGTCATGCCCAGACGGCTGATCGCGCTGTCGAAAAAGATCCACTGATTTCTCGCCAGACCGATCGCATCGCGGCTGGCCAGGGTGTTGTCGCGCGCCGTATCGAGTTCGAGCAGGCCACTTGAAAATTCCTTGCGCGCCTGCTCGATGTCGACGATCACGCCCTGCGAGCGATTGCCGCCCTGGGCCTGCAGGTAGAGCCTGGCGAGGCGCTGGGACAGCATGTTGAGGCGCGAGGAGAGGTCGAGCAGGCGGCCAATCGGTGCCTCGGCCTCGGCTTCGATGAGCAGGTTCAACTTGCTGGTATGAATCATCAGTTCGTCGGCCAACTGATTGACCCGCTCATTGCCGGCCGGACCCGGCGCCGCCTTGAGGGCGGCGCGCATTTCCTGCCAGGTCGACTCGCAACGGGACAGCACCCGCTTGATGTTCGCTTTCCTTGCTGAGCCACCGAGACGGTTGATTTGGGCGCTCACCTCGGCAGCCGAAGTGGCGATCTGCTGCTGGGCCTGCGCCGCGTTCAAGCCCATGCCGGCCTGCTGGTAAAGTTTGGCCAGGCGCTGCGACTGCATGCGCAAGCGACCGGCGCTGACGATGTCGTCGGCGACCTGCCCGGCCCCATCCTCTTTCCCTGCCGCCAACACGCCATGCGACAGCGTCATGGATGAAAACACGACAATCAGGAGCAGGACACGAAGGGCATGGCGAAGGGCTTTGAATGGCGGCATCAGGAAACGGTGTTGAGCATGAAAAGGCCGGCATTGGAGCACGCCAATATTTCACTCCCTTTACAAGCGCCCCGCTTCCCCTATCATTCGCCCCACCATGACCGCCGCCTCCCCCCGCATCCTGAGCATCATCCCGCCGATGACCCAGCTCAACACGCCCTACCCGGCGACCGCCTACCTGACCGGTTTCCTGCGCTCGCGGGGCTTCCACGCCGAACAGACCGATCTGGCGCTGGCCCTCGTGCTCGAGCTGCTCTCGCCGGCCGGCCTGCCGAAGATCAAGGCGGCGGCGGAAGCCATCCCCGGCAAGAAGCGCTCGAATACGATCAAGATTTTCCTCAACGAGTTCGACCGCTATCTGGCCAGCATCGGCCCGGCCATTGCGTTGCTGCAGGGCCGCGACGGTTCGATTGCCCACCGCATCTGCACGCGCGCCTTCCTGCCGGAAGGGCCGCGCTTCGCCTCGCTCGACAATTATCTCGACGAAGACGGCGGCGATCCGCTGGCCTGGGCCTTTGGCTCGCTCGGCGTGCAGGACCGGGCGCGACACCTGGCGACGCTTTACCTCAACGACCTCGCCGACGTGTTGCGCGAGGCCGTCGACACCCGTTTCGAATTCGTTCGCTACGCCGAATCGCTGGCCCAGAGCCAGGCCAGCTTCAATCCGCTGGCCACCGCGCTGGCCGCGCCGCCGACGCTGGTCGATACGACCCTGCAAAATTTGACCAAAATTCCGGTTGACCGTAGCAACCCGGACATCGTGCTCATTTCCGTGCCCTTCCCCGGCTCGGTCTATGCTGCTTTCCGCATTGCCCAGACGATCAAGGCTTACCGGCCCAACATCGTCACCGTCCTTGGCGGCGGCTACGTCAATACCGAGCTGCGCGAACAGGCCGAGCCGCGCGTCTTCGATTATTTCGACTACGTCACGCTCGACGACGGTGAAAAGCCATTGCTCGCGCTGTTCGAGCATCTCGCCGGCGAACGCCCGCGTCTCAACCTCGTCCGCACCTTCACCCGCGTCGATGGCGAAGTCCGCTACTTCAACAGCCAGGAGCCGGACATCCCGTTCGAGGAAGTCGGCACGCCGACCTGGGACGGCCTGCCGCTCGACCGCTACCTGTCGCTGCTCGACATGCTCAACCCCATGCACCGCCTGTGGTCCGACGGGCACTGGAACAAACTGACCGTCGCCCACGGCTGCTACTGGAAGAAATGCAGCTTCTGCGACGTCAGCCTCGACTACATCGGCCGCTACGACGCGGCCAGCGCCAAGGTGCTGGTCGACCGCATCGAGCAGATCATCGCCGAAACCGGCCACACCGGCTTTCACCTCGTAGACGAAGCCGCCCCGCCGAAGGCCCTGCGTGCCCTGGCCGAAGAGCTGCAGCGGCGCAACCTGGCGATTTCATGGTGGGGCAACATCCGCTTCGAAAAATCCTTCACCCCCGAACTCTGCCTGCAACTCGCCGACAGCGGCTGCATCGCCATTTCCGGCGGCCTCGAAGTCGCCTCCGACCGCCTGCTCGGCCTCATGAAAAAAGGCGTCTCAGTCGACCAGGTCGCCCGCGTCACGCGCGCCTTCACCGATGCCGGCGTGCTCGTCCATGCTTATTTGATGTACGGCTTCCCGACGCAAACGGTACAGGACACGGTCGATGCGCTCGAATACGTCCGCCAGCTGTTCGCCGAGAACTGCATCCAGTCCGGCTTCTTCCACCGCTTCACGTGCACCGTACATTCGCCCGTCGGCCAGAACCCGGCCGAGTACGGCATCAAGCTGCAACCCTTGCCACCCGGCAAGTTCGGCAAAAACGACGTGCATTTCATCGACCCCACCGGCGTCGACCACGACCGCCTCGGCAAGGCGCTGAACAAGGCGCTGTACAACTACATGCACGGCATCTGCCTTGACCAGGATGTGCGTAGCTGGTTCGACGAAAAAGTGCCGCGCCCGACGGTGGCACGGCATCGGATTTCCAAGGCGCTGTCGGGGTCGAATTAAGTCGTCAAAGATAGCCGAGGAAAGGCAAGCCCATGTTTCGTAAATCCAGATTTACCGTTGCCGCCGAGGCTTCCCGCGCCGGGGCCTTACCGAGTATCGAGACGAAGGGGCGTTAAATGAAAATACCTTACTGCCCGCGGCTCGCCTGCGAGCCACCATCCCCGCCGAAATCGGCAAAAATGTGCACGGTGAAGGCCGTCCGGAATTCGAGGGTTAAAGCATGCTGATCAACTGTATCGCCTACGAAAACGGCTCGCGCCTGGCCGATATGCCGGTCGATGAAATCAGCGACTATCTGGCTAAACCGGATTGCTTCGTCTGGGTAGCCCTGCGCGACGCGACGGCGCAGGAACTGGATCAGATGCAGGAGGAGTTCGGCCTGCACGAACTGGCCGTCGAAGATGCCCGGCATGGTCATCAGCGACCGAAGATCGAGGAATATGGCGATTCGGTGTTTGCCGTCATGCACCTGCTGGAAGAGGTCGATGGCGAGTTCAATATCGGCGAGGTTGATGTCTTCGTCGGGCAGAACTACGTTCTGTCGGTTAGAAACCATAGCCAGCAGGGTTTTCTCGGGGTGCGCGAACGCTGCGAACGAGAGCCGCATATGCTCAGTCACGGCGCGGGCTTCGTCCTCTATGCCCTGATGGATGCGGTCGTCGACCGCTATTTTCCGATCATGGACCGGCTGGAAACGGAACTCGAGGAAATCGAGGATCAGATTTTTGCCAAGGGTACCGCGCGCAGCAATATCGAACGGCTCTATGACCTGAAACGCAAGATCACCCTCCTCAAGCATGCCGTCGCCCCCATGATGGAGGCCACCGGCAAGCTGTCGAGTGGCCGCGGGCCGGCAGTCTGTGCCAACAGCCGGGAGTATTTTCGCGACGTCTATGACCACCTGGCCCGGATCAACGCTTCGCTGGACAACATCAGGGACACCATCGGCACGGCCATTCAGGTGAATCTTTCGATGGTGACCATCGAAGAAAGCGAAGTGAACAAGAGGCTGGCCGCCTGGGCCGGCATATTCGCCGTTGCCACCGCATTTGCCGGCATCTGGGGGATGAACTTCAAGGCCATGCCCGAACTGCAATGGGAATTCGGTTACCCGCTGGCACTTCTCGTCATCAGCGTGACCTGTGTTGCGCTTTATGCCAAATTCAAACGCGTCGGCTGGCTATGAGGTATCAAGTGCCTCATAGCATGCGACACGACACTCGACCGTCGATGACCGAGCGCGGCATGCGCATCGCACTGATATTTGCGCTGGCCGCCGAGCGCCTCACCGCTTTTTACGAACACAGCCAGTGGCTGAGCGAAGCCCAGGGCGCCAGCCTGGCGGCCGACTGGCTGGCACGCTCGAAAAACAAGCTGCCGCTCGACGAACGCCGGCAACTCTCCGCCCTCAGCGACCAGCTCGCCCGCCAGATTCAGGGCAGCCTGTCGCGCGAGGCCGGCATGTACACGGCCCATGAAATGATGGAATCGCTCGACCCCAACCATCACTCCGAAATCGCCGAATCGCTGATGGTTGAATGCGAACGGCTGCTCGACGAGAGCCTCGCCGGCTGATCCGCCAAAGAAAAAGGCCCGCCTGAAGCGGGCCTTCGTACTGAAACCGGGCTAACCGCTCAGAGCAGATCGGCCGGAATATTGCCGCCGTTTTCGGCCAGCTTCTGCAATACGGTCTTGTGCAGCCACATGTTCATCTGCGCCGAATCGCCCATCTTGTCGGCCGGGCAGCCGAGTTCGGCGGCCAGTTCCTTGCGCGACGCCAGGCTGCTGTCCAGACTGAGCAGCTTGAGCAGATCGACGATGGAAACCTTCCAGTTGAGCTTTTCCGGATTGGCCTTGGCCAGCGCTTCCAGCTTGGCCACGACATCGACGGCGCTGATTGCTACCGGCGCTGCGACAACGGGTGCCTCGACAGCGGCCGGAGCGACGGGCGCGGCCTCGGCGACCACTTCCTTCTGGTCATCGCCAAAACCCAGTTTGGCCAGAATGTTGCTGAAAATTCCCATGTTGTTTCTCCTATGCAACCAATTGAACAAATGCACAACCCGAAATGACTTCCCGGGTGCCATGGTCATGTTAGTTGCATTCAGCCGTAGTTTTGGTGAATTTATATGAAGTAATTTTTACAATTCTCCACCTTTCAACCGTGTGTCGCCGTCGCAGCGCCCCATTTCATTTTTGGCCGTTTTTCCCGGTTGACCGTAGCATTCACGGCCAAACCCGCGATCAGACGACTTTCATCGCCGCCAGCCTCGCCACGTCGATGATTTCAGCGATGCGGTCGCCCAGCCCGGCGAGCACGGCGGCGTGCACCGTCGCCGCCGGCATCGTCTGGCCATCCGGCCCCGGCAGGTCGCGCGTCGCGCTGGCATCGGCCACAACGCCGACCCGGTAGCCGCGATGGAAGGCGTCACGGGCGGTTGAATCGACGCAGTTGTGGGTCATGTAGCCGGCGATGATCAGCGTTTCGACGCCGCGCGTTTGCAGTTCGTCGAGCAGGCCGGTGCCGGTGAAGGCCGAAGGCAGGTGCTTGTGGATCACCGCCTCGCCGGCAGCCGGCGCCAGCCCGTCGATGGGGATCGCGCCTACAGAGTCCGGGGCGAAGATCGGTGCCGTGGCTGGCGCGCGGTGCAGCACGTGAATCACGGCAATGCCGGCCCAGTCGGCCCAGGCGCGCAAGCGGCGGGCGGCATTGCTGGCGGCCGGCTCGTCAGGCAGCGCCAGCGGGCCGTTGCGGTATTCGTTCTGGTAGTCGATGAGGACGACGGCGGTCTTGGCGGCGGCCAGCGTAGCGCCAGCCTCCAGGCTGGGCGAGACGCCGGCGATCTGGCGCAGGGTTTGGGCGTTCATGCTGCATCTCCAATCAATTTCCCCGCTTTGCGCGCCGCCTGGGTTTCCCCGTCGTAACCCCAGCTTTCGGCCGGCAGTTCGTGCAGCGCGACGTAGATCGGCGCCGTGCTGGGGCCGATTGCTACGGTCAACAGGGATTTTGCGGCAAAAATGAAATCGGCCTTTTCGGCCGCGCTATTGGTGCCGGCGGTTATCAGCGCCTGCAAGCTGGCCGCGACGGCGACGGGCTGTCCGTTGGCCGAGAAGGCGCCGGCCGGCAATTGCGTGACACTGACTACGGTGAGCGCGGCTTCCTTGCGCAGAATGGCCTGCATGAGGCGCGTCGTTTCCTGCTGCAAGTGCTGAATGGTGCTCGGCGCGAGGCTGGTGCCGGCCAGGGTGATGTTGATCAGAGGCATGATTTTCTCCGTTTGAAGTGACGCCTGCATCATTTCACCGGGCGTTTATCGATACAATCCAGCAATCGAATAACAGTTTGTTGCCACATGGAAACAATCAATCCGCTCGATCATTTCTCCGACCTCGCCGTTTTCGTCCGGGTCGTCGATACGCAAGGCTTTTCGGCAGCGGCGCGAGTCATGGGCCTGACCAAATCGGCTGTCAGCAAGCGCATCAACCGGCTCGAAAAACAGCTCGGCCTGCGCCTCTTGCAGCGCACGACGCGGGCCATGTCGCTGACCGAAGCCGGCCGCGTGCTTTACGAACGGGCGGCACAGGGCGTCGCCCTGCTCGACGAAAGCGCCCGCCTCGCCGCCGGCCTGGTCGATGCGCCGCGCGGCACCTTGCGGATCACGGCCTCGGTAACCTTCGGCAAGCTCTGCCTGGCGCCGCTGATCCCCGAATTCCTCGCCCGCTACCCGGAGATCGAACTGCAACTGACCCTGCTCGACCGCTTCGTCGATCTCGTCGAAGAAGGCTACGACGTCGCCCTGCGCCTGACCCGCACGCCACCCGACCAGGTCGTCGCCAAGGCGCTGATGCCGGTGCGCTATCGGCTGTGTTCCACGGTCAACGCGACAACAGGGCAAAAAATCGAATCCCCGGCCGACCTCGCCGGCCACAACTGCCTGCATTACGGCCTGCGCGAATTCGGCAACGAGTGGCGTTTCCAGCGAGAAGGAGAAGAAGCCCGGGTGCGCGTGACGAGCAATGTCGTGGTCAACAACAGCGAGGTCGTGCGCGACCTGCTGCTCGCCGACATGGGCATCGGGCTGGTCTGGAACTATGCCGTCGACCGCGACATCGCCGATGGCCGGCTGATCGCCCTGCTCCCCGAATGGACCCCGGTCGGCCCCTTCGGCCAGACGGCCTGGGCGCTGTGGCTGCCGCAAACGCATCTGCCGCCGAAGATTCGGGTTTTCGTCGATTTCCTTGCCGAACGCCTGGGCGAGACGCCGACCTAGCCTATCGACAGCGAACAGAACGTCGAGGCTGTAAGGCGGCGCGATATTTGACAAAGATTCGCACGATATTTGACAAACTCAAACGCCTAAAAATGCCCAAACAAAACCAATGGCCACGCGCCGGCATGGCCAGCAATTAAATAAAACACAAAACGCCGTTATCGCTTGGCCCGACTGCGATTTGCTGGGTCTCGGGCTGGTAGCTGCACGCTGGCGCAGCGTCGAGGTATACGGTGCTGCCACCCGGACCGGAGGGTGTTTGCGGGGGGAAGAAGCGTAGCCGCCCATCGGCATGGCCAGAGCCGACCAGGCAATAGATTTTATTGGTCAGTCGGCGCGGGGCCATCGTGCCGACGATGCCCGATGTCAGGATCATGGTGGTATTGCCAGCCACCATTGATCCATTGAATTGTGCATGGACGGGAATGCTGACTGACCCACCGACGGTGAGCTTGAAGTCGATCCCCATCGCCCCTATTGAATAGTTGTTTTGATAATCAATACCCGCGCCGGCATAGCTATTATCTTCGGTGTAAATCACCGGCTGTCGGGTGTCTGTCTGGTCATAAACATAGCCGATGGTGTGCGATATGACATCTGTCCCATCGTCAACGTAGCGCAGGAGAATGGTGTTAACGAGAATGGTATGAACCGAATCCGGCGGGGAAAACGGGCCGGGAACACCAATCGTGATCGGGTGGCTACGCGTGTAGGTTTGCTCCAATTCGACATTGGATGCGTTTTCGCCTTCGACATAGGGCTTTTCCCAGTTGTTCAGCACGGTGTAGGTTCTGATCAATGCCGTGTTCTGGGTGATCCCTGAATAAGCTTGATTGCCCTGCTCCACCAAAAGCGACAGAGTCATCGAGTTACCGTCTGGCGCAATCACTACTTCGGCAAGGATGGCGCCAAGCCGCTCCTGGAAGCTCATGTTGTACCCAACAATAAGGCGGCGGCCGTCCGACGAAATATCAAAGATTTCGCCTTGCGTCGGCGTCGATATGGGTGTGACATCAAAATTCGCCGTGATCGAATGGCCGCCGGCGTTTTCTCGCAGATTAACCAAATTGATCGTGGCCTGCAGGGCTGAAGGAAACTGGATCGACGCCAGCCATACAACGCCGGACGCATCCAGAAACAACCAGGCGCGTGAATCGATATTCCGACCGTAGAGGCGCCGATTGAACCCCGTCAAAACGGCATAATTAAGCCAGGTAAGGCCACCCGGCGCCGCGGGTGGCGTGGGCAATCCGGGGATTTTGAAAATGTAGCAATCACCGTTATTCGGCGGGTTATAGACCGGGTGCGTCTGCCCGTTTGTCAATGCCAGCACACCATTGGTCGACAATCCATGCAGCGGGTCGCCGCAGCATTCGACCTTGTTGCGATCCAGATCGATTTGGCCAGTCGTGTTCACGCGGGCGGCTCGGCAAAATTAAAGTCGACAATCACGCTGTCAGGATCGGCCATGCGGATTTTTTTTACCGGGGCGAACTGGATGGCGAAAAGGCCATCGGTCGTTGTGACAACTTTTGCTGGCCACCAGGTACGGGCCGAATAATCTGGCTCGGTCATATTAACGGCAGCGGAACCCTGGCCACCGCCGCCCGATACGGACGCCACAGGCGCCGCGCTGACAGCGACCGATGCAGCGCCCCGCGCCTTTGGCGCCGGCACCACATTGGCCGGCGGCGGCTGCATCAAATCGTTGAGGGCATCAGTCAGGTCTTTAGACATTGAGATATTCCGCCAGCGCGCTGGTGGTGATCGATAGCACAACCTCGCCGACCGTGTCGGCGTCCTCGGTCACACGGATATGAACGGGGGTCGTGGCGGATAGGATCGGACCGAGGTTCAGGTCGGTGCCGCCAGTGGCGGCATCAAGCCCGGCGCTGGAAGTCGCCAGCTTGATCTGGTTGGCGGCGACGGCACCACTACCGGTGACTGAAACAAGAATGTCGTCGACCCCGGGGTTTATTTCCGTTTGCAGAATACGGCCCGGCACCGGCGTACCGAGATAAACGACGGCGTCGCAATGCCCAGCAGAGCCAGCCTCGACAAAAAAGGACAGGGGCGCAGCCAGCGGCGTCGTCAGCGCCGGATCGATGAACAATTTGAACGTGAGCGCCATATCAGAAGACCACCGTGATGCCGCTGCCGGCGATATTAAAGGTAGGCGAGAAGGCCTTTTCCGGTGTTATCGGGTCTCTCCAGATGGCCGGAATCTCTGGCATGACCACGCGAAACTGTTGATTGAATATCGGCGCGCTCGACAAATACCAGCTGCTCACCCCGGAGACATTAACGAACAGGCCAGACACATCCAGGTCGGCACCGGGCGGGATATACACGGTGTCGGAGGCGGCGCCGTAATGATTGGTGAGTGGGGCATGTGTAATCGTTTTTTCTTCCACGGCCAATATCGGCGAAAAGCCGACCGTGAAACTCGTCGTTTGGGCATTTCCGTCCGGGCAGGCCAACGTGATTTCGGTCGTCGCTTCGCCGCTGTCCATGTCCAGGGTTTCATCAAATTCGGATATTTGCCCGGTAGCCGCGACGCCATAGGCCGAAATGCCGAGGACATCGCCGATTTCCCAGCGCGGATCAAGCACGCGTGAAAAGCTGACCGTCTGACTTCGCCGGCCGGCGGAGGCTTGCCGCAAGCCTTTTGCCAGCACGTGAGAAAAGGCATCGGCCAGATCGATGTCGGCAGCAGAGCCGTAATGATCAACGGATGAATTGAACGGCGGCCATGGTGCTGGCAGCGCCTCGTAACCCGTCGGCCCCGCGGGCGGCGCGGGCACATTGGCCACGTACAGGCCGAGCGAGTTCTCGGCCGATGACGGCCTTTCCCAGGCGTCGGCATCAAAATCACTTGCAATACTGGCCGAGACATCGGCGCTGCGCTCCGATAGACCGCCGACATCAATCGAGGCGGTATACGAGGCATCGACCTCCTGATACCAGCGTCGGTACATCCAGCCAGCGAGCGACTTGATCGTCGTTTGCGCCATCGTGTAATCGATCATGTAATCGACCAGGGTGGCTTGATACGGTATCTGATACAGCCCTGGCGTGTGCTGCTCGATGGTCGCCTTGCCTTGCACGTACCAGTCAGCGATCCCGTCAATGGCGCTGATGACGGTCGATTTCGGAACGAGCTCCAGCCCCCGGTCAATGTTCTCGAGGTAGGTCGGCGCCGACCACTGCAACGGGACGCTGATGTTGTGCAGCCGATGGAAGCGATGGGAGAGCCGGACGTTGATTGATTTCGGCAGATCGCGCCGCGATGCGCGGCGGATCTTGACGGAATCGCTCATGACATCGCCTTCGGCGAAGATCGCCGCGGGCGATGCCGTCTGCCAGGGGAAGGCATGCCAGATACCGCGGCTGTCAATGGCCGTCGCCCCGGGAATCGTCGCGAGCAACCCCGAAAAATAGGCGCCGGCATCCGGCTTGGCGGCATTCCATGGCAACGCCAGTGGGGAAATTTTGGCCAGCCCGCCGAAAAGCGACTCGACGGACTCGGCAGTCTGGCAGGCCTTGAATATTTCCTGCCATGCATCACGACAATCGACCGTCGCGATGCGCCGCGCCGAGTTGAATTCGACCGACTCAACCTGCCCGGTAAAGCGCCGGATCGTCGATGTCGCCGATCCGCGCTGCAGAATGATGTCGATAGTGACCGGCTGCGCATCGAGTGACAGAAGCTGGGCAGACGATACCGGACGAACTGAAAACGACGCGATCCGCGCCTCGTCTTCGCGCCCGGAAATACGGATGACATCCATCAGACGGGCGCTGATGTCGACGCCGCCGACCATCACTCGTACCGCCCAGCGCAGACCGCCGATGGCGCGGTTGAACACAAGGCCGGAACCGACCGTCACGGCAAGCGACGCGGTCAGGCTCCCCGTTCCAACCGGCACCGCCGGCGGTGGGCCTGATGCCCCGCCCGAATCAAAGGCAGTGCCATCGAAGATGGCCGAGTCGAATGCCGGCATCAGAGACGCTTGTACAACATGACGCTGGCGGCGAACTCTGGCGCGAAGCCAGAATACGCCAGCGACGCCATTTCTATGGTCCGGATTATCCCGCTGATTTGCCCGCTGACGACGTTAATCGTGCACTCGCAAATATCCAGGGAATACGTGTTCGGGTTAAATTGCGGCGGGCTGCTGATCCAAACATCAGTCGTCGACCCGCCGATCATTTCCGGGACGGTCACGGCAAAACTTCCACCGCCGCCGATGATGTTGTTCACCGTGATGCCGAGCGATTGTGGGACAGTCACAACGCCCTCGAAACGCCGTACCGAGAAGGCGCCAATCAGCTGAAACCCGGTCAGCACATGGGCATCGTCCCAGTCTTCCCCGCCGACGATGGCGGGATCAGCCGGATTGGCTATTCCGGATACTTTTGCGTGCTTGATCAGCATTTAATTCTCCTCGCACACCAACTGCCAGGATGGCGAGGCGGTGTTGTTATGGCCACCTTGCGCCCCTTCCGGGGCGATGACGGTCAGGCTGACCCAGACCAGGCGGCCGACAACCGACTCCTGATCGGTTACGGTTGTTTCACGGACGATCGTCCAGCCGGACGGCAGTGCCTCTCCTACCGCAAAGGCAATCGGGCGCGGCAAGGTGATGGAAAACGGATTGTTGTAATCGATGCCGATCAGCGCCGGGGGAACCCAGCCCGTGCCGCTCAGGCTGATCCGGTGTCGGCTCCAGTGCGAGACGATGTCGGCCGCGCCGTTTGCCAGGCGAGCCGCAAACGCCCCGCCGATGCGGCTGATTTGCTGATCGAAATCAAGAAACGAGATGAGGCTGATCGTGCGCCCGGCGATGATGAGCGGATCGTTCATTACCGTCTGCCTCCGGCAAGCGCGGCGCGCCTGAACACCTGGGTGATCTGTTGGGCAACATCGACGGAAGCTGCCGCCTCATAGCGACCGAGTTTGCCGAAATCGAGAATCAGCGGCGTGGAGCTGGTAGCCGGCGATTTGGCACGATCCACAGACGGGACACTAAGCCGGGACGCCAGGCTGCTGCCAAGTTGCCCACCGACGGCGTGCCTCGGCAACTGCATGGCGTTAATTCGACGCATGTAATCGGCCCCGTAATAACGCACGGCAGGGAGCTGCATAACCCACTCACCCGGCGTCCCCCAGTAGAGCATGTTGTCGGCGCGATCATGCGGCGCCGACCCAGGCAAGGCGCCGCCATAGGCACGCGCCGGCGCATCGGCCACATCCGGTATCGGCGCGTTACTCGCATTCACCGTATTAACGGTCACGGTCACCGTCTTGTCCTTCAGCTCGGCCAATTGGTTGGTCAGGCCCTTGACCTTGGTCTCCGCATCGGTAATGTCGGCCTTCACCTCGACCGTGCGCGCCTCTTTGGTCAGCGCATCGAGCTGCTGCTGCAGCTCACCGAGCAACTTCGCTTGATCCGCCGCCCTGGCCTGCGCTTCGGCTGATTTCTTCTGGTCGAGCACGGCGCCGGCCTCCTGATTCTTGGCCAGATCGTTGCTGATGCTTTCAATGCTGGCCACGTCGCCGATATCCTGCGCCAGCTGCAGCGCCTCCTTCAGTCGCTTTTCGGCTGCGCCCGAGGCCGCATCGAATTTCTTGATGTCGCCCTCAATCGCTGCCATACGCGCCCGGGCCGCCTCATAGCTGCCCTGACTCTGCAGGTCGGTCATCCGCGATGCCTTGGCGGCGGCCTGGTCTTCTTCCGACAACCCCTTGAGGCCGGCATTGAACGCCGCCGCCTGGCCGGCATCCCGAAAATCAGTTGCCTTGGCCAGCTTGGCCTTGGCCGACTCGGCGAACTTCTCGGCCTCGGCGAGCTGTTGCTGCCAGGCAGTGCGCCCGGCATCGACCAGGCGCTGCTGGTCGGCGATGCGGGCGTCAATATTCGCCTTATCCTTGGCTGCCACGTTATCGGAAGCCGTGCCGGCGACATAGGCCTTCAGCGCCTCCAGCCGTTTGACCTCGTCGGCCAGTTGCTGCTCCAACTGCGTGCGCTTGCGAGCCGAATCGGCAACAACCTCGACGGCCTTCTGCTGGCCAACCAGAGGCTTCTGCAGGACGGCGTCGATGTCGCGGCCGAGCTCTTGCCAGATGGTCTTGGCCTCGGAAAAATTCCCGCTCAAGGCGGCCTTGGCAGCGGCGGCATAACCAGCCAGCCCGATGACGACGATTTTCAACATCCGGTAGGCACCATCCAGGCCGTTCACCATGACCTTGATGAAGCCTGTGAATGCCGTTACGGCCGGGCCGCCATTGCGAAACTCATCCGCCACATTGCTGATTACTTCCGCCAGCGCTGAAGTGCCACCGACCGCCTGGTCAGTGGCGCCGACGTAGACCAGGATCTCGTTTTTCAGGATCGTGAAAGCCTGCCCAACCGTGACGGGCGCCTTGCTGAAATCGCCGCTGACCTGGTCGGCCACCTTCTGCAGGGCCGTGGCCACCGCTTCTGCGGTCAACTTGCCTTCCTCGCCCATTTTGCGCAGCGCGCCGCGTGACACACCAAGGCCGTCAGCAATCGCCTGCGCCAAGGCCGGCGTCTGCTCCATGATGCTGTTCAGCTCTTCGCCACGCAGGGCACCAGATGCAAAGCCTTGGCCAAGTTGCACGAGCGCCGCCTGCGCAGCCTGGGAAGATGATCCGGATAGGGCAATCGCCTGGTTGATCGTCGTGATCACACCAACCGACTGGGCCGCATTCAAACCAATGCCCTTCAAGGCCGGGGACATCTGTGCGTACAGATCGACCGTGCCGACCAGTTCCGAGCGGGTTGTGCTCGCCGACTCGCGCAGCAGCTGCTGCACCTCGGCATAGTCGCCGGTGTATTGCGTGACCAGCTTCAAGCGGCCAGTCATCTGGGTATAGGTATCGCCCAGCTGGATCAGCTCGCTGATGCCAAGGCTGATACCTGCGAACTGCAGGGCGTTGCGCCCCACCGCCTGCAGGCTTTTCAGCTGCCCTTCGACGGCAGCCAGCCCGGCACGAGTGTTGCCAAAATCACCCGATGCCTTGTCGATGCCCCCCAGCGCCGCGGCCGTTTTCTGGCCCTCGGCGCTGGTTTGCGCCAGGGCACGGATCGCCCCGGCGTTGGTGCCGTCGATGATCAGCTTGAGCAGCAGGCTGCCGGGCGCCGCCATGGCTATTTCCCGGAACCGGGTTTAAGTACCGCCTTCACACGCTGCCAGAAAGACGCTCCACGGGTATTCCCAGACGTGGGCGTGGCCGGCCGCAGCAAGAGCACTGGCGGTTCGTTCGAGCTGCCGGCAAGCGCCTGCCGGCCCAGCTGAACCACACGGTTCCGCATCGCGAAAAAATCGGCGTTGATCTCCTCTGCTTTCTGCCGGACGCGACGCAGCTCACTCGGCGGCAACTGGTCAATCTCGTCAGCCGTCAGAGACGTCAGCGTCATCAGGTCGGGCAGGCTGAAGTCGTCGAACAACGTGCAGTCGACCACATCGCCGACCACCGAACCGGAAGCCTTCAGCCAGGCGCGAATCTCCCCGGTAGTCAATTCCTTGACCTGCACGGGGATCTCGATCAGGCCACCGGCGGGCGTACTGCCCACGACGGTGATGTCGCCCAGGATGCGCATTACTCGATACCGCCCAGCTCGAAGTGATAGAACGGGCTGTCTGTAGCCGGCTTGGTATCGTCGGCCAGGCACTCGGCATCGCAGTCGAAGCTGACGAACTCATCGCCAACCAGCTCGATATTGCTGGCCGGGCCAAACAGCAGGCGGTAATACTCGCCATAAGCCGGCTCGCCACTGCGCTCATTGACGCCGTCGAACAGGCCGTAGCACTCGGTCGAGGTGGCCATCATGCCGTCGATGCGGGTGATGTCCAGCGCAGTATAGGTCATGGTGATGTCGTCGAGCGCCACCATGGCACCGCCGGTCAGGGGAATGATACCGGCGCGCTTGCGCAGGTAATCAACGCCCTCGACAAAAGTCGTGGCGCCCATTTGAACCGTCAGCGCCGCCGTCATGTCCTGACGTTTGAGGGTCGGGATCAGGCTGCCGAGAACGATATCGGCATGTGCCTCATCGGCGACGGCGCCGCCGGCAATCGTGGTCAGCTTGCCGCCGAAGGCGATTTCCAGAACGTTCTTGGAAAGATTGCGGAACGAACAAGCCAGCTTGACGGCCTTCGTCCGCTTGAAACTGTCGTGATTGCCACCGCCGGGCGTCTGGGTGTTGGGAATCGTTTTTTCTTCGACCTCCACCGCCATTGAGATTTTGGTGGCATTGCCGGCGGAAAGAAGCGAAGAGGTGCCGACCTTCTTGAGGTACAGCGTGCCCTTGAGAATTGCGGTAGTGACGGCCATGATGACCCTCCAAAGTGTCTGTTTAAATTACAGGGGTGACACCCGGAGTTTTTCATTCGACCGGCCGACCGGTCAGGGGGAAGCGCTTCGGCGCCTACCCCGTTGGTGACTACTGGAAACGGCCCCCGCGCACGACGATGGAGGACTCGCCAGCGCCCTTGTCATCGGCGCCGGTTTCCCAGCGGTAATACATCGTGCCGCGCTCGGTCAACGGCACATCGGCGTAATAACGCCCCTGGCGGGCGCGCACGATTGCCGGATCAATACCGAACACCAGCTCGCTCGGCACGCCACTACCGTAACGCGTCATTAACGATAGCGCGGGCGGGTCGATGTCACGACCATTGGTGTCAGCGACCCGACAAAGCAAACGGACAACCTCGCCCTTGAGATAAACATTTTCCAAAGCGATCTCCTGCCATAAATAAACGCCAACAGGCGAATCAGTCAGGCCGACCCGCGTCCGCTTCTCGATTGAAACGCCAAGGAAAAAAACGGCTGCCACGGTTCCGTCGGACACCATTGCCCCGCTGCTGCGATTGATTTGCTGCGAACTGGCCACGCCGATCAGGTGTGTCTGCCTGACAGCCGCCGCGCTTGCCTGGTTGATCTGCTGCGAATCAGTCGCGATAAGGTATCCGGAAACAACCTGCAACACCGCTGCCGCGCTGGTCTGATTGACTTGCTGGCTGGAGGCTACGCCAAGCAAATGGGTCTGGCGAATGGCCGCTGCATCGGACTGGTTGGTCTGGATCGAGTTGGCGGCTGAAATGAATGAGGTCGATGACTGGCTGACACTGGCCGCGCTGGCGACATTCGACTGCTGGCTGTCGGCGGCCACAACCTTGTGCGTCTGCTGGATGGCGGCCGCACTTGATTGGTTTTCCTGCTGGCTATCGGATACCGAAATCAGATGCGTTTGCTGGACGCTGGCCGGCGATGCCTGATTGACCTGCTGGCTGGAGGCTATCGTGACATCGTGTCCCCCGACATGCACCGATACAGTAGCAACACCCTCATCGGTACCGTCCTCGAACAGCCGATATTGCCATGTCCAATCACCATCTGCCGCGCCGTCAAGCTCAAACGACAGGTCTGGAAAGATGGTCAGCGTCCCGGAACTCGGCGCAACCTCAATCCGCCAGTAATATTCACTCCCCGGCAGGATGCCATCGTTGAGAACCGGCGACCCACCGTTGTCGCCAGTCGCCGGAATATCCGCACCGAGAATGCCAAACCCCGCATACTTTTTAACGGTATGCGCGCCGGGGATAGGCGCGAAAAGGGATACTAAATGGCTCATGAGGCCGTGTACACCCAGGTGCCTTCGCTGCCGTCAGCGAGAATCGTGGTGATGCGGTATTCGGTGCCCGAGACCAGCCCGCTGATCATCGGCAAGACGGCGGATGCGTCGGCTGTCTGGTTGGTCAGCATTGTAGCCAGCGCGCCAGATGCCTCATTGTTAACAATGATCCTTACGCCTGTTTCATTCGGCTTCAGGTTGCCCGTGCCCCAATCTCGCAGGGCGGGCAGTGTGATGGTACCGAAGCCGGATTGCTGGACGCTCGCTGCGCCGGCCGTGTTGACTTGCTGGCTGTTCGACGCCGTAATCAAGTGCGACGCTGCGCTGATCGTGAAGCTGAAGGTGTCCGAATCAATCGGCTGAGATGCCGTGTCGGTGGCGCGGACAGCCAGTCCTGAATAAACGCCGGCTGTCACCGGCGTACCTGAAATGACGCCAGCACTCGACACCGTGACGCCGGGGGGCCATGTGCCAATAGCCGAGAAGGTCAGCGCATCGGTGTCGGAAAATTTGCTGGAAACGTCGTTTACCGACAGCGCGACGCCGACGATGCCTATCTGATTGCCGATGTTCGGGCCAGGGAATGTCGGTTGCGCATTGCTACCTCCGACATCAAGAACAGCGTACGGATCTGCATTCAGCGCGGCGATTTCGCCGGGCGATGCGATATATCCGGGAATGGCGTGAAGGAATTCCAGCGCACCATTGAGCCGGAACGAGCCGCCAGAATAACCTCCACAGATGGCGGACAGGAAAAACTCGGCAGCGCCAGCGCCCATCGCACCCGACCCAACAACCGCGTCGTCTTGATAGATAACCCACTCGCGAGCTGCCGTCATGGTCAGCGTGATGACGCTGTGCGCCGTCGTCGAGATTGCCGCTGTCGTTTCGATGTCGCCGTAAGTCGATACTCCAGTCTTGATCCGGAATTTCGATTTCCCAGCGCTGCTATCCAGCCAGTGAAAGCAGTTCGTCGCGGCATCGTTGCCGCAAGTCATCGAGTTTGTGGTCGTGCCGACTTCTTTTCGTGCTTTAACTCGCAGCGTGAACGGCGCGGTCAGTGTCTGTGCAGCCGCAAGCGAATAGTGAGTAGCGGCATTGCCTAGTACGACATTCGCCCCGCCCTCGACGGCCATTCCGGCAGTGCCGGTCTTGGCCAGAAGCGCACCGTTATTGGCGTCCCAGATTCCGTTTGTGCCCTGGGCATAGAAAAACAAGCCTGCCAGCGGGTTTCCAGCATCGACCAGTAATTGTCCTGACGGTTGAGCCATGATCGACCTATGTGCTTATGTGATTTACGTTGTAGAACAACTCGAATGCGTCATATGCTGCCTGCACTTGCCCGCGGCCGTTCTGGTGCTGGTTATCGACATTCATGTACAGCGGCATCGAGTGGGTAAATGTATTTACCGGGCTGGCCGCGGCGACGGCGGCTTTTGCGGCGACGATAGCAGCGGAATAATTCAGAGAGCCGACCGCCATATCCATCAGCAGTCGTTTTGTCGATGCGTCCTGAAGCCCGTCGCTATCTCGGGCAGCGGTCAGAGATTCGAGTCGAGTCTGATACCAGCTTTGCATCTGTGTGTAGTCGGTCTCTCCCTGCAGCCATAGCCAGCTTCTACCTGCAATCGCTACAGCATTTCCGCTTAGCCACGCGTCCGCAGCGTTTCTACGGGTGCGCATGGGCGGGTAATTCGCGCCAGCAGGATCAAAGTAGGTAATCGATACCCCGCTGAATGCCTCCTTATTGATGTAGAGGGTTCCAGTTGTTGTTTCCCGCATCCACCGGACAGCCAGTCCGAATTCAGGACCAAATTGCCCTGCAGAACAACCGTTGTTGCTGGCTTGCAATTTGACATATGCAGATCCTGACCAGATGTAAACGCGATCAAATGTGCCAGCGTAAAACGTCATCAGCCCAGCATCTGAGTTAAGCGGACTAGCAGACAGGTCAGCGGATTCAGCGCGACCAATCGCGTTTGACTGGCCCCATATGTCGATTTGCCGGTTTCCGCCAATATGCCACCTTCCGCCAGCAATCACGCCGCCAGATTTCCCCGAGTACGAATCACCAACCGGCGCAGCCATGACTTAAACCGTCGGCTGGCCACTGGTGTACGTGGGGTTGCTGTTGAACTGGACCGGATTGCCCAGCGTAATAGCCTGGTCGCTGGATTCTTCAGTGACGTACAGCACCTTGGAATTGACGGTATCGACGAACGCGATGTGCATGTTCGTGCCATCAGCGACAGCCAGTAGCGCATTTCCTCCGGCTTTGCCGGTCAGCGTTGCGGTCAGCACGCGAGCAGCGCCGTCTGCACCGGCGATAGCGAAGTCACCAGTAACGAGCGCAACTTCGGCAACTTTGTTCGCGCCATTGACGGTCGCGTAGTCTGCAGCATAGGCGTTGATCAGGATTACCTTGTCGCAATTGGCCTTGAGATAGGCAAGACCGTTATCAAGAAAGTCAGTGTGTGCGTAGCGGGGCATAGCGTTACTCCTTGTTTAAATCGTTAATAGTCGGTCTGCACGCCTTCGGTCAGCGTCAGGGTTTGAAAAGCCAGCGGAAAATATCCATGACTATCGGTAATCAGGGGGTCCGGGCCATCGACGAGCGTGATCGGGCCTGTGGTGCCTGGGCATTTCCAGCCGTCCAGGGCGGCCAGCGTTTCGGCGAGCAGCGCGGCGGCCTCGTTGATGATTGGCTCGCTGCCCTTGTTCTGCCGGGCGTTCTTGACGACGGCGATGACGAAATAAGTCTCGCGCCATTGCGACGAGCTGCCGCCGTCGCTCGATTTCGGCCGGTAGCGGGCCAGCACGACATGCAGGGCTGGCGTTATTTGTGACTTCTCTTTAACGCCGGCAAGGTCGGCGGTTGAGAATACGTTTCCCTCGGCTTCCGGGCAGGTCTGTTTCAGCCGGGTGATGATGTGATCGCCAGCAACGAGCAGCGGCATGGATTACCCCACAAACGGCGTCTTGCGCCGACCGCTGACCATCTCGACCAGGCCGAGGCCGGAGACTTCCTGCGCGGCCGGGGCGGCATCGATCCGCAGCTTGCCGCTGGCGATGCCGAGGAGCAGCGCACGGGAACGCTTGGCGCGCTCGGTCACTTCTTTGGTCGGGCGATCCGAATAGAGCAGTTCGCGGGCAATGTCGCAGGCGATACGGGTCAGCAGGACCGGCACGGTGGCCAACGGCAGAGAATAACGGCCGATTAACGCTGTATCGATCTCGGCGTCCGCATCGGTAAGCGAGCGCGTGAGCATGACCTCATCGATCTCGCCCGACCCATCGCTGTCCGCCACCTGGGCGATTTCGCTCTCGGTGAAACGCTCGATCAGGTCTTGGCGCATCGCGTAGGGCATCGATCAGCCCGCCGTCTTTTCGGTATCGGCAGCCAGATAGGCCACAGACAGCAGCGGCTCGGCTTCGAGCACTTTGATGGTCTCTTCGTCCAGCTCGGCCATCGGCACGGTCGTCGGCGTCCGCGACCAGGCGCGGCCGGCCCGGCGGAAGCCCTCGACCTCGCTGGTCACGATCACGCCATCGACGACGACATCGTCCAGCTTGTCGGCAGCAGACCCTTCCCCCACGGGGGGGAGCTTTTCCTCGTCGCCATGGGCGGAGTTCGACGGGTTCTGAAGCGGAGCGGCTGGGGTGGCCACCGTTGCCGACACTTCAGCGGTGTTCCCCGTCTGGGCGGTCGCTGATGTATTCGGTTTTGCGGCAGGTTTTGCGGCAGGCTTGCTGTTGGCTTTGGCCATGATTGCTCCTGGTGGTTGATCAAGCGCTCAGAAAAGCCCCTTCGGGGGAAGGGGCTGGGTCAGCGCTCGATGCTTAGCCGGTGGAACCGACGGACAGTTGCCAATAGCCGTAGAGGCCAGTGGCGCGGGCCTCGGCGCCATACTTGAAGAGGCCGGTATCGAAGGCTTCGTCGCTGTCCAGGTTGGTCTGCTGGACAAACTCCGGACGCTGGCGCATCTGGATAATGAAGGGCTTGACGCTGGCCTTGCTGGTGACGTGCAGCATCCACATCGTTGCGCTGGATAGCGCCGGATTGACCAACACCTTGGCCATGCCGCGATAGGGGTTCGGCGTGTCGTCCTGGAGCTTATCGTTTTCCATGAGCAGCTTGGCGGTCGCCATCAGGGCCGGCGGCACCTCAAGGGTGTCTGGAATCAGGCGCAGCGGCTGACCCTCTTCATCCTTGAAATTGGTGATGGCCAGATAAGCCGCACCAAAAGAGGCATCCGCAGCGGCGCGGGTGGCATTCGACAAAGCCACGGTCAGCTTGTTGCTGACGCTGGCCCCGGCAACGGCGTGGTCGGTGTCGTAGAAGTACTGGCCATCGAAGCAGAGCTTGGTGAAAGCGTTGTTCTTCAAGTCATCGACAATGTTGTCCTGCAACTCGCTAGCCGACTCGCCAGCCTGCTGCGTTTGGGTCTTGTAGATACCAAGGCGATCATCGGCCAGGTCGTTCTTTTTGACGCCGATGGTCGTTTCCCAGTCCTCGTTCGCCACGTAGTACTTGCCAGCCGCGATGTTCTTGACGACCTTGCTGCCGATCCACTTGCGGAACTTCGGGAAGCGGCTCAACCAGGCGTAATCCTCACCGGCCGTATCGGACGGCACCTCCATGGCGGTCAGCTGCCAGTTACCAGGCGCCGCCTTGAGCGCGTTGTTGAAGACGGTTTTCAGCCCAGTGAATGCGGCGGCGAGCGTTTCTTTGTTGATGATCATGCCGCCAAGCAGGATCGCCGGAAGGCCGTCAGCCACCGAAGGCTGGAAAGCGATGGCCGGCGCCGCGAAGGCACTGGCGAGAGCACCGAGGGCGATAGCCACAACGGCGTACAAGCGGAATTTTTTCATTGCAAATCTCCTGAAAGGAAAAGGGTGTCGGTCGGCTTACTCGACCCAGACGCCGTCAGCGTCGATACCGACGACCTTGCCGGCGGCGGAGCGCGTGGCGCCGCCGTTGGTCTTGGCGACGGTCTGGTCATCGACGATGTAGCAGGTCTTGCCGAGGTCGGCCTGGACGACCGGGTCGGCTCCGAGGTTGGCAAACTTGTAGGCCTCCTTGCGGTCGACGCGCACGGTCTTGGCGCCGTTGGCACCGGCCGTGTTATCGACTGTCTCGGCGGCCCGGCCGAGATAGGTCAGCGTGGCGGCCGTTGCGCCGGGGGTAGCAAAACCCGAGGCGTTGGCGGCAACCAGGGAGCCGGCAAAAATCTTGACGGCGGTGGCGACGGGAACAGGGATCTGCTCGGCGGATTGTTTCGGGGTGTTGCGATCTGCAGTCAAGGCAGCCATGGGATTCTCCTGAAAGGATAGTTAAAGGCCGCGATCAGCGATTGGCGACGTACTCGTCTTTCGACAAGCCGAACTGCGCCATCACCTTCTCGTCGGTAGCCGTCAGCGCTGCGTCGCGCTGGCCGGCACCGGCCGGGGGATTGCCGTTGGTCTGCAGGCCTTGCAACGCGACAATCGGCTGAGCTTTTTCGATGTAGGCGGTCAGTGATGCGAGATTGGTCTTGCCGAGATCGAGCGCCCATTCCTCTTGGTCGGCCACCAGCTTGCCTACCGCTCGCGCGTCCGCAACGATCTTCTTGACATGGGCTTCATTGATCGATGCCGTCAGGGCGGCGACTTGGGTCTGCATCGCCAGCATGGCGTCTTGCGCCTTACTGTCGGTACCTTGGGCAGTCAGCGCCGTGACCTTCTCCTGCAGGCTGGCAACGGAATCCGCCTTGGCGGTCAGCGCGGCAATGGCCCCGAGGGCCTCCGCCTCGCTGGCAGTCTCGGCAAGGCCGATGGCTGCGAGTAGTTTTTTAAGCATGTGAGGTACCTCCTCGGTTGAAAAATCGTTGGTGTCGCCGCACAACGCTGTCAGTGCGACTTCGGACATGCCGGCGATGCCGACAAAGTTGGAGAGCGCGACCATGCGGATATCGAGCACGGCGCCGGTGGCGGTGTCGTATGAGATGACCGGGCTGATGTACTTGTATTCATCGTCGGCGATGTAGCCACGAGCGCGCGGCGACCACTGCGGATCGATGGCGAAGACCCCGGCGCCGGGGCGATACTCAAGCGCCGAGCCGATGAACCAGCCGGCTGCGGGCGCGGGCTGGCCGTTCGTCTCTTTGTGCAGCGTCTGGTGTTCGTAGTCGATTAGGATCTTGTTTGGCTTGGCCGCCATGCGGGCCAGCAGCTTGCTGGCGATGTCGGCGTCGATGTGCCAGGCGGCAACCTCTTCCGGGCGACCGGAGCCATCCGCAGCGCGGAAAAAGCCATCCGGCAGCAGCTGGATCTCGCCAGCGCCGGGCGTCAGTTCAAACGTGAGGGCCGCGAGGGCCGTTTTGCGGATTCGATGTGCCATGGCGCCGATTGTGTCGGCGCGGGCATCGTCCGGTCAGGGGGAAGCGCTTCGGCGCTTTGCCTGTGAGGAGTTGCAAACCTAGCAGCGATTCAGCGCTACCTAATCAGGACCGCAGCTCGCCAGCCACCGCTGATCAAAACTCTTGTAAGCCTTTCCGTCATCGATCACGACATAGTCGTCTATCGCATAAAACCTTACGGCCTGTGCATACCCACCGAATCCATTGCGGCCACTGACAAAACCGCAAACCACGGCGGTTCCTGAATACCACGACACGAAAGAACTCCGAAATCGGGCGCTGTCAGGGTCTAGCAAATGCCGCGCCGTAACCTGCTGCGCCAGCAATATGCGCCTTGGCGCATTGGCAGCATCGGTAGCCTCAAGCCTCCTCGCCGCAATTCTCCGCTTGGCAATATCGGCTTCTTCCGCTGCCTTGGCTTCTTTCGCCTGTGTCTCTTTCGACTTGATTGTCGAGCATGGCGCTTTTGAGTAGATGACCTCGCCGTCTACAAAGCAGCGGTACTGGCCGACCTGCGCTGTCTCGTCGTGGCATGGCTCGCCCTGAATAACCGACCGCCCGCCGACGTTGCAGCGATACGGGTCCGCCTGGACGGCCGTGGCTACGAAACCAAGAATCAGGGCAACCAGAACCCGCATGACGACCTCCCGAGGAATATGCCGAATGATACGACCGTAGCCCATCCGCTGTCGATTTTCAAAAAACGGCCGGGCGCAGCAGATTGGCAATGCCCGGAAACAGCGTTACTGCCCCGTTAATAGCCGTTTTTGCTCATTGACCGCGGCGCAGATACCGGCGACCCACCCAAAAACGCAACAGAGCGCGATTGTGGCGTTTTGGCTTTTCAGCCGATGGCCTGGCCGGCGAAGTTGTCCAGGATGTCGAGGACGGTGGTTTCGTCGTCGGCCGACAGGCCGAGGAACGGGCGGGCGGGAATAGTCCCGTCTTCGCTACCGAACTGATGCACGGCAGCGCCGCCTTCCCACTCCCCGGCAAAGCGGTTGGTGCCGATCTCGACGCCGTTGCCGTTATCGATCAGTTGGTAGGTGATGGTGTCCTGCAGGATGCCGGTGTCGACCAGTGGTCTCATGTTCGCAAGTATGTTCGCCGTTTTCTTGGTGATTCTGCCCTTTTTATCGTAATACCCCTTCTTATCGCCAACCCTAACCGTCCCAACCTTGCGCGTCTCTACATCCGAGAAATAAGCATATGCAGTAGTGATCTCGTTGAGTCGCTCGATAACCGTGAGCGGGCTAAGTGATTTCCACTTCTTATCGTCAGGACCGACACTTGTTGTAAAGCGCTGCTTGGTCGATTCGGTCAGTGCCTCGCCGATGGCCAGCATGGCCGGCGACATGTCGCCGATGCGCCGGGATATTTCAGCCAGGCGGGCCAGCACCGGCTGGCTGAGCAGCGTGGCGCCGATGTTATCGGACACTTCGCATGTCCCGCAGGAAGGCCTTGCGCAGCGGGTCGGGCAGGCCGGCGGCCTTGTCGTTGATGAAGGTGTCCAGCTCGCCCTGGGCATTGGCGCCGGGCGCGTAGGCCCAGCCTTTGTCGATACCCGGAAGCTTGCCGGTTTCGTCGGGCGTATCCCAACCGGCCGGCGGCTCGGTGGCGTCGCCCTGCTTGGGCTTCGGCACGGCCGTCACCCGGCAGCGGCAGCCCCAGCCGTTGGGCGGGAAATGGGTTTTCCAGAATTCGTGGTCTTTCGGCAGGGTTAACTTCTCGCTGCCCCAGCGATGGTGCAGCGGGCGCGGGTGCAGGACGCTTTCGTTATGGACGTAGCGCCAGTACGGCATCAGCGTGGCCAGGCGCGGGTCATTGAGCTGCGCCCAGCGGCCGGCGGCGTAGCTGGTGCGCAGGTTGGTCTCGTAGATGACCTTGGTACGCCAGGCGAAGCCGCCCGGCGTGCCTTCACCGGTCCAGCCCTGCCAGCCGTGCTTGCCGACGATCTCGCGGAAATCATTGCGGAAGGTTTCCAGCGTCGTGCCGGTGGCGATGGCCTTGTCGACCGCCTGGCGCAGATCGTCGAGCAGATCGGCCTTCATCGCCCCGGCGACCATGAAGGCGCGGTCGTGAGCAGCCTGCCAGACATCGTCCCATGCCTCGGTCGGCATGTTGAGTTTGGCGCGAAAGAAATCGATCTGCTCCTGGAAGGGGAGGTCGAAGCCGGCGGTCAGGGATGGGACGGGCATTATTTCTTGGCCTTGCTCATGGGGTGGCCGAAATGCCAGCCGTCGCAGTAGTCGCAGCGATAGGGCTCGGTGACCTCCCCTGGCTTTTTCCCCTTGCGCTTGAAAACGTTGCGCATGGCGCTGGCGGCGTCCGCTCTGGTCTCATGGCGAATCTTGCCGACGCAGGAGGTCAGGCGATGTTGTTCAGTTCCCACTGAGCACCTCGGCACGGCCACGCAGATCAATCGCCGCCAGCGCGGCAGTCATCACCGTTACCAGCTGGCCTGCCGGTAACGCCGAATAACGAGACAGGAGCAGCTCGCGGAACTGCGCCATGCTCCCTGCTTGGTCGAGCATGGCGGTGATGACATCGACCCATTCGGCGACCTGCTGGTCGGCGCTGGCGGCCAGCGTCGGCGCCATCTTGTCGGCGGTGTCTTCGACCGGCAGCGTCTGGGCGGTCAGCGCGGCCTGGGGCGCCGGTTCCACGGTCAACGGCAATTTTGGGGCGATTTTCAAAGGCTCCGGCTCCGGCGCCGGCTTCGGGGCGCCGAAGACCGGCTCACCATCGGCAGCTTGCGGGATGCACAGCTTTTCGTGCACCCAGCTCACCGGGATGCGGGCGCCGCCCTGGGCGAGCTTGGGAATGGCGTCGGCGAACAACGCCAGATCCTCGGCTTCGCCCAGGTCAAAGACGAAACGCGGGCAGCGGCGCAGGCCGTCGATGCCGGGCAGGTTGAGCGTGATCAACGGGTAGATCAGGTCGCGGGTCAGTGTGCCGGCGATCTGGCGGGCGTCCGACTTGCGGATGTCGCTGCGCACCTCGCCCTGTAGATCGGCGACGCCGCTGCCCATGCCGGTTGCCTTGGCCTCGGCGCTGAGCACCTGACCAAGGATGGCCTTGGACTGGCTGCGCTCGGCCCAATCGACCATGGCCAGGTGGGCGGCGCTGTCGCCGGAGCCGGTCACCTTCTGGATCTCGATCTCCATTTCCTTGGGCATGATGGCGCGGGCGTCGTGGCCCAGCGCCGTCACCGCACGCATCAGGCTGGCCTTTTCGTCGGGCATGGCGCCCTGGTAGTACTTGCCGATGATGATCGGAAGGCCGTAGGTTTCGAGGAACTCGGCCAGATCGCCGATGCTGTACGACTTGTAGATGAACGGCCAGACCAGCACGCGATAGAGCGCCATGCGGCTCTGGTAGCCGGTCTTGGCCTTGCCGTGGGTGTGCATGATCCAGCCCATGGGGATCAGCCCGGCGCCCTCGGCGCTACCGTCAGCCAGGCGCAACTGGCGGCGATCCGGCGACAGGCGAAACCAGTCCTGCGGGCGCGGGTGAAACTTGGGGATGCGCTCGCCGCCCCACGATTCCCACTCCAGCTCGATGGGCGCGAAGCCGTGGCCTACGGCGTCCATCATGGTCAGGATCACGTCTTCAAGGTCATCGACAGCCGTGCGCAGGATTTCTTCTGCCCAGGCGGCAGCCTTCTTCTCGGCGGCATTGGCATTGGCCGGCGGCTCAACCGACCAATCGAGCGTCAGCATGGCACCCTTGCGCTTGCCCACCTCGCACTGCAGGTGCGCGTCGCGGTCGAGCATGTCTTCGAACAGGCGGTGCTGGGCGGTGATGTCGCCCTGATCGGCTGCAGCAAGGATGGCGGCAGCCCGGGCCGGCGTCAGGCCGGCGAGCTGGCCTTCGATGTAGGTGTTGGCCAGTTGGGCGACGCTGGCCGTCTGCGGTTCGGCGATGGCCTTGAGGTCGAACGGTTTGCCGTATTGGTCGAGTAGTTTTGCCATGATGGCCCCTTAGAACATGCGCCGGCTGGTGTGGCCGTAGTCGGAGTCGCGGCCAGCGTCGGGACGGCGCGACAGGGATTCGAAGCCGGTGCAGACGCCCGAGACATCGGTGTGCATGGCGTAATCGGCGAGGAAGACCGACACGGCAAAGTCGCCGTGGCGCTGCAGCTTCGGGCCGTCGCCGGCCTGCGTCTTGGCCTTGGCCAGCTTGGGCACGCCGTTGATCTTCTTGATGGCGCGCAAGTCGTCGCGGCACTGGTCGTCGAGCGGCAGGCCGTCCAGCGTCGCGTCTTCGAGGTGCGCCTTGAACTTCGGCATCTGCTCCATGTAGAACTTTTCGGTCAGATGCACCTGCTCGATGCGGTCATGGCCGTAGCGGTCGGCGGCGTGCTCGGCGATCTGGCCGCCGTTGCCGTTGGCGTCATGGGCACCAAAGCGGAAGCGCGGCAGGCGGTCGACGATGTAATCGAGGATCTGCTCCTGTTGTTTGTAGGGGCACTTGGCCAGCTCGACGACCAGGCGCGGGCGCTTGACGGTGTCGCTGCCCTCCTCGAGGACGGTGATGACCGTCAAGTCGCCAACCCGCGCGAAGTCCTGCCCGTAGCCATGCACGCGGGCCTTGTCCAGCTCGGCCAGTACCGGCGCCAGATGTTCCTGGCACCATTCGGCTACCTCGCGGGCACGGGTTGGCTCCGGTATCAGGGAGAACTCGGCAGGCCACTTGGCGCGGACGATATCGACACCCGGCTTCATGCGCGCTTCGATCAGGGCCAGCGGCAGGAAGGCGCCGCCACCCTGGGCGGGGATGACGTCCAGTTCCTCGGCCGCGTCGTCGCCGTAGAACTTGCGCACGCCAGCCACCCACTTGTCCTCTGCCTTCTGCGTCCAGGCCATGCCCTTGCGCAGGCAGACGCGGCGGAACAGGCCATCCTCGACGGCGCGGGCGAAGGTGATGCGATGCACGGTGCCGCCACGCTTGCCGGCGCGCACCTCGTTAATGAGTTCGTTAAAGGGCGATTCGTCGCCGTTATGGGTCGAGATGATGCGAACCTTGTCGCCCCACATCAGCATGGCCATGGCGGCCTTGATCAGCCCTTCGAGATCCGGGGCGAAGGCGGCTTCGTCGATAACCACCACACCCTGCTTGCCGCGCAGGTTGGCCGGGCGCGACGACAGCGCGACGATGCGCTTGCCGGACTTGGGGAAGTCGATCTTGTAGGTCTTGATGGCCTTGGCGTCGCCGCCCTTGCCGTCGTCGTCGAAGAAGATGCCCTCCTCGATCTCGCCGGCCGCCATGTCGAAATGCCGCGCCCACATGGCGCAGGCTTCGATGTACTCAATGGCCATGTCCTGCGTGGCCGAGATGTAGAACACGTTGCTGCCGCTCTCGCTGGAGGCGATCAGCACGTTGTCGGCGGCCTCCGCCCAGGTCAAGCCGATCCGGCGCGATTTCTCGGCGATCTTGAGCGGCGAGTCGTCGGCGATCCACTCCTGCTGGTAGATCAGCAGGGCGGCCGGCGGGTTGGGCTGGCCAGCCTCCTGGAGGGCTGCGGCGAGCGGGTTCTTGATCAGCGTCACGCCGCAATCCCCAAAATTGACCGCTTGATCTCATCGACCGTGGCCGCCGACATGCCGCCCTTCTTGGCCAGCTTGGCGACCTTCTCGGCGGCTTCGCTGGCGCGGGCCTGCACCGTGGTCTTGAACTGCTTCTGGGCGATGCTGGCGCGGGCCAGCGTGGCGATGTTCTTGGCGGCCTTGCTCATCAGGCCGAGCCGGTCGGCCGGCGTCACATCCGGGTCTTCTGCCTCCTGGATGGCGATGATGCTGTCGAACATTTCCGTCTGCACCAGGGCGATGACGGCTTCGCTGCGGGCGTCCTGGTCGTCGCCGGCGGCTTCGGTGATCATCTTGGCGGCTTCGGTGCTGGCCTTGATGGCGGCCATGCGGCGTTCGATCTTCTGGCCGTGGCGGTGGATGGCGCTCTTGCTGATCTCGAAGCCCTGGCCGCGCAGCAGTTCTTCGAGTTCCTTGTAGCCGGAGAAGTTGGCTTCGGCCAGCGCCTGATTCAACCAGGCGCGGGTTTCTTCCGGCAGCGCGGTGATGCTGGAGGCGCGAGCCATCTCAGCCGGCCCAGTATTTGGTCGGGCGCGCAATGCCCGGCTCGCAATCGACCGTGTATTCGGCGAGGTCGGTGCCGGTCCGGGTCAGGTCGGACCACCAGCGGCCGGATGGCTCCTTGCGCAGCTTGACCAGCTCGCGGTCAGCCAGGTAGTCGAGCTGCTGGCGCACTTCGACGGCGGTGACGTCGGGGAAGATGGCGCGCATGGTGTCCTGCACGATCTCTTCGCAGAGTTCGCTGGGGCGGGCGTTGTAAAGCGCCAGAATGAGATACCAGCGCAGGCTCTCGCGGCGTACTTTGGCGTGATCGATCATTGTATTTTGCCTTTCAGTTGGGCGTTTTCGAGGCGGAGAGCGAGGCCGTCGAGCTTGGCTTCGATGACGGTCTGATTACGGACGTAGTCGTCACGCATGACGAAGGTCATGGGCAGCTCGGCCTTGAAGAGTAGGAAATCGCGCTCGATGCGCCCCCACTCGGCGGCTGCTTTCTCCAGGGTCGAGAAGCGCTGGTCCCAGTGGTCCTGGGCTTCTTTTCTGGCTTTCTCTCCTGCTTCTTGCGCTGTTTCTCTGGCTTTATCCTGCGCAGCGAAACGTTCTGTCTGACGCTTCTCAACCTGGCTGAGCAGGATCTTGCCGAAGGCGCCGACGCAGCCGAAGAAAGCCAGCAGCAGCAGGATCAGGTTCCATAGATCGATTTGAACCATCGTCATTCCGCCATCCCCCAGTCAAATGGTGCCCGCTTCTCGATGTCCTTCTGGCACTCGATGCAGGTCTTGACGCCGGGTATGGCGCGGCGGCGACCCTCGGGGATTTCGCCGTCGCACATCGTGCAGACCTTGGCGCTATCACCTGCCGCGGGCTGCACGTGGCGAGCATGCTCGGCCAGCGCATCGCTGCGCATTTCCTGTTCGCGCGCCTGGGCGCGGTCAATGTCGTCGGTCACTATTTTTCCTCGGCGTAAAAGTCAGCTATGGCTTTGAGCCGGCCGCGACAGGTTTCGTATCCGCGCTGGCATTGGCCGACCCAGACCCCGACATCGGTATCGGTGGCAAAGGCGGCATCGGCGCGTAAAGGTTCGCTGGCGGCTTCCGGTAAGGCAGCGGGCTTGAGGCTGGCGGTGCGGTTGAGCACGCGGACAGCAGCGCCATCAAGGCAGCGGCGGCCAATAGTGAGACGGCGGATTTCATTGTCTTTCTCCTGGGCAAGGGTCTGCAGGGCGTTCTCCTGCGCGGCCAGGCGGGTAACCAGTTCGCGACCGAAGGCTTCAGCTTCGGTCAGGTCATCCAGGTGCTGCTGCAGATCGACAGCGCGCTGTTCCGTATAAGCCCGCTTGACGCGGGTTATCTCGGCATCTTTGCGCCAGCCTTCGGCCGTCCAGCCAGCGGTAAAACAAAAAACAGACAGCACGGCGGCGGCGAACAGTTGCAGGTTCATGACCTCCCCCCTATGCAGCGCTTGTATTCGCCCTGCCGGCGATTCCACAGGCCGCTGCAACCGCTACCGGCCTGCGAGCAATCGCGCCCCTGGAAGAAGCGCCAACGAAGGATTTCGGCGCAGGCGCCGGCGTAGTCCATGTCATTGAGCTTGCCGACCAGCGACGAGTCACAGAAGGCTGTCTTGCCGATGTTGTAGGCCAGGCTGATGTAGACGTCGTATTCGTTCTGAGCCAGCGGCACGGTCACGCACTGGCGCAGCGCGCCCTCGAACTGCTCGACATCCTTGAGCGCCCGCGCCAAAGCCTTGGGCGGCGTTGTGCGGTCGCCGAGCTGGACAGCGCTGCCATCGGCGCGCGTGGTGCTGCCGAAGCCCACTGTTGGCTTGTCGCCGGGCACGGGGATCACGGCCTTGTCGGTGTAGCCCTCAGTGACCACGAGGCCGACCAGCGCGGATGCCGACAGCGCCATGAATACCGGGGCGAAGCGCAGGTTACTCACTTTCCACCACGGCTTTCTGGCCAGCGTATTTCTGCGCCACGTTGCCGATGATGTAGGCGCCGACGGTGCCGATCACGACGGCTTTGTAATCGCCCGTAGTGATCGCCTTTTCCAAGACCAGCCAGGTGGCGCTGGCCAGCGACAGCAAGGCGAGGATGAATTTGCGCGAGGCGTAGCGATTCATGGCTGGTGGCGCTCCTTGAACAGGGATGGCGAAAACAGACAAACCGACTGCGTCTCGGGGAAGAACATGGCGCGCAGCTCCGGCGTGGCGCCGGCCTTGCAATAGCCGTAGCCAGCCAGGCCATAGCGCGGCTTGTTGGCTTCGGCAGAGTCGAGATAATGGAGACAGTCGCGGCAGGTCATGCCGCAAGGCTAAGGCTGAGGCAGGCGTGGCTACAGAGGGAAGCGCTTCGGCGCTAGTCGACTGACGAGGTCGAGAAAAAGCCCGCACTGGGCGGGCTTGGGGGTTTCAATTTTCGGCTTTTTTTCGGGTTGACCGTGGGAGTCGTTTTCGTAGTAGACACCAAATTAGGTGTCTATAAGGCGTTCGGCGTCAATATTCCGTGCTCGCAAACATGCGCGGAAACTCGCCGCCAGCGGCAACCTCAATCGCAAGCTGCTCTCTGAAGGTCCGCTTTTCTCCGGTCTTGCATTCGTTCTCGTCCGTAACAGCAAATGTCAGGCGGTCGAGTTCGTCATCATTCAATTCGCGGGCATCCTCGCTTGATTCAGGGTCGTCGACGTAATGCTCCGTGTAGTCCTTGACACAGGCTTCCAGGCTTTCGCCAATCCACCAATCGCAATCGTTCATTTCGATGATTTTCATTTTCTATTCCTCTCGTAAAAATTGCCGCCGAACCCGTTGGTCAACCAGACCGGCCCTGACGGGCCGTCTGGTTACCGCTGGCGTTCGGCGTCGGCGTTTTTTCACATTCCGCATCAACCTCGGAATCACTCATCTGAGCGAGCTTGAAAATCAGTTGCATTTTCTTTGTGCTCATTTCTCCGCTCAATTCTGCTCGTGCGCCTGAGTGATTCTTGGCCGCGATTACAAAGAGGGTTACGCCATCTGGCGGGTTGTTTTTCGGAAGAGGCGCTTTCCATTTGCTCATGTTGTTTCCTTTCTTCGATCACGTCGAACCAATCAGTCGAGAGGACGGCGTAATAAGTCTTTTGGTTGTAGCGAAGGCACAGCGCCGACGCCTTTCACTTCAAGCGTTCGGCGTCACTTCCGTATCTCAATGTCTGGCACGATGGCGGCTGGCTTGAAAACAACCCGGTACTGGTATGGGCTGGACTGCGCTCCGGTGACCTGCTCGGCGAAATACGTCACGTTGTCAGACAGCCCGAGGAAATGCTTCTTGTATTCGCTCGGCCCGGTCTTGCACGTAACGGCGACAGCCTTGGTTTCGGTGGCGCTCCCAATTGAGCACAACCCCTCGATGCTCAGCATGTACTCGCCCGTTATGCCGTTGTAAAACACGATGCGCCGAGTCAGTTCGAAGTTGTCTGCCGCCTTTGAGAGATTCGAGGAGGCCACATTCGCATCGCTGCATCCGGCGATTGCCGCTGCCGCAAAAATCAAAGCCAATATCTTGTTCATGGTGTTTCCTTTCAGTAAAAAATCGCTTATCAACCAGTGCCGCCGAACCCATCGTTCAACCGGACGCGCCGCGATAAAGCCGCGTTGCTCCGGTTATCTCAGGCGTTCGGCGTCAATGCAGCCCGCGCCCGTTTGGCACGTTTCTGGTATTCGTATGTCGCACTCTGTATTGCGCGCCAGTATTCAGACACATCGGCTTCCGCCTGCTCAAGCTCAAGTTCTGCACGCGCAGGGGCGCCAATATCACCCCCGTCTGCAACCTCGCATCGCTCAATGGCGCCAGCCATCCGGTTCAGTGCGGCCAGCAAATTACCTGCGCAAATCGCCAAGTGGTCGGCATCAAACAGCGCGCTCTGCACAAGCTTTTTCTGTTCATCGGTCATCTCTTCCCTCCTCCGTTCAATCTGCCGCCGAACCCATCGCTCCAGGCGACACGCCGCAAGCGGCGCCCGCCTGAGCTAGTGCGTTAGGCATATTCGATGGCGACGCGAATTCTCTTATCCGTTGGCGTCTCAATGGTTTTTTTGCTGGCCTCTCTTTTGGCATTCGGTTTGTTGGCTGCAAATCAAGCGCCTCGTTGGTTAACTGTTCCGGCTTACCTGGCATTTTCTTGGCCCACGAGTTTCATGTCGAAAATTTTCCCTAATACGGCTTGTCTCGATGGGCACGAAGTTTGTGGCTATGCAGGTAGCGCCTATCTTGCTACGGCTATTTTTCTGCTTGTTTTCTATTCGGTAATTGCGTTTTTCATTTTTTCCTGGCGGTTCTCCCATGTTTCCTCAAAACATCCCGCCTAACACTCCGCTCCAGCCGACCGTCAAAAAGCTGCGCTTTTTGCCGTCGGCTGAGCTTTCACGTTGGGCGGCATCAAAACAACTGTCCCTGCTGCACCATTTCCGGCGCCATCGTTGGTGCCGGGCTGTTGATGATGTTCTCGACGGCGCGGTTGCTGATTGGCCGGAATTCCTGCGTCAGGATGCCGACGGCGCCGCGGCTGCTGTGGCCTTGCTGCAGCAGCTGGTCGTAGCGCTTGATCATGCGGCAGTTGCGGTCGTGGCGGACGGCGTTGGCGCACAGGGCGATATAGACCTCGTCGCCGTTGAAGCGCTCGCATAGGCGCTTGGCATGTGCTTCGCCGACGATCTCGACGAGGGCTTCCCAGTTGTCGCCATCGCGACGGGCTGGAAAGCGGATATCACGGCCGCCAAATTCACTGACCAGGGACATGGTCGGGCCGTGGCCGATGATGCTGACGATGGTCTGGATGGTGTTTGGCAGGGCCATGCTTAACCCCCGAGTTTCTGCTGGCGCTTGACCAGCGCGGTGATGACGGCCTGCTTGCCGACGGTGTCGGCCCATTCGATGCGGTCCTTGCCGGTCAGCTTCTTGACCATGGTCGGGCCGAACTTCGAGCGGTGGATGTAGGCCCAGGGCAGCTTCATGTCGGCGAGCAGGGCTTCGATCTTCTGCAGCTGCGGATCGCCGTCGGTGGTTTTCGGCTTGCCTTCATAGTCGTGGTAGCCGGCGGCCTTGTTGAGGTGGGTGAGGACGCGGCTGACTTCGGCATAGTCCATGTCCTTGAGGCTGGCCTTGCCGGTGATTTCGCGCTGGATGCGCTGGCGCTCGGCATCGTCGATACCGGCGGCGCGGCAGGCGGCGTGGATGGCCTTGATGCGGGCGGCCTTGCGCAGGCCGATGGTGCTCATGGCCGACCTTTCGGCGCCAGCACGGCCAGGCAGGCTTCGTGGTAGCCATTGACGGCAGCGGCAAAGACATGCACGGGCCACCAGGCCAGCGTCTGAGCGCGCGGCGCGCGCAGCGGGAAGGCGGCGCGCTTGGCGGCCAGGTTGAGTTGCGTCCAGGCGTCTTGGCTCATGGCTGTTTCACTCCAGGGATTCCGGCGAGTACTTCGTGTTCGTAGCACCACCAATAGGGCGGCCGCGGGGAACGGCCGGTTTGTTCGCAGCGGATGCGGCCGAGGCGGACTTCGTACATGCGGCCGACGTAGCCGTTGTCGACACCCAGCTCCGGGGCGTAGGCGACCAGCACCGTGGCCGGCCGGTCGGTCGGCAGGATGAAGTGGGGTTTCCAGTCGAGGGCCATCGTCTTCCTTTGCGTTAAAAACCATCTCAAGAAGCCCGCGATTAACGGGCTTGAAGCGATGGTCTTAGCTGGCGACAGCATCCTTGAGCGCCTTCGATGCCGAGAAGTGCGGTACCTTCTTGGCCGGGATCTGGATGGCTTCGCCGGTCTTCGGGTTGCGGCCAGTGCGAGCAGCCTTCTGGACGACGCCGAGTTTGCCGAGCAAGGGCAGCACCGCTTCGCCCTCCTCGATCAGTGCGGCGGTGATGACGTCGCCAGCCGTCTTGAGGACGTGCTCGACATCCTTCTTGGAGACGCCGGAGATTTGGGCGGTTTTAATGATCAGTTCAGATTGGTTCATGGTGTGGCTATCCTTTCGGAGGGTTGAGAAAAAGGTGATGTGGCGGTGTTTCATTCGTCGATCTCCAGCCACTTTCCGAGCAGGCAGAAGAAGATGAATACGGGCATGAAAACGAGGTCGAGCACGTTGTCTTTGGGCTTTTCCATGGCTTACCCCGGCAGCAGGGAGGCGGCGCGGCTGGTGGTCCAGTACGCGCCGTTGGCGGTGTCGAGAATGCCGTGCTGCACCAGGCAGTCGAGCTGCGCCTGGCACAAGGGCGGTCCGTTGCGGTATTGCTTGAGCAGCACCTTGAGGGCCTCGTCGGTGGGGATGAGTTGGCCGGGGTTCATAGCTGTCCAATCCAGCCGGAGGTTGTGCGGTCAAGGCCTGCCTGCACGGGGTTGTCGACGATCTGGCGCGGCGCATGCCAGCCGTGCGGCTCACCCGCCTTCGGGCGGCTGTTGTAGAGGACGGAAACCGTATTGCTGGCGCAATCAATGACCTTGAAAATAATCCCGTGGTCGAGGGCAAAAGCGAGCCGTTCGCAGGCTTCCCGGACAGCCTCCAGGCGTTGCGCCGGGCAGCTGCAAAGATTCGCCCAGCTGCCGGATACGTTGACCTTGATCTGATAGCGGATCATTGCGACTCCTTCGGGTTCCACTCGATGAGAAAGCCACTCAGCGTGCCGCCGTGTTCCTTGGCGAAGAAGCCAAAGAACTCGTCTGCCGAAGCGAAGCCATCGGCGCGCGCCAGTTGCTCGATCTCGTCGTCAGTCAGGCGATACCAGATTCCATTGCCCGGTATCGACACGCTGCGGCTGCCGGATGAGATCGATATCTGCGTGACGTGGATGATGCGGAAGGCGCCGAGCCGGCAGACGTCACGCGTGCGCAAGCCTGTGTAGCAGTAGGCCCAGTCGCCGACCTTCGGCGGCGGGCGTTTGCCATGGGCGCGAATGGTGTGTGGCTTAGCGCCGGAGCGGACAGCGGCAGCAAATTGCTTTTTGAAGTTATAGATCGCCATCGCACACCTCCCCACCCAGCGCCTTGACCAGCGCCGGCAGAAAACGGGACAGCTCGCCGGTCATCAGCGCGAAGTCGGCGGCGAACTGGTCGTCGGCGGTTTCGGCGTTCTGCTCGGCTTCTTCCCTGAGCAGGTCGAGGAAGGCCAGGCGCTTGATGGTCAGCTTCTCATCGAGCACAAACGAAATGCGGTCGTCCCAGGTGAGCGCCAGGCTGGTCGGCAGCTTGCCGCTAGCCAGGTGAGCCTTGATCTCGCCGCCGATCTCTTTGTCGGCATCGAGCGGGCAGCGCTTGTAGCTGACTTGCGACTTCTCTTCGCCGGCCGCCTTGAGGTTGCAGTCGCGGTCGATGGTGAAGCCGTCCGGCGCCTCGCCGCCGGCCAGCCAGTCGGCCATGGCTGCCATCGGCGAAAGCTGGGTGTGCAGCTTGGTCAGCGGGAAGTCGTCGAGGCAATGGCGCAGATGCTCGATGACCTGGTCAGCCTTGCCCGGCGTGCCGGCATCGACGCAGAACCAGCCGGCTTTCGGGTCGATCCAGACGTGGGTGGCGCGGCGCTCGGGGAAGGCGCGCGGCATGAGTTCGCTGGTGACCCTTTCCCGCAATTCCTTGAGCTGCTTGCGCCCGCAGCCGTAGCCCTGAGTTTCTTCGAGCTTTTCCGCCTGGGCGCGGACTTCGGCGTTGATGACCGAGGACGGCAGCAGGCGGGTTTCGACATCGAGGCGGATCATCCAGGCGCCGTTCATGGCGTGCAGCAGCTCGCCGTCTTTGCGCGGGGCCGACCAGCCACGGGCCTGCGGCTGACTGCTGGGGCAGCTGAAAAACGGGCCACGGGCGAGCTGCTCGCGCAGCTGCTCGGCAGTGATCGCCCAGGGGGTGGGAAGGCGGTAGAGCTGGAGGTTATGGAACCACATCACACACCGCCTTTCTCGCCGTTTGCTGCCGGCGGAAGGTAGGAAATAATGATGCGCTTGGCGTCGATGTGAATCGACAGTTCGCTGGAGCTGAACAGTGCGCCAAACGCCAGAACCACGATCCAGATATATGTCCTATCTACGGTGGCGGCGAGGACGAACGAAAGCAGCGCGCACAGAACGAAAAGCCAGAAGGGAGTGATTACGATGTCCATCACGCCACCTCTACGTCTGAAATGGCTTTTTCGGCGCGCACCAAAGCGCTTTTCAGATCATTGAATTCGCCAGTTTTAGTCGGCATGTTGCCTTCGGGGTCAGTGAAGGCCCGCATGGCAGTTCTCGCCTCTTTCAGGGCCGACAGCAGCACGGCACGATGGGCAGACAGCTTGAGTGCGTCTAAATTTTGGCTCATCACGCCACCTCGCTCGTCTTTGTTTTGGCCTTGCCCTTCTTCTTGGGCGTTTCGTCTTCGCCCTGGCGCTTGGCGGCGTCGGCGATGATGGCCTTGACCATCTTTTCGACGTCGCTGTCGGTGAAGCCGATGAACGACTGGTCGGCGCCGGAGATGCGGCGGATGCCGAGCTGGCGGCGGGCGTTGTGGTCGAGTTCTTCGAGGGCGCCGATGTTGAGCGTTTCCTCGGTGCGGATGAGGACCGGGGCCATGTCGGCGAACTGCTGCAGGGCGCGGATGCGGGCGATGACGTTGGCTTCGTCGTCCCAGTCGAGCTGGTCTTCGGCTTTGCGGAAGCCGCACTTGACGCCGTCCTGGGTGATGCTGCGCGGCCGGGTGAAGAGCTGCGGCGCGGCATCGACCAGGCGCTGCAGATCGGACTTGGCGGCGGCTTCTTCTTCGGCGGCGGCGTCGATGCCGACGCGGTGGGCGGCATAGATCGGCGTGATGGCTTCGGCGATGGCGCTTTCCAGCGCCGTGGCGCGGCTGACGCAGTCGCGGTGGGTGTCGGCCAGGCGCTGGGCCGCGGCGCGGATTTCGGTGATGGTGATTGCCATGGTGTCTCCTAAAGGTGGCAGTAGTTGATGAGGTTTTTGCGGCGGGAGAGCGGGCCGTCGGGTGATACCAGGGCTTTGCCGGCGTCGGTCAGGGAGAGGCAGCCGTCTTTCTTGCCGAGGGCGGGCGCTGTGAGGTAGCCGCGCCGGGCAAGACGCCAGGCGGCGTCGTTCATGTAGCGGCCAAAGCGTTCGGCGACCTGTTCGCTGGTCATCTTTCCGGCGCGCAGGGCGAGCATCAGGCGGTGCGCGGAGCTGCCGGGGATGACGCCGCCGAAGGCCTTTGGAGCATCGGACCTTGGGCGGGCCATCAGGCGGCTTCCTGGAAGAGGCCGAGGAAGCGGCGCAGCTTGGTGACGGCTTCGGATGTGAGCTTGATGTGGGCATCGTCAAGGCCGTCATCGACGAGGAAATCCATGCTTCCGTCGGTGAAGATGCCGATCTCGAGGTCGTCGGCGTCGACGTCGATCTTTACCGGGGCGCGGCGATCCGGGACGGCCTTGATCTCGATGGTTTCGAAGGCTTCGTCGGGCATCTTGAGGTTTTCAAGATCGATGGCGGCGGCCATGTCGATGAGTTGTTGCTTGGCTGCGGGGCTGTCGCTGGCAGTCACGGCAGGGGGTTCCGTTTTTGGCTCGTTTTTCGGGTTGACCGTAGGGGTGGCCACCCACAGGCCACGGCTCGGATTGCTGACGGCGTCGTCTTTCTTGAGCATGACGAGGTGGCTGGTGATGGCGGGTTCGCCGACCAGGGCTTCGAACTTGGCGACCAGTTCGCTCTTGGTAATGCCGGCCGGGCCAGCCGCCTCGATGGCGGACAGCACTTGCTGGCGGGTGACTACGTTGTGTTTTGACATTTCAACCTCCGGTTTTTCGGTGATGGGCTGGACGGCACCTGGGGCGGCCAGCGGGTTGCGATACGGGCAGGCGGCGCGGCCGGCATCGGTGATGCGGTAGTGGTTGTCGGCAACCACCACGAGGCCAGCCTTGATGAGCCAGCCGGGCAGGCTGCCGTTGAGCCGCTCGTTGATTTCGCTGGTCGTCATCGGCCCGGCGCGCAGCGCGAGCAGGGCACGACCTTCAAGGTTGGTCGTGGTGATCGTTTTCATCGGGCGGCCTTCACCCAGGCGAGGTGCCAGCTGTAGCGCAGGCGGGTGTAGAACTTGATGGCGAGGCCAAGGCGCTGGGCGGCGCGCAGCGGCAGGATCAGTGCGCGGTGCATTTGAATTCCCTCCAGAAGACGCGGATATGGCCGATCAGGCCCAGCCAGTACTCGGTGGTCATGCCGTTTTCGGTGTGCCGGCGCCACTGGCCGCACTCTTCGCCGAACAGGGCGTAGATTTCCTTGGTCGGGGCGATGACGAGGTAGGCGCCGTTGCGGTCGGCGGCGACGTTGAGGACCGGCAGGGCCTTGGCGATGGCGAAGTCCCAGGCGGTTTTCATGTCGATGGTCAGGCTGTCGAAGTCGAGCCGGGCATCTTTGGTACCGATGGGGCCGCCGGGGGCCGGGGTGAATGACGGCCCGAAGATTTCCGGGAATACGCCACCGTTAATGGCGTGAATGGTTGCGCTCATGATTGGGCTCCGGGTTGCTGCGGTTTGTGGGGGCAGGTCTGGCAGGCGAGCCAGAGGGTTTCGGCATCGGGAAAGCCATACGGGCGGGAGCGAAAGGCAACACGCTGGCACTGGACCGGCTGCTTTTCCTGCCCGTCGTGCGGGCAGATGCGGCGGTCAAAGCGCTTGACGATGGCTTTCTCGATGTTGACGAGGCTCTTGGTACCGGCGTAGTGGCCGAGCAGGTAGCGACGGACATGGCTGTCGGACATGCCGATCTCGGCGGCAATCCAGGTGCGGCTGTGACCTGCTTCGAGCTGGGCACGGCAGAGGGCCATGGCGGGGGATTGGTCAGCCATGGTCGCCCGCCTTTACAGGAGTAATCATTTGGCGAAGCGCTTTAGCTATCGCTCTGCATTTGTCATGATAGGCAAGTGCCTCATTTGCCGTTTCTGGCCAGCCTCCGTCGATTGTTTCGCACTCGAAAACCTGAGTAGCGATCTCATCGAGAAGATCTGATGCTTCGAGCACTGTTCTTACTGCTCGAATGATTCGACGATGGTTTGCAGACATCACTCGCCTCCCTTCTCCGGCAGCTTGAAAACGCTGTCGCCGTTCGGGTCATAGACTTCATGGTTGGTCTGGCGCCAGACCGGGGCGAGGATGCCGAGGTCTTTTTCGAGCGACCAGACCACCCTGCCCTTGCTCTGCTTGGCGGTCTGCTTGCCCAGGCGCTTGACGATGCCGACGGCCTCCAGGGTGGCTATGTACTTGTAGAGGTTGATGCTGGCGGCTTTTTCGGTGCCGTTGGCGTGCGTGGAGAGCAGTTCCTTGAGGGTGGCGACCTTGTGGGCACGGAAGTGCCACCAGGCGCGATCTCGCAGGCCGACGGTGCGTTTGCGCGGACGCTCGCCGGCCTTGCCGGGCTTGATTTCTTCGCCGCTGGCGGCAAAGGCTTCGCCGGCCGGGGTCGGGAAATACATGCCGCGGGCGCCAGTGCCCATTTCGGCATCGAGTTCGTCGCAGACGCTGACGTAGCCGAGGCCTTTGAGGGTCTGGACGAATTTGACGACTTGTTTCTTGCTCTTGCCGGTTGTGGCGGCAAGGGCATCGAGGTCGGTGGTGCCAGCAGCGATGAGCTGCAGGATGGTTGTGCTGTTACTCATTAACGAGCACCTCCACGGGTGCCGTTGGATTTCGGTTCAGCCTTTGGAATCAGGCTTTGTTCGTGATCGACGACGAGCGTGACATTGGCGACATCGGCCAGTTCCAGGCGTTTCAGTCCCTTGAAGCCGGCGATCCGCTCGAGCGCAGCGATGGCGTTCTCGACCAGGCGATATTTGCCACCGGTCTGCTTGTACACCAGTTGGCCAACCCCTTCGCCGACCTCAACCTCGGCCAGTTCGCGCACGAAATTCACGGTGTCCAACTCGCTGGCGTTGAGCATTTCGCACTGGTGCGAAATCCGCGTCCGGATGTGCTTCGATTCGTTGAAGCGCTGAACTTCGCTCTTGTGGCAAATGAGCATCACATAGATTTTTGCTGCCTCGCCGACCTGCCGCAAATACTCGATGCCGGCGGCGTCGGAACCCATGCTGCGCATGTTCAGACCGAACTGGGCTTCGTCAAAAACAATCGGCGTCTGGTGCGCCTGCAGCATGGCGATCTGCTGCTTCATCTCGGCCGTGCTGTTGCTTTGGTGCTTGATGCCGAAATGCTGGCTGATGGCCCAGCGCAGGCCGTCGAGCTTCATCCCGACGTGCCCCATGACCAATACGGCATTGACGCCCGCGCCCCACTGGCTGATGTTGCGTGTCTTGCCGACACTCGGCTCGCCGTGCAACAGGCACAGGCAGGCGCTATGGCTACCGCGTTCCTCCATGAAACTGGCTGCAGCCAGCAGCCGTTTATGGTTCTCTGTTTTCACGAAATGGTCTTTCATTGCTAAACTCCTGAGTGCTGTTACGAAACGGTGCTTCAAATAGGCGGTCGGGTAGTTCGAGCTAACCGGCCGCCACCTCAGACGACGGACCCTCTCCCTCGTCTTTGTCTTTTTCCCCGTAGAACAACATGACCATTTCTTCGTGGGTCATCGCCGGGGCTTCTTCTTCAGGTTCTTCAACGGGTACCGGCATGTAGTCCGGCATCGGCACGGGCATCGGCACGGCCGGCGTCAGGTCATAGACGTTGTCCAGCTCGGCCTGGGCTTCGGCGATGATTTCTTCGCCGCGCTTGATCTTGCCGGCGGCGCGCATGCCGCGCAGACGCTCCATTTCGGGCACCGGGAAGGCCGCCACGCGGTGGCCGTTCCAGGCGGCTTCGCCGAGAAATACGCCGTCGAGCGTCAGCAGCCAGACCTTGTCCGGGTTGTGCAGGTCGTAGCGGACGCGGACCTTGACGCCTTCGGGCAGCAGATCAACCAGGTCACGCTTGGCGTAGACGTTGCCGAACAGGCTGACCAGCCCGCGCGTCGGCTTGCGGACCACCTCGGGCATCCACAGGGCGTGGATTTCGGCGTCGTTCGGGCCGAGGACGATGGAGTCGCGGTCCATTCGTGCTTGATAGGCGTCTTCGGGCGTCTGGCCGTCCAGGGCGCTGTGTTCGTGGTGCAGGTTGTAGTCATTGACGCAGCGTTCAACGTCGTCGAGCAGCTGGCGAAAGCTCGGTATCTGCACGCCGCCATGGTCTTTGCGGTTGAGTGCCTTGAGCATCTTGTTGGTGGCGTTTTCGTCGGCGCCGCGCCAGGTGCAGGTCGGGTATTCGCGGGCCAGCGGGATCAGCGTCGCCATCCACAGGCTTTCGATGATGCCGCGCCCCTGCGGATTGCCGGGGATGCCGGTTTCGTGGGCAATGCCCTGCCGGGCGAGCGTGCCGGCGATGGGGCAGTCGATCATCTTGCCGGTCTGGCCAGAACCGTTGTCGGAGTAATAGACCAGCGGCCGGGCACGGGTGACCATCTGGGCATGCCGGAAAGCATCCGACACGGCCACGGTTGATTCCGCCAGCGACACAGACCAGCCGACGATCTTGCGGCTGACCCAGTCGCGAATGAAGGTGACTTCCGGCGTAAAAGGCTGGCCGTGGATCGGGTGCTGCACCTTGGCCTTGAAGCTGTGACCGTCGCCGACCCAGATATCGTTGCTGTGGAACATGGAAACATCGCGGTCGATGTAGGTCTTGAGCCCGCGCCATTCGCTGCCCGTTACCCGGCCGCGATATTTAACGGTGACCGGCAGTTCGTTTTCGATGCGGCAGACGGTTTTATAGCCAATCTGCGGCAGTCCGCGCTCGACCAGCCAGGCATCCATGGCGCGCCACGCTTCGATCACTGGCGGCCGGGTCGGCAGGCAGAAAAAGCGCAGAAAAGCGTTAATGTGAATGGGGTTGTGGCCTTCTTTTTCACGCTTTCCGGGCACCAGAAACAGCCCGACATCGCCAGCCAGACGACCTTTCTCGAAAAACCCCATCATTTTGTACAGGCGGCTGGCCTGGGCACTCACCCCGCCCAGCACCTCGCCCTTGCGCGGCTTGACGTAGGTCACGGCAGCGGCATCGAGCAGTTCCGGCCGGGCGTCGCCGCAAACCAGCCGGTTGGCCAGCTCGTCACAGGCCTTGTTCAGTGAGCAGTCGGCAGCAGACATCGCTCCCTCGACGGCACGGCACAACACCAGCGCCGCATCGCGGTAGCAGCGTTCCTTGTCGTCGAGCGCCTTTTCATCCTTGATCTTGCGCACCTGGCCACGGATCGCCACGGCGCCGGAAGGCAGCGCGACGGTGGTTTTGGCCTTGGTTTTCGGGGATTTTGTCGCGTCGACCGTGACCATCGCGGTGGCCGGTGAATGGGCGACCAGGTCGTGGGCCAGCGAGGCGATATGGGCTTGGGTTTCGGCGGGGAGTGAGCGCAGGGCGTATTCGCCGCCCTTGCCGCGCTCTTTAGAGCGCATCGCCCATAAATTTTTTTCCGCACGCCATTTAACGCCGCGCTCGGTTCCCGGCAAACCGGGCAATCCGGCCAGTTCCTGGGCGCTATACCAGCCCTTGATCGGATCAATCTTTTTCATGATCCATTCTCAGTCGTTTGATCTGCCCAATCACCGTCGCCGCCGGCATCGGCAGCGAAATCAGGCGCGCCCGGCCATTGCGACGGTCGATGACCACCACCAGCGTAGCATCGCCACTCAACTCAGCCGCCATTTCGGCATCGATACCCGCTGCCTGCAGTTGTGCTGTGGCTTGCGCCACCTTGATACGGCGCTTCAAAGCCAAGCCGTAACGGTGCAACGCGCTCTTGCTGACCTTGCTGTAGCCACGGCCGCGCAGCTCCTGCTCCAGGCCAAGGTAATCGCTAAAACCGTTGGCCATCAATCGTTCGTCGATCTCTTTACGAACAATCGACGGCAGCAGATCAACTGTATTTGTGCGACCCATTTCACCCCTCCTCGATCACACCGTCTTTGATCCCGAGCGACACGGCAATCTTGTGCGATTGGCCGCGCAAACCGGGGCGCTTTCCGGCCATCACCATATAGACCAGGGCGACACTAAAACCGCGCTCATTTGCCCAGGAAATTACGCTCTTTCCCGAGCGGTGAAAATCCGCCCGCGCTTCGGCCAGCGTCTTGACCTTTTTTGCTTTGGACAAACCTGATGCCATCGCCTAACCTTCCGTTATGTTGCGTTTGATTGAGTTAGATTGTCCGCTCCATAGAGCGCGCTGTCAACAACTTTTGAGCGCGCAATTAACACTTCCGATTCACACGAAATATATTTTTATCTTAAATGCCGAAAACCCGCGCCAGTACTGATGTTTTAGAGAATCGGAAGACTTCCGATTCAAGCACCAGTCCACTTCCGATTCTCAATTCAGAAACGGAAGCGATGGGCGCACGCATTAAAGAGGCTATCGGCACAGAGAGCGTTCGTTCGTTTTCAAAACGTTGCTCAATATCAGACAGCTTGCTTGGTGCCTACATTCGGGGCGAAAAGGCGGCTGGTAGTGAAAACTTATCGTCCATCGCAGAAGCGGCGAATGTAACGATTGACTGGTTGGCCACGGGAAAGGGGCTAAAGACCCGCACCCAACAGCGCGCCGCACAAGGCCAGGCGCAATACCAGATCAGCGCCGAGGTCGCCCCTGTGCCCCGTATCGAGCTGGCCTTGCTCCGCCAGTGCCTGGGCGCCTGCAATATAGTATACGGCGCGCCTTTCGCTGCCGCCGCCGTCGCCCGCCAGCTCGAACACGCCGTCGAGCTCTACAACGCCCTGCTCCCCAACATCGGCCCCCGCCTCTCCTTGGAAGAACTGGCCGCCCGCGATGCCGCCAGCATCGCCGTCATGCTCCAAGGCCTCATCGCCGTCCGCGTAGTCCGCCCCTACCCCTGACCAGCCCCCTGCAGGTCAGCCGTAAACGACAACGGGCAGGGAGAAATCCCCGGCCCGTTAATATTTCCTGCCCCGCCAAACCCCGGCCGTTTCATTAACGCCGTCTTGTCAAATATCGTGACAACATGCCCACCATTTAGGCAGTTTCAAAAAAACTTCCCCAAATAGCTCGGCCAATTTTTCCCCCCATCCCCGCCCGCAATCCCGCTATATCACTAGCATCCGGCGAGTCCCACCTTATCCCGGCCATTTCCCCGGTTTTGTCTAATATCCTGTCTGTTCACAAGGCATGGCGCAGCAACAGCGGCGCCAGAAAACAAAAAAGCCAATCCGAAGATTGGCTTGAATGCGTGTTTAGCTGGTGCGCCCGGAGCGATTCGAACGCCCGACCCCTTGGTTCGTAGCCAAGTACTCTATCCAGCTGAGCTACGGGCGCACATCTAAACTGATTTGCTTTTACTGCTGCCGATTTTTTCAACCATCGGCGGGTTGTTCTGCTGGTGCGCCCGGAGCGATTCGAACGCCCGACCCCTTGGTTCGTAGCCAAGTACTCTATCCAGCTGAGCTACGGGCGCACTGTCAGAGCGGCGCATTATACGGGCGCTGGCGTAGAATGCAAGGTTTCCACCGAAAAAAGCTGATGTCTTTCTCCTTCATCCGCATGCCGAAGTACCCCGAATGTTGGTCGAGTTGCGGCTCGTGCGCGAGTGGCGACATCTTCATTCTCGAGTTGCTGGTCAAGATTGGCGACCGGGTGGAGTGCGACGACAACATCCTGACGCTGGAAACCGGCAAGGTGGCACTGGACATTCCCAGCCCGCACGCCGGCCGGGTGGTACAAATTCACGTCATAGAGGGCGATACAGTCGCCGAAGGTGCGTTACTGGCAACTCTGGAAACAGACTGAAAAACCTGACCAGGAAGCGGGAATCGCCCCCGCCCTTCAGTTTGGGACGCCGACCTCCATGGCGTTGCGTACTTCACGCACGCCGCGAACGCGGCTGGCGAGGTCGAGCGCCCGACGCAGCGCATGTTCGTCGGGCACCGATCCGCCGACGGTCACCACGGATGATTTGGCGACGATGCGAAACTGCGAGCCGACCAGGCCGACGTCGGTACGCAACAGGGTTTCGACCTTGTCGGTGAGCGCCGCGTCCTGTGCTTCGTTATTGGCGAGCATGGCGGCGAGCAGCTGCGGGTCATCGGTGGCAAAGGCTGAAAGGCCAAGGCCGGCAAAGGTGGTGGCGGCGGTCAGGCAGGCGGCCATGAGGTGACGTTTGAACATGCTTGATCCTTTTTTGTTGGTTGCCATGGCCTTAATGCGAAGTCCGTGCCAGATTTAAATTTTCCATTTAAATCAACGCACTGAATGAAACGCACTCTTCCCGGAAAGCTTATCCCGTCGTCCTGTGACGACAGGTGCTTTCGTGGCGCGGGAACGACCGTCCGGATCTAAGCCGACTCCTGCCGGTCTCCGCCAATCAGCGCGGCCTCGCCTTCGCTGCGAAACATGGCCGGCGTCAGGTCGTGTTTCTGCAACAGGCGATAGAACTCGGTGCGGTTACGCTCGGCCAGACGGGCGGCATCGGCGACGTTGCCGTCGGTCAGCTTGAGCAACTGGACGAGGTAGTTGCGCTCGAAACGCTGCTTGGCTTCGGCGTAGTTGAGGGCATCCATGACCGGCACACGCAGGGCGCGCTGGACGAGGGTCAGCGAGATGAGCGGCGTCGAGGTCAGCGCACAGCTTTGTTCGACGACATTGAACAATTGCCGGACGTTGCCCGGCCAGGCGGCCGTGGCGAGGGCTTCGAGGGCCTCCGGGGCAAAGCCGTTGACCGGCTTGCCGTATTTGCCGGCCAGCAGTTTGACGAAATGCAGGGCGAGCAGCGGGATGTCTTCGCGCCGCTCGTCGAGGCGCGGCAGGGTCAGCGACACAACGTCCAGCCGGTAGTAGAGATCTTCGCGGAACTGGCCCTGGGCCATGGCGACATCGAGGTCGCGATGGGTCGCCGAGAGCAGGCGGACGTCGACCGGCTCGGCCTTGGTGGTGCCGACCGGACGCACGACGCGCTCCTGCAGCACGCGCAGCAGCTTGACCTGGAGGGCGAGCGGCATGTCGCCGATTTCGTCGAGGAACAGCGTGCCGCCGTTGGCCGTCTGGAACAGCCCGACGCGACTGGCGCCGGCGCCGGTGAAGGCGCCCTTGGCGTGACCGAAGAGTTCGGATTCGAGCAGTTGTTCGGGGATGGCGCCGCAGTTGATGGCGACGAATGGCCCCTTGGCGCGCGGACTGGCGCGGTGGATGGCGCGGGCCAGAACCTCCTTGCCCGAGCCGCTTTCGCCGCGGATCAGGACACTGGCGTCGGAGGCAGCCACCATGCGCGCTTCGGCCATCAATTCGGCCATCTTGCTGCTGCGAAAGATGACGCCTTCCATCCACGCGTCGTCGCCCTTCCCGGCCGCATCCGGGGCGCCGGGATGCGAGGTCGGCGCCGAAAGCTGCAGGGCGCGGTCGATTTTCTCGAGCAGGATCTGGCTGTCGAAGGGCTTGGTCAGGTAGCCGAAAACGCCGCGCGAGGTGGCGGCCACGGCATCGGGGATGTTGCCGTGGGCGGTGAGCAGAATGACCGGCAGCGTTGGCCGCGTGCGGCGGATTTCCTCGAACAGGGCCAGACCGTCCAGCCCGGGCAGGCGAACGTCGCTGACGACAACGCGTGGCGGGTCGACGGCAATCTGCGCCAGTGCCTGCTCGGCCGAGCCGACGGCAGTGATGCGGAAGCCCTTGGCACGCAGACGCATGGTCAACAGTTTGAGAATATCTTCGTCGTCATCGACGACCAGTACGTGTGCGCCGGCCATTACCGCTTGCCTCCGTTCGGGCTGACCGCGCGCGGGCGCGGGATCAGCGTTTGTTCAATATTGGCCAGGCTGTCGAGTTTTTCCTGTAGCTCGGTGGTCTTGCGCAGGCTGTCCTTCAATTGCAGGCCCTGTTTTTCGAGCTGGCTTTCGAGTTTCAGGCGCTCCTGATAGTTATCGACCAACTGCCGGGCCAGCGGGTGAAATGCAAGCGCGGCCGGCTCGGTCGATTTGAGGACGCCTTCGAGCAAGGCCAGCCCTTTGCCGAGATCCTGCTGGACACGCGGATGCCCGAGCAACAGGGCCATTCTGACCTGCGTGAAGGGCGTTTGCGGCACCGCGGCAAGCACCGACCGCTCGCGCCCCAGCTCGGCCGGCGTCAGGCGCGCCAGGCTCTGGTTATAGAGCAGCGCCCCTTCCGGGCTGGCGTCGTCGAGGTGCAGTTTCCTGGCCAGCGGGCCGGAAGCACAGCCTGCTACGGTCAACCCGAGAAAAAGGGCAAAAATGAAAACCGCCAGACGGCGGGAGAAGGTCGGGAATTTACTGCTCATCAGGTATTTCCACACAAAAATGGGCGCCCGCTTCTTGCGGAACGAGATAGACCGTGCCCCCCATCGCCCGCACCAGTTCGCGCACGATGGATAGGCCGACACCGCTGCCCTGCCTTGGCGCCGGCGCAACGCGCTGGCCCTGGACAAACGGTTCAAAAATACGCTGCCGGTCTTCTTCTGCAATGCCGGGACCCTGATCGATGCACTCGAAGCGCCAGAGGCCGTCGGCATGGCTGACCGAGAGGTGGATTTCGCCATTTTCCGGGCTGAAGTCGATGGCGTTGGACAACAGGTTGTCGAGGACCACCGACATTTTTTCGGCGTCGAGCATGGCCGTTTCCTGGGAGGATTCGACGATGACCTTCAACTGCCGCGACTGGCTGTGCAGTTCGCGCCGTTGCGCCACCGTGGTCAGCAGCTTGCGCAAGCGTATCGGTGCAATCTGCAGGCGGCGCGCCTCGAAGGCGGCGGCATTGAGCGTGAGCAGGCTTTCAATTTGCGCCTGCAGGCTGACGACATTGTGCTGGAGGATATTGACCACTTCGCGCTGGCCCTCCGCCAGCGGCCCCGGAACCTCCTCGCGGAGCAGCGAAACGCCCTCCTTGAGCGCCGTCAGCGGGGTTTTCAGTTCGTGCGAGACATGACGCAGGGCGCGTTCGCGGTCGGCTTCCAGCTCGCCGAGGCGCTGGCGCAACCAGTCCAGCCGCTTGCCGAGCTGACGCAAGTCGGCCGGGCCGCCGACCGTGACCGCTTCGTCGAAACGGCTGGCGCCGAGGCGGATGATGGCCTGCTCGAGATGACGCACCGGCCGGACCAGCCACCAGCCCATGGCCAGCGCGACGAGCAGTGCACCGCACAGGGCCAAGGCGATACGCGCCCCCAGGCGCATCCGGTTGGCCTCAAGTTCTTCGAGCGATTTCCGGTTCTGGCCCTCGATCCAGCGCTGCCCGGCCTGCTTCAACAAGCCGTCCAGCTCGGCCATGCGGGCCAGCAGGGGAATGATCTCGGCCTGCGGAATATTTTGGTCGAGGCTGCTGCGCAGCGCCTCGGCGACCATGCGCCAGCCACCGAGCAAGGGCTGGAGCGGTTCGGCCGCCAGCGTATCGAGACGATCGACGACCGCCAGCGACTGGCTCAGGTGCTCGTCAAAGCGCTGGCGGAAAACCGGGTTGTCGAGCACGAGATACTGCCGGGCGCTACGTTCAATATCGACGGTGCGCTCACCCAGTTCCTGGATCGACGCCGTCAACTGGATCGCCCGTTCGCTGCCGCGCCGGCTCTGATCGACCAGCCGTTCGACCACCAGCCAGCTTTGCACCGCCGCGCCGCCCAGGAGCAGGACGATCAGGGCAAAGCCAAGCAACATCCCCTGGCGGAAGGAAATTCGATTCATCGGCGCTCTGAGTCTGAAAATTGAAGTTTAAACCGGGGCATGGCCGGGCAAAGCGCAACACCGCCGGGAAGACGACTCTCAGCAGCCCTCGACACATGTAATTTAATTCAATTTATTCAACAACTTGTATTAATGTCGCAATTTCACGACAAGCATTCTGGCTAGAGTAACTGCCTTTGCCGGGATTGCCAAAAATAGTTGTCGCAATTTCACGACAGACCAGCCAGACGAATTCCGATGCAACTTTCAAATTAATTCGTAACACATTGATTAAATTGCATTTATATTCGATGGCACACTTATCGCAATGGGCTTCCGGCCAGCCAATCATCACAACCTTCAGAACGGGAGTCACCATGTTCAACAAACCCATCGTCCCCAACCGCAATGACGCCATCACCCGCAAGGAGGTCAATAACATTCTCGGCAGCCCCGCCAACAACCTCCGACCCACAGCAACCACGCCGCCGCCCGTCACCGAACCCGAAAAAAGCGAGGCGCCGACTGAAAACGTCATCGGCGCCCGTCTCATCGTCGGCCCCGACGTCAAACTCAAGGGCGCCGAAATTCTCGATTGCGACACCCTGGTCGTCGAAGGGCGCGTCGAAGCCACCATGGACAGCCGGGTCATCCGTATCGCCGAAAACGGCTCGTTCTCGGGCAAGGTCAGCATCGACATCGCCGAAATCCA
>Ga0209211_10000860_pt1 | contig 60371 bp, 66 predicted proteins | sample RifGroA2_FD_183992 | JGI IMG/M metagenome (GOLD analysis project Ga0209211, IMG submission 183992) | Groundwater microbial communities from Rifle, Colorado, USA - Groundwater A2 (SPAdes) (version 2) | ecosystem: Environmental > Aquatic > Deep subsurface > Groundwater | place: Rifle, Colorado... | reverse complement strand
TTGAGAATTATTTAAAACATCAGTAGTATTTATATTGGGCAGTGTTATCACCTCGTTTCCAGGTAATATGAGGCTAACACTGCCTATTTTTATTTGTCAAATTTTAATGGAGTTTTGAAACGGGTTCAATAAACTGGTAAACTAATATTACATGGCTTCAAATAAATTAAACAGCCTTTTCCTTATTTCTTTACTCCTAATTTATCTACATGGATTTGAAGAAATTATTGGAGGATTTCCTTCGTCAGATTCATTTATAATTTATGGCGGTAGATATTTTGGTACTACTCCTGAAAATTTCTACTGGATTTTTCATACAATTTATTGGTTATTATTACCTATCCTTTTTATACTATTCCACATCAAACGCATTGGATTATTTCTGATGACCTTATTTAGCTTCGTATTTATTTTTGAGTCGCACCATATCTTAAAAGCAATCATTATCAATGATTATTATCCTGGTGTGATCACAGCAATTTTCTATCCGATTATTGGATTTTTCTTCTTGAGACAATTAATAAAAGATTGGAAGAATAAATGAACAAAGTTAAATATCTTTTAACCTACCGTTTTTATTAACAATTTAATTTTGTATTGTGATAAACTGATACTAAATGGACAGACTCTGGTTCTCGGTTACTTCAGATTTATTTGTCAATTTATCAGCAGGTTGGTTTGCAGCAGCATTGATTGTACCTTCCACTTCAAAGAAAACACTCCGTTTGAACTTTTGGTTATTTACTTTTGATATATTAGCTGGTATATTTTGTTTAGTAGTGTCTTTTTATTTTAAAAAGGGTTCAATATGAAAAACAGAAAATTAGATTTTTATGATGTGAATATTAAAGTGGGAATTGCTTTTAGTTTATTAATGATTGTTTTTCTGTTAGCTTTCTTTATTCTCTTCAAATAATTTCTCGTTTTGACTTTATGTTAAACTTAAATTAATGTTTGATTTAATTTCCATTGGGGATGCTGTTATTGATACTTTTGTGCCCTTGACTGATGCGCATGTGCATTTTAATGAAAACCTCCGTGAACTTTGTTTAAGGTATGGGGATAAAATTCCAGTGGGGGATTCTGTTGTGCAGGTAGCAGGAAATGCCTGTAATTCTGCAGTGGGTGCGTCCCGTCTGAAATTAAAAACATCTGCCTATATTAATGTGGGTGGGGATCATGACGGAGTGAGAATTAAAGATCATTTAAAAGATGAGGGAGTTGATACAAGATATGTAGTGACAAATAAAGACCTTCCCTCTAACCATCATGTAGTTTTAAATTATAAAGGCGAACGAACTATTTTAATTTTTCACCAGCCTTGGAAATATCATTTGCCTGATCTGGATAAATCAAAATGGGTCTATTTTACTTCCCTATCCCCCACTTTTGCAGATTCTAATTTATTGCAGCAGATGACAAATTATCTGGAAAGGTCTGGAGCCAGAATGCTTTATAATCCCGGCACTTTTCAAATTAAATTGGGAGTTAAAAAAAATCCCAGACTTTTATCTTTAACAGAAGTTTTTATTGTTAATCTGGAAGAGGCAAAAATTATTTTGGGAAATTTAACTATTAAAAAACTACTTCAGGGAATTTGTGATTTAGGTCCTAAAATGGCAGTTATTACTGACGGAGACAAGGGTTCGTATGGATTTGACGGAGAAACATACTATCATTTAGAAGTTTTTCCGGCCAAACTGGTAGAGATGACAGGCGCGGGAGATGCTTATGCTACTGGTACCTTGGCCGGGCTTTTTCATGGCAAGGATTTAAAAGAGGCCATGAGATGGGGAGCAGCCAACGGGGCCTCGGTAGTTGAACAAGTGGGCCCCCAGCCCGGCCTTTTGACTTATCAAAAAATGCTTGAAAAATTAAAAGAAAATAAAACAATCATCTCTAAAGAAATTTGAAAAATATAATATTTCCCAGTAATAGCGCGGTAATTAAAGGATCCCCCGCAAAAAAACTTGAGATTAAAAACGAGATAATAGATACAAATACCCCAAATATGACCTGATATTTTTTAATGTAGGGAGTGGTCATTGGTTCGGGTAGCATCACCAGGGTAAAAAATAACACTGTGGGGTCAAGAAAAAAATTCTTAAAAATTATTCCATAGGCAATTAAAAAGGAAAAAATAGTCAAATGCCGTCTCATTTTTTTGATGGATACAAAAGCGGGGGTTAAAAGAATTAAAAAGAAAATTAAATTCTGCGGAAAGGTTTGAAATGAAACTGCCCACCAGGAAACTCCTGTTTGAAAGATAAATGCTGTTAGGATTAAACCGAATCCAGCAGGATTAAATATATGCCGTCTTGAGAACCGCAAGAAATTTTTGGAAAACATGGCCAAAACTCCGGCTAAAACCGGAATATACCAAGGTAAACTGGGGTCTGTCAGTAAGGCGATGATTAGTCCTGAAACTATGCCGGCTGACAGTAGAAAAGGAGGGATGCGGCGAAGTTTAGTAAACATAAAATCGGAAATAACCGTTGAAGATAAAGCCAAGGTTAAAGTTAAAAGCTTTGACGCAGAGGGACTGTACCAAAAGGCTGATAGAAAAATCAGGAAAAGAAAGATAGCCATTTGAATTTTGGGTAATTTAAAAAGAGATCTCATAAATTTATGGTATCATATTTACGTGGATTCACAATTCTTTGATACTGTGATTATTGGCGGAGGAGCATCAGGTATTACAGCTGCCATTTATACGGTTAGAAAAAATTTGAAAGTTTTAATGCTGACCAAAAATATTGGCGGGCAGGCAGCGCTGTCTGGCGATGTGGAAAACTATCCTGGATTTACCATGATTACCGGAGCGGATTTAGCCAAGAAGTTTAAAGAAGAATTGATGAATTTTGAAAATGACGGACTGTGGATTAAAGAGGGAGTTGAGGTAGTTGATTTATCCGGTGCAGATCCGGATTTCTTAGTCAAAACTTCAGATGAAAAAGAGTATCATGGTAAAACAGTAATAATTGCCTCCGGCAGAATCCCCAAGATGTTGGGTATCCCGGGTGAGAAAGAACTGCTTGGAAAAGGAGTAGCAACCTGCACAACCTGTGATGCGCCTTTTTACAGGGAAAAGCAAGTGGCAGTGGTAGGTGGTGGAAATTCTGCTTTAGACGCGGCATTTGTTTTGCAAAAGGTGGCCCGATCCGTCACTATTATTAATATTACAGATGCTCTTCGCGGAGATGAGATTTTAATGAAAAATGTAACTTCTTCTTCCAAGGTTAAGATTTTAAATAATCACGAAGCTTTGGAGATTTTAGGCGATCAGGCTGTTGGGGGAATTAAAATAAAAAACAAACAAACAAATGAGGAACAAATAATTTCTGTTTCAGGAGTGTTTATTGAAATCGGCTGGACACCTTCAACTTCTTTTGACAAATTGACTGATAAAAATGATAAAGGGGAAATCGAGGTAGATAATTACGGTGCTACCTCTGTTCCGGGGATTTATGCTTGTGGGGATGTTAATGACCAGTGGGGTGAACAAATTGTGATTGCAGCAGGAGAAGGTGCCAAAACCGGATTAAGGGTGGCAGAGCATCTTTCCAAAGTTCCCCACCAACAAACTTCCAATATTCATGAAGGTTAATGTACTAAAACCCGGGTACCCGGGTTTTCAGGGGTGGAGTGGATGGCATTGACTCCGTCAGGTAAAACCGGCCCGGCCCAGTCAAAAATAGCCGCTGCATTGGCTAAAGGGGAATTGACACATCCATGAGACATGGGTTGGCCAAAATTATTATGCCAGTAAGCCCCATGAATGGCATAGCCTTTGTAAAAAAACATATTGTTTGGTACATTGGGCAAATAATAATAAGTGCCTAATTCTTTGGATCCGCCCGACATCGCCTGACTTCTGGTTTTATGCCAAACTCTATAATCCCCTTTGGGAGTAGGAGCCCATTTGCCGGTAGAAACCAGAAATTCCATCACTACTTTGTTGCCCTCCCACGCCCTGATTTTTTGTTCCGGTATAGAAACCTCAATCCATTTTTCTTCTCCTGCAGCATTGGTAGTGCCAAGTACTGCAGTATTCGGTTTGGGCAATTTTTGATTTTGAGCCAAAGAAGTTTTCGGATAATCAACTACTTGATTGTTGAAAATGGCAATTGAGGCATTTTCATCAAAATCGCCGCTGGAGTTTTCAACTTGTTCTTTGGTGCAACATGAAGTGGTGGGATCTCCTGAAATGCCAAATTTATACGCAAGATCCCGCCGTAAACTCTGGAAATTAAAAATAACATAACTTAAAAATCCGATAATGATTAAGAGCGGCAAGAGACGGTGTAGCATAAATTCCGGCACGCCGTCTACGAACCGTAATTTAATTGTGAGATAAATTTAATCTGGACGTCAAGTGGCAATTTAGATTAAGATGAAAAATTACATGAAAAAATTGGCTGCACTTTTATTTATTTTTATTTTTCTTCTTTTAGTTTTACTAAGCAGCAGCTTAAGTAAAGGAGAGATAAACCTAATCTCTCCTATTTCAGTGCAGGAGAAAGTTTTAGGTATAAATCAGTGGTTTCCGGGAAATATAAATGCAGTGCAATTGGATGCACCAAAAGTGACTGCGGAAGCAGCTTTATTTATTGACACAAAAACCGGACAGGTATTTTATTCAAAAAACCCCAATAAAAAATTGCCGATTGCTTCGTTAGTTAAGGTGATGACTGTTTTAATTGCCCTGGAACACAAAAATATGGATGATCAGTTTACTGTTTCCCAATATGCGGCAGATATGGAGCCGGACAAAATGCTTTTGATTGCCGGAGAAAAACTAACTTTAAAAGAGTTGTTATATGGAATATTTTTGATTTCTGCCAATGACGCGGCAGAGGTTTTGAGCGAGGGGACAACAGGAGATAAGGATGAGTTTATAAAACTAATGAATATTAAAGCCAAGCAGGTGGGGATGAATGATAGCTTGTTTGTAAACCCCACGGGTTTGGATGAAGATTCGAACAATTCATACTCCAGCGCCTATGATCTGGCAATATTATCACGGTATTTAATTAAGCATTATCCAGAAATAGTGGAGATTTCCAGGACACCGTATATCTATTTGCCTGTAACAGAAAACCATCAGGACTATGATATGTATTCGGGGATAAATCTTTTGACAACTTATCCGGGAGTAGTGGGACTTAAAACCGGTTACACTCCGGAGGCAGGATTAACTCTGATTACTTTGGCCCGTAAAGAAAGCCGTGAGGTGCTGGGAGTGCTTTTGGGTTCACAAGCCAGAAGAGATGAGGCAAGAAACTTGCTTAACTTTTCTTTAAGTGCTATATAGAAACCGTGACCAATCAAAACCTTTTAAAATTATTGCTGATTGTATTTATCATAGGTGCGGCTGCTTATTTTGTTTTTAATAAATTTAAGCAGGAGATTAATGTTTTACCTTCACCTACTCCATCTCCAGGTAATATTAATTTTACTTTTAATCAGCCTCAACAATCTCCTTCACCCGTGGTTCAACCTCAATCTCAATCTCAACCCTCTGGTTTGCCTTTTGCCAAAAATAAATTAGTAGGAACTTTTCCGGGTATTTTGAAAGATGAATTTTTAAAGAACAAAAAAGCTCAAGTTTTAACCAACAAAGGTATGTTTGAGATGGAGATTTATGCTGATGCGCCAATGACTGCTTCCAATTTCATATTTCTCGCGGCTAATGGTTTTTATGACGGGTTGAATTTTCACCGGGTGGAAAAAGGTTTTGTAATCCAGGGTGGAGACCCATTAGGCAATGGTACAGGCGGACCGGGTTATATTTTTCCAAATGAGGCAATAACCAGGGATTACAAAAAAGGAATTGTAGCTATGGCTAATGCGGGTCCGAATACTAATGGCAGTCAATTTTTTGTTTTATTGGAAGATCGCCCGGAACTTCCTAAAAATTACACTATTTTCGCTAATGTTATTTTAGGTATGGATGTGGTGGAAAAAATTGAAGTAGGGGATATAATGAAAAAGGTAACCGTGCAGAATTTACAATGATGCACGGTCATCCTGAGCGATTAGCGAAGGATCTAATTAGATTCTTCGGCCTTCGGCCTCAGAATGACAAATTGCTTTTTACACAATATATTGTATATTGACACTTTAAGATACCAACATGTTATGCTAAAATAGGTTTTGTGAAATGTCCATTTTGTCAAAGTTTTTTAAGCAAGGTAGTAGATAAAAGATCGGTTGATAGCCGGGGGGAAATCAGGCGGCGCAGGGAATGTTTAAAATGCGGAAAGCGCTTTACAACTTACGAAATAATCTCTGCTATTGAAATATTGGTAATTAAAAAGGACGGGAAAAAAGAGCCTTTTGCAAGGGAGAAACTGCAGGTAGGTTTATCGCGAGCTTTAGAAAAAAGACCTGGGCTTGAGAAAGTAGCTAGGATTCTTGACAAAATAGAGGGTAGGATTAGAGCAAAAAGAATACAGGAGGTGCCATCGCAAACTTTAGGTAAATGGGTACTCTCGGAACTGAAAAAATTGGACCCGGTTGCTTATTTGCGGTTTGCAAGCGTGTATAGGACTTTTTCCGACACAAAAGATTTTAAAAAGGAATTAGAAACACTTTAGTTAGGGTATAGGGTTTAGCGTACAGGGTATAGTTTTAAAAAATATGCAAAAAGTAAAAAAACAAATTCAAACAAAACCAATACTGCAGATAATTTCTTTACCGAGAAGCATAGAGAAAAGAAAGATAAATGGTGAGAGAAAAACCAATGGTAAGCATAATGGACTGGACCGAAACAACAGGAGTTTTGAAACAAGATTTGTTCCCCGTTACAAAAAAATTCCGCCCATGCCTGCAGATCTACCTACTCCCACATTTTCCGAAAGTTCAAATAAAATTTTACTAGAAAGATATCTTCTTAAGGGTGGAAATTTGGAAGTAGTGGAGGGAGTGGCAGAGAGATTTTGGCATATTGCATATGATATTGCCTCCGGAGATTTTGATTTTGGAGCAAGCGAGAAACAAGTTCAACAAAAAGCTGTTGAGTTTTACAAAACGATGGTTAGTCAAGAATTTTTGCCTAATTCCCCAACAATAATGAATGCAGGGAAACAAAACGGTTTACAGTATTCTGCTTGTTTTGTGCTTCCTGTAGGGGATTCGCTTCCTGAAATATTTGATTCCATAAAATATGCGGCTTTGATTCACCAAACAGGAGGAGGAACAGGGTTTGCTTTCTCAAGAGTTAGACCTGCGGGCAGTATTGTTAATACTACAGGCGGTGTGGCCTCCGGCCCGGTTTCGTTTTTGCGGGTTTTTAATGCTGCCACAGAATCTATTAAACAGGGTGGGACCAGAAGAGGGGCTAATATGGGGATTTTGCGGATTGACCATCCTGATATTTTAGAATTTATCAGGTGTAAGGCAGAATTGGATGACTTAAACAAACCGGTTTACGAGGGTATTGCTCCGCTTTTGCCGGATGATTCTGCCAGAGACTTTGTTAAAACTTTGCTTTTGGATAAACAGATTGCCAATTTTAATATTTCAGTGGCAGTGACAAATAAATTTATGGAAGCTTTGGAAAAAGGCGAAGATTTTAATTTAGTGAATCCTGACAGTAAAAAAGTGGTTGGTAAATTCAATGCAAGAGAGGTTTTTGATGAGATTATTGAACGGGCTTGGAAAACCGGAGACCCGGGACTGATATTTATTGACAGGATTAATGATTCTCCTGCTAATCCTGTGCCTTCCTTGGAAACAATAGAGAGCACAAATCCATGCGGCGAGCAACCTCTGGCGCCATGGGATGCTTGTAATTTGGGTTCTATAAATCTGGGCAAATTTGTTTTAGAAGACGGATCAGGTGTGGATTGGGAAAGATTAGGTCAGATAACAAAACTGGCAGTGCACTTTTTGGATAATGTGGTGCAAACAAACCCTTATACCCTGAAACAGATTTATGATGAAGTACACGGTAATAGAAGAATAGGGCTGGGAGTAATGGGTTTTGCAGATATGCTTTTTAAATTAAAAATTCAATATAATTCTGATCAAGCCTTGGAGCTGGCAGAAAAAGTAATGAAATTTATCAATGAAGAAGGACATCAGATGTCAGAGGAGTTGGCTGTGGAAAGAGGGGCTTTCCCAAATTGGCAACACTCAATTTATGCAGATAAACACTCTATTGCCTTTAAAAATCGGCCGCAGTCAAAAGCTTATATGGGCAATAAACAAATCAGAAATTCAACAATTACCACAATTGCCCCAACAGGCACTATTTCTATTATCGGAGATTGTTCTTCCGGCATTGAACCGGTTTTTGCTTTGGCCTATATCCATAAAGCTAAATCAAAAGGTGATGAATATAGGACACTAACTATTGCCAATCAGACTTTTACAGATATTGCTAAAAGGGAAGGGTTTTATAGCGACGACCTGGCAGCTAAAGTTTTAGAACATGGGTCTGTAGCTGGCCTTGACGATGTGCCAATAGATTGGCAGAAAGTTTTTGTGACAGCACAAGAAATTGAGCCAACATGGCATGTTAAAATGCAGGCAGCTTTTCAGGCATATACAGATAATGGAGTTTCTAAAACAATAAATCTTCCAAACAGTGCCACCCGTGACGATGTGAAAACTGCATACATGATGGCTTATGAAACAGGTTGCAGTGGAATCACTATTTATAGGGATGGATCCAAAAGCATTCAGGTTTTAAATGTATCATCTACCCTTAATAAGGATCAGGTAGTTCCGGTAGCCCAGCGGCCAATGATACTCCGTGGCAGAACTTACAAAATCTCTACTCCTGTGGGTGAGGCATTTATTACTATTAACAGAGATGAGCAGGATCACCCTTTTGAGGTATTTATTACAGTAGGTAAAGGCGGGATGCATACCATGGCTGATGCGGAAGCTATGGGAAGATTGGTTTCGCTGTCTTTAAGATTAGGTAGAAATGGTCACCCTGCAGATCCTAAAGAAGTGGCAGCAGCGATTGTCAACCAGCTCAAAGGTATTGGTGGGGCATCTTCTGTGGGATTTGGTAAAAATAGGGTAATGAGTTTGGCAGATGCTATAGCAAAAGTGTTGGCGGAAGATTTGGCGCTTAATGGTTTAAAAGAGGAAGAAGTGGAACAAGTTCCTTTAAATTTAACTCCTTCTACAAATGTTGATCTTTGTCCGGAATGCGGCAGTGTTTCTTTTGTGATGGAAGAAGGCTGCAAAAAATGCCACTCCTGTGGTTATTCCATGTGTTAGAATATTAGAATAATGCAAAAGTCTTTAATTGAATGGGGGGGGTGGTATGGGACTATATCCATAATAACAGCCTTTGCATTATCCAGTTTTTCTGTTATCAAACCCACTGATTTACTCTATCAAATATTAAATTTTACTGGTGCAGCAGGAATAGTAGCAGTTTCATTTTATAAAAGAGTTTATCAATCAGGTATATTGAATTTAATTTGGGCAATAATAGCCTTAGTTGCGATAATGAAAATTATATTTTAACTTTCCAAATTACAAGCACAAAAATACAGAAAAATCCGCAGGTGTCAACCTATACCACCCCAAGGGTGTCAATAAAAAATTAACCGTTAATATCAATCAGGGCGTGTTTAATCCTTTCAAGACTTTGAGCATAGGAAACTTGATCTAAACAAAATTGCTCATAAGATTTGACAGGTTTAAAAAAACCTAAAACCTCATCTTTTGTACAGAAACCCTTTAAATTATTAACATACTCTTTATAAGAAGACCATTGATAATCATTCAAATTCTTAACAAGAAAAGAGGCGATAGGGTTTAGGTGGATATAGCGCGAGACATGGATTAGTTGTTCGCCGCTTTCTATTAATACTGACTTGAACTCTCCTTGTAACAGTAATCCGGTCCTTCTGTGTTTAATATTAAAATACTTTGTATAACTATTTGATAATTTACTTACTGATTCAGTTATCCCCCCTTCCCGAACTTGTTTTAGAAGTAAATGGAAGTGATTAGGCATTAAGCAATAAGCCATTATTTCTACTATTTTTTTAGATAAATCTGGTTTAAAAGATTTGGTTGGGGAAAATTGCGAAAACTTTGGCTTTGACCCTTCTAAATGATAATAATTAAGAGTTTTTAGAAATCTTTGATAATCACGCTGGGTTTCAAATATTCTTCTTTTTTCAGTTCCGCGATTATAAACATGGTATATTTGCCCGTTAATAAATGGTATAACTCTTGAAGGCATATTAAGGCTAATATAATCCAAAAATCCGCAGGTGTCAACCTATTCCACCCCAAGGGTGTAAATTTGATGCAGTAGAATATTTGCTAGAATTGGCTCATGAGTGATGAAAAAGGACTGGTTATTTTATATACCGGTGAAGGCAAGGGGAAAACAACAGCAGCGCTGGGACTGGTTTTGCGGGCTGTTGGGTATAAGAGGAAATGTTTAATAGTGCAGTTTGGCAAGATCTGGTTTACAGGTGAGATAGCGGGAATTAAAAAACTTTCCCCTTTGGTAAAAATTATTCAGGGAGGAAAAGGTTTTGTCAAAATTTTAGGGGATAAACTGCCTCTTGCGGAACATAAGAAAGCGGCCAAAGAGACTTTTGATTTATTATATAAGGAACTGGTATCTGGTAAATGGAATGTGATAGTGGCAGATGAGCTAATAGGGGCTGTTTCTTCAAAGTTGCTTCCTTTATCAAAAGCTGTTAAGCTAATTAAGGATAAGCCTACTCAAGTGGATTTAGTCCTGACAGGCCATCATGCGCCGGAGGAATTGATTAACATGGCAGATTTGGCTACGGAAATGAGAGAAATAAAACATCCTTTTCAAAAAGGGATTTTGGCTAAAAGAGGTATTGACTTTTAGCACTCTTTATGTTAATCTGCTAAATAATAACTATGCCTGATTCTTTAAAACCATTTATACAAGAACCAATCAAATTTAAGCCTACCATGCCGATAGGACCGCTTCGAGATACGGTTATTTTCCCGGGCAACTCCGTACCTATTATCTCCGGACGGCCCAAATCCAAAGCAGCGCTGGATGTAGCTTGGAATATGGATAAGTTAATTGTTTTCGTGACCCAAAAAAACTCCCGCATTGAAGATCCGGGAGAAAAAGATCTTTATAGAGTAGGTACTGTTTGTTTGATCCGCAGGGTAGTGAAAAATCCTGAAGGCGAATATACTCTGCAGGCAGAAGGCATAGCTAGGGTTTATATTAAAAACTTTATTAGAACCGATTCCTATCTTGAGGCTGAAATTGAAGAAATCCCCGAGCTTTATGAAAAAAGCGAACAAACAGAAGCGCTGATCCGGACAGTTAGAGATCAGGTTAAGAGGTTTCTGGAGCTGGGAGGTAATCCTTTTTTTGATCAAGCCAATTTGGCTAACTGGTCGCTTTTTACCTATAGCGATGATCCTAATCATCTGGTTAACTCAGTTGCTCAAGCCATTGATTTTAAAACCATTGATAAACAGCAAATCCTGGAGATGGTGGGGGCGGCAGAGCGTTTGCAGCGGCTTTCCGAATTGCTGGCCAAAGAGATCAGAATTATGGAGATTTCCCAGAAACTAAACCAGCAAACCCAGGAGCGGGTTTCCCGCATGACCAAAGAGACTATTCTGCGTGAACAGATGAAAAGCATTGAGGAGGAATTAGGAGGAGGAGAAGGTGAGCATAGTGAAATCAAAGAGTTTGAGCTGAAGATTAAAAAAGCCGGCATGACCAAAGAGGTGCAGGAGCGGGCTAAAAAAGAACTGGGAAGGTTGGCTAAAATGTCTTCTTACAATCCTGAAGCAGGTTATATCCGGAATTATATAGAGTGGTTGACTGATATGCCATGGAGAGCTGGAAAAGGATCAAAAGTTGACCTTAAAAAAGCAGAAGGAATTTTGGATGAAGATCATTACGGGTTAAAAAAAGTTAAAGAAAGAATCATAGAGTTTCTGGCTGTTCATAAATTGGCAGGCAAAATGAAGGGTCCGATACTTTGTTTTGTCGGGCCTCCCGGGACAGGTAAAACCTCAATCGGTAAATCAATTGCCAAGGCCTTAAATAGAAAATTTGTCAAAGTTTCCTTGGGGGGGATCAGGGATGAAGCAGAGATAAGAGGCCACAGAAGGACTTATGTAGGCAGTATGCCGGGAAGGATTATCCAGGGAATTAAACAGGCAGGCGCCTCTAACCCGGTATTTATGCTGGATGAACTGGATAAACTGGGGGCGGATTACCGCGGCGATCCTTCGGCAGCGCTTTTGGAAGCTTTGGATCCTGAACAAAACGAAGGATTTTCCGACCATTATCTGGAAGTGCCGTATGATTTGTCCAATGTGATGTTTATCACCACTGCCAATATTTTGGATACCATCCCCTTTGCTTTAAGAGACAGATTGGAAGTAATCCGCTACCCGGGTTATACAGAAGATGAAAAATTCCATATTGCCAAAAAGTTTTTGATTCCAAAACAAATTACTAATCATGGGTTAAAACCAGACCAGATTGAATTTAATGATGAGGCAATATACTCACTCATCAGAGAATATACCAGGGAAGCCGGAGTAAGGAATTTGGAAAGGGAATTGTCTGCCGTGATCAGAAAAGTGGCCAGAAAAGTGGCTGAAGCAAATGGTGAGGCCAAAAATTTTGCTATTGCTCCGGATGATATACATAAGTTTTTGGGACCAATTAAGTTTTTACCGATTTTGGCTGAAAAAGAAGATGAGGTGGGTATGGTGACAGGTCTTTCCGTGACAGAGGCAGGGGGAGAAGTGCTTTTTATTGAGGTAACCCTGATGCCGGGTAAAGGCGGATTGCTCCTCACAGGTCAGCTGGGGGATGTGATGAAAGAATCGGGTCAGGCTGCCATGAGTTATGTTAGGGCTCATTGGACTTCTCTTGGTTTGCCGGAGCGGTTTTTCCAAAAAGTTGATGTGCATGTGCATGTGCCGGAAGGGGCTATTCCTAAAGACGGGCCGTCAGCAGGTATTACTTTAACCACTGCTATTGTTTCCGCATTTACCAAAATTCCGGTTCATAAAGAAGTAGCCATGACAGGGGAAGTGACTTTACGGGGTCGGGTTTTGGAAATTGGCGGGTTTAAAGAAAAGATATTGGCCGCTCATCGCGCAGGAGTAAAAACTATTATTGCCCCACTGGATAATCAAAAGGATTTGGAAGATATTCCAGATTATGTGCAAAAAGATCTAAAATTTGTTTTTGTCAAACATATGGATGATGTATTAAAAGAGGCCTTAATTAGATCCCCTCAACCAAAAATCATCAAGCCGCTTCCCCTTCAACCTGCTTATTTGGCCTAAATTATCTTCTTTTACTAGGGTGGCTTTTTAGTTGAGCGTGAATAACAATGGCAATAGCTAAAGCCATTATAGCAATAGCTAAAATACCGGTATTATAAAGTTGCAATAAGATTTCAGAAAAACTCATAAAGATTTTCCTTTCATTTTTAATAATAGCAGAGCGAGATAGGTACAGACAAGTCCCCAAAATAGTCCAAGTAATATCTTGAATAATTTGATAGTTAAATCTTCAGTTAGAGCCGAAGGGAAAATTGCCAAAATAAATGATGCTTTAGCTAAATCAAACATAAGTTTAGCCAATCCATCAAGTTGTTCCTTGTCTAAATTGCCAATAATAAAATAGTTCATTTAGGGACATATTACCATACTACGAATACGACCAAGCTGGTATGGAAGCATTTATAGCTCATGTTAGAGGAAGTTTGGGAGTATTTGATAGTTCAGAATTACCCCCGGAAGGACGAAAGGTATTTGATGCTTTTGTTGCTGGTTTGAAAGGTGAAGGAAGTGAAGGTGGAAATAATCCACCGCCTGCCGGTTCTACAGGACAGTAATTTTTCAGTTGCTGCCTCTTGACTTAATAAAGCAGGGTAGTGTAAATTCTTTCTCGTGGACTTAATTATAAACAATACCAGCTTAATTATCTGGTCAGCTGTGGCGGCTTCTCTTGCATATGGCGGATGGCTAATTGTTGATATTGTGCGACATCCGGCAGGGGATGGGAAGATGAGGGAGATTGCCTCTGCTATTCAAGTAGGAGCAGCTGCTTATTTAAAAAGACAATACATGGTAGTGGCTGTGGTAGCTGTAATTCTGGCAGCCGGAATTTATTATTTTCTCGGGCAAAATAGCGCCGTAGGTTTTCTGACAGGAGCTTTTTTTTCTGCTTTGGCCGGGTTTATAGGCATGTCTGTGGCAGTCCGGGCCAATGTTAGGGTGGCAGAGGAAGCAAAAAAAGGCTTGAAAGAAGCTTTTTCCTTGGCTTATAAAGGCGGGGCAGTCACCGGATTTTTAGTGGTAGGACTGGCTTTGGGTGCGGTCTGGGGATTTTACCAGTATACTGGTGGGGATTTAAAAGCTTTAATTGGTTTAGGTTTTGGGGGGTCCTTGATTTCTGTTTTTGCCCGTTTGGGCGGAGGAATTTTTACCAAAGGGGCGGATGTGGGGGCGGATTTGGTGGGAAAAATAGAGGCAGGCATTCCGGAGGATGATCCTAGAAATCCGGCAGTCATTGCTGATAATGTGGGAGACAATGTGGGTGATGATGCGGGCATGGCAGCTGATATTTTTGAAACTTATGCAATAACAGCTATTGCAGCTATGATTTTGGGTCAGCTTTTAATGCCAACTTTTGAAGGAGCGCTAACTTTTCCCCTGGTTATTTTGGCAGTGGCTGCTGTAGCCTCAATTTTGGGCAGTTTGTTTGTAAAACTGCGGGGCAAGGCCATTATGGGGGCGCTGTATTGGGGGTTGGCTGCAACTATTGCTTTTTGCGCCTTAAGCTTTTATCCGGTGGTTTCAAGTTTAATGGCTGGAAACGCTACTTTTATTCCCTTGAATCTTTATTTTGCCTTGTTGACTGGAGTTTTAGTGACAGCAGGCATGGTATTTATTACAGAGTATTATACAGGTACTAAATACGGTCCTGTTCAACACCTTGCCGGATCATCCCAAACCGGCCATGCCACCAATATTATTGCCGGTCTTGCCACCAGCATGAAATCCACTTTTGCTCCGGTTATTTTGATTTCAGCGGCAGTATTGCTTTCTTTTTCTTTGGCAGGGCTTTATGGCATAGCTTTGGCAGCAGTGGGAATGCTGTCTTTGGCCGGGATTATTGTGGCCATTGATGCTTTTGGCCCGATTACGGATAATGCCGGCGGGATTGCCGAAATGGCTAATCTGCCGGAAAGCGTCCGTAAAGTGACAGATCCATTGGACGCAGTGGGTAATACTACTAAGGCTGTGACCAAAGGTTATGCCATTGCCTCGGCCGGTCTGGCAGCTCTGGTTTTATTCGCGGCCTATTCGCAGGAATTTGTCTCAATTGGCAGGGAGCTGCAATTTAGTTTATCTGACCCTAAGGTGATTGTAGGGCTTTTTGTGGGAGGATCACTCCCCTATCTTTTTGCTTCCTTTGCCATGGAGGCAGTGGGCAAAGCCGGAGGGGCAGTGGTAGAGGAAGTCCGCCGTCAGTTTAAAACTATTAAGGGAATTATGGAGGGAAAAGCCAAACCGGATTATGCCAGATGTGTGGAAATTGTGACAGCTTCTGCACAAAAAGAGATGTTAATCCCCGCTTTAATTCCGGTTTTGGCCCCAGTTATTGTAGGATTTGTCTTGGGGCCGGTGGCTTTAGGCGGGATGCTGGTGGGGTCAATAATTACAGGGATTTTTGTGGCCATTTCCATGACCACTGGTGGAGCTGCCTGGGATAATGCCAAAAAATATATTGAGTCCGGCAAATTTGGAGGAAAAGGATCAGATGCTCACAAGGCTGCGGTGACCGGCGATACGGTGGGCGACCCTTATAAAGACACGGCGGGCCCTGCCATTAATCCCATGATAAAAGTAGTAAATATAGTAGCATTACTATTAGTACCTTTTTTAAAATAATTATTGAGTTGGATTGGGGGGAGGGACGGGTTGGCCACCAAAAAGGGCATTTTTAACTTCACTGACTACTTGATCCGGAGTGTAGGATGCTTTAATTAAATAAGCTTGGGCTCCAAGCTCAAACCCTTCCTTGATAACAGCCTCTTGGCCTAAATTAGTCAAAAGTATGGTAATCATGGGTGAAGTGGGATTATTTGTCTTAAATTCCCGTAAAAGCTGCAGACCATTCATTCCCGGCAACATGATATCCAGAAGCAGTAGGTCAAAGGTTTCTGCTTTTAATGTTTCCAGTCCGCTTGTTCCATCAACAGCGCTTTTAACCTGGAATCCTGCTTTTGTGAGTTGCCTAACATAAAGTTCCCTGATAAAATCTTCATCTTCAACAAGTAAAATTTTTTTAGATGCCGGATCCATAGTATATTTATTGTATATCAGTCAATTAATAATTCAAAGCCCCGGTTTGAATAGCTTCGCTGACAAATTTATTCCGGTCTAATGAGCTGGTATCCTGTATTGCCACAGGTAGGCTGAAATGGAATTTAGACCCCTTTCCTACCTCTGATTCTACCCAAATCTTTCCATTTAGTTTTTGGATGATTGATTTGCTGATATAAAGTCCCAAACCAGTTCCTTTATTTCCTTTTTGCATGGAATTGGAAACACGGAAGAATTTGCTAAAAAGATGGGGAATTGCCTCTTGGGATATACCCATTCCAGTATCTTCAACAGTTGTGGTAACCTCATTGGGAGAGGCCTTCATGTAAACGGTAATCTTGCCTCCTGCAGAGGTATAATTAATGGCGTTTGCAACCAGGTTATTGATTACTTCCCCGATACGCACCGGATCGGCCAGGACTTTTGGAAGAGTATCATCTCTTGAAAAATTCAACGAGATATTTTTCAGTTTAGCCTGGTTTTGTAAATCCTCAATTGCTTTGCCGAAATTATCATTTAAATTAATAGGTTCAACTTCCACATCAAGGCGTTCTCTTTCTATTTTGTTAACATTTAATAAATTCTGGATTAAAGTTTGAAGCTGTTTGGCAGATACAAATGCTTTATCCAGAAGATCCAAATTTTCCTTGGGAAGTTTATTTCCAGCTTCATCCAGAAATACTGAAAGATAACCAATAATGCTGGTAAGGGGCGTTTTTAGCTCGTGAGATGCCATAGAGACAAAATCCAATTTCATTTGTTCCAGTTCTTCTTCTTTGGATAAATCATGCAAAATTAAAATACAGCCTAAATTGGTTTGGACTGATCCCTCTGCCTGGGTGGTCATCAGGTTAACTTTTGTTTGCTTGCCCTCTTTCCCCACCACTTTGACAGGTTTATTGAAACTGCCCTGACAATAAGTTTTGGGCAGAATTTCTTCCTGTTCGCTAAAAAGTCGAATCATCCGATCAATTGGCCTACCTTGAATTTCCGTTTCGCTGTAGCCTGTTAACTCCTGGGCAGCTTTATTTAGCAAAATGACATTTTTATTAAAATCCAGGGCCACAATGCCATCTATGACGGAAGCAAGAATCTCATTTGTTTTATCTCTGGCCGCAATGGCAATATCCCGTTCTGTCTCCAGTTGGCGCAAAGTAGGGGCAAGTTGTGCTGCATTTCTGGTATTTTCAGACAGCTGCCTCCGTAGTTTTAAAATCCAAATTATTGCTGCCATAACCGAAATAACGCTTGCGATGGTTACCAATATCAAAAGAGCAGTTGACATGTTTTAAGAGTAACAGAAGCTTTATCTACGGGTCAACAATTGGTATAATTTTGGTGTTTAAGGCGCATTAGTCAAGCGGTTAAGACGCTGCTTTCTCAAGGCAGAGGCAGGGGTCCGATTCCCCTATGCGCTACAATTGACATTTGTGGGGATTTGAATTAAAATTTGCCGATGTCAAAAATACAGAAGAGCTCTAGAGAAATTAAAAATACGTATCTCACTTCAAAAGGTCTTTCAGATGCCAGGATTGAACTGGAATATCTTAAGAAAACCAAAAGGGTGCAAATTGCAGAGCGGATCCATCAGGCCAGGGAGTATGGAGATATCACGGAAAACTCCGAATATGACGCAGCCATGGACGAGCAGGCCATGATGGAAAACAGGATTTCCGAGCTGGAGAATATTTTAAAAAGCGCCAAAGTTATCTCGGAAAAACAAACAACTGACTTTATAGTGATTGGGTCAACTGTTAAAATAGAAATGGATGACGGGATTGATGAATTCAAAATTGTGGGAAGGGTGGAGGCAGATCCTTCCAAAAAAAGAATTTCCAATGAGTGCCCTTTGGGCATGGCCCTGCTCGGAGCTAAAAAAGGGGAAGAGGTAGATGTAGCCACGCCAATTGTCAGGTATAAGTGTAAAGTACTGGAGATAAAATGAGCGATTTACCTTTATTAGAATTTAATCCAAAATTGCCTAAACTTTCCAAAAACGAAAGAAAAGTTTTAGATCTTCTGGTAGAAGCAGGCAAATTAATTGCCCCGATCTATCTGGAACAGGAAAAACAGGCAAAAAATGATTCATTCTCTTCTTCTCCCTATACGGTGGTGGAAAAAGTCAAGGGTAAACTGGTGGCAACTCCATATCATGTTAAATATGCCAAATTGTTAAAACCTGTGGCTGAAAAGCTGGAAGAAGCTGCCAAAGTAAGCGACAATAAACAATTTGCCAATGCCCTAAAAGTGCAGGCCAAAGCCCTGCTGGACGGAACCTATGAAAAAGCCATTGCCACTTGGCTTAAAATGCCACCCTATATTCTGGATATCTCAATAGGGCCTGTTGTATATTTCGACGAACAATTGTTTTTTGCCAAAGCTTCTTATCAGGCTTGGGTTGGAGTAATTAATGAAAAAAGAACAAAAAGGCTTAAGCTTTATGAAGATGTAGCTTTGGCTACTCACAGAAAAGCTTTAATTCCCGGAGAAAGAATTGAGGAAAATCATCTGGTTAAATCAAAAGTTGATGATGTGCTTTTATTCTCCGGCTTGATGGCTAGAACCAAGTTTATCGGAGTAAATCTACCCAATGATCTCCAATGGGTTAAAAAATACGGTTCTGAAATTACACTCTTTGAAAATGCCAATGACTTCAGAATGGAGGAACAGATAATTCCTGCCTTTAATAAGTTCTTTTCACCCGGATTTAGACAAGGATTTAGCAGGGAAGATTTAAGAAGAGCCAGCTTGCGTTATGTGGCGCTTCATGAGATAGCTCACAGCTACTTATACTATAAAAATGCATTTACAAAGCTTCAAGATTTACTTCCCGCGCTTTATGAGCTTAGTGCCACTGTTTTGGGAATGAGAATAGCAGGGTCTTTACTTGTCAAAGACATAATTACAGATAAACAGCTTGTATCCATGTTTGTGACATTTATTTGCAGAAGTTTTTATCTGATAGAACAATACAAGAAAACTAAATTTATGGGAAATTATGCTTTAGGAGGAGTTATCTTTATCAATTTTATGCTTGAGAATGGTGCGCTTAAACAATATAAAGGATTGGCCATACCTAATTTTGTGAAGATGTTTGTTTCGCTGCACGATTTATTCTATATTCTGGAAAAACTGCTCTCCTCAGGGACTAGAAAAGATGCCGTAGATTTCATCAAAAAGTATGGAAAATTAACTGATATGATCTAATATTTCAGACTAAAAATTGCATTATTTTTATATATGAAGTATAATTCCTGTCTGATTATACTATGATAATGACAGCAGAATCTCGGGGAGCTAGAACAATTGAGCATGATGGATTTGCGGTAGATGTGTATACCGGTGACTCTTATGTGGAAAATTTGGATTCTTTAAGAGGAATTGCCATCAATTTTGCGACAATTGTGTGGGGAGAAGCAGCAGCCAAGGAAATGATGGAAAGGGCAATGAAAGTCCTTGATCGCAGAAAAGAGAGTGAAATTCCAAGTGTTATGTTATTTAGGACGAGAACAGAAGATGAGAAAATAGGAATTTCACTCCAGCGTCTATTCCATATCCGTACATCTACAGGAGACATCCCCCTTCTTTATCATGTTTTTCGAGCGTTCGAGGAACAGTACAGAGGATTACATTTGGGAAGATACTCTGTGCAACAAGCTTTGATTATACATCAAGAAGCAAGGTGGTATGGACATAGAACATCAAACCCAGTAGCAGCATATTCAGTTCGTGAGTCGGGAATATTTGTACCAGGACGACTTCATCCATGGGATGGTTTGTACGATATAGATCCCCTAGCGCAAGAGATTATGGCAGGGCTCTTTATGAGAGTCCGCTTAAATGGAAGAGCTGTTGATTGGAGGACAGGAGTAAGTAGGGATGATTATCTTGAACCAAATAGAGCTTATGTCTCAAGACCAGATCATGGTCCCACCATGGAATTTCGAAGGAGGATGAAAGATTTCGGGATGAGATTAACCCAAAGAGATTCGCAGTATGTAGTTGGTGAACTTAAATAATTTCTTCTTTCAAAAACCGCAATCTTCGGTTATACTTTAGCCATGGCTTTAGAGAATCTTCAAAAAGAGCGTCTTAAGAAATTAAAAAATATCCAGAGACTGGGGATTAATCCTTTCCCTTCAAAGTCCAATAGGAAGCATGAGATTTTTGTTGCTAGGAAAATGATGGGGAAAAAGGTGGCGGTGGCAGGAAGAGTAAGATCCCTTCGTCCTCATGGAAAAATTACCTTTGTTGATTTGGAAGACGCTACCGGCAAAATTCAGCTTTTATTCAGACAGGATGGCTTTAAAGGCGAACAGTATGATCTACTGCCCAATTTTGACCTTGGGGATTTTCTGCAGGTAACGGGAAATGTTATTAGAACCCAGTCGGGCGAGATTACTGTTGACGCGGATGATTTTACTGTTTTAACTAAAAGTTTGCGTCCTTTACCCTCTTCCTGGTATGGCCTGAAAGATGTGGAAGAAAGATACAGGAGAAGATATGTTGACATGTTAATGAATGATAGTGTCAAAAAAATCTTTGAGGCCCGCTCTAAAATTACCTATTATATTAGAAAATTTTTAATTGAGGAAAAAGGTTATATGGAAGTGGAAAACCCCATTTTGCAGCCGGTTTACGGCGGAGGCAGGGCCAAGCCCTTTAAAACTCATCACAGCGCTTTGGACAGTAATTTTTATTTAAGAATTTCCAATGAGCTTTATTTAAAAAGATTAATTGTGGGTGGATTTGAGAAAGTTTTTGAAATCGGCCATGTTTTTAGAAATGAGGGAATGGATAGAAACCACAATCCCGAATTTACCATGCTGGAAACAATGGAAGCTTATGCGGATTATATGGATAATATGAATTTAATTGAGGAGATGTTTGAATATGTGGCAAGAGCAGTTTTTAAAACAACAAAACTGCCCTTTCAAGGCAAAATTATAGATTACAAAAGACCTTGGCAGAGAGTGAAGCTTTCGGATTTATTTAAAAAACACACAGGTGTACATTTTCATGAAATAGACAGTTTGGAAAAAGCAATAAAACTTGCTAAAAAATTAGGGGTGGAAATAAAAGATTACATGACTGACGGGGAGATTTTGCTGGAGATTTTTGAGAAAAAATGCACGGATCAATTGATTCAGCCAACCTTTGTTTATGACTACCCTGCTGATTTTTACCCTTTGGCCAAAAGAAAAAAAGATAATCCAAAACTGGTGGAAAGCTTTGATATTTATGTGGCAGGCATGGAAATGGGTACCAACTGGAGCGAGCAAAATGACCCTGCTGTTTTACAAGAAGCCTGGAATGAGGAAAAAAAGAAAGCCAAAAAGGGAAATCAGGAAGCGCAAAAAACAGATGATGATTTTTTGGAGGCTTTGGAATATGGTATGCCTCCCACTTCCGGAATTGGTCCGGGAATAGATAGGTGGGTAATGGTTTTGACTAACTCCCCTGCTATTGCCGATGTGATAGCATTTCCCATGCTCCGCCCGGAAAAGAGAAAGAAATGAAAATAAATGATCTTAAAAAAATTTTAAAAGTATTTTTAACCTTGCAGTGGGCCAAGGAGCTTCCCAGACAGGGTTTTATTGCAATGGGGTTTAAAAGAAATGAGGCGGATTCTGTGGCAGCACATTCTTTTTCCACTGCCCTTTTGGCCTATTTTTTAGCAAAACAATTACAAAAAGAAGGATTAAATTTAGATGCTGAAAAAGTTTTAAAAATGGGACTGGTTCATGATATTGGAGAAACAATTGTGGGGGATGTGGGGACTTTTGTCAAAGGTATGGCAGGAGGGGTTTTTAAAAATATTGAAGAAGAAGGGGTGGCTGCCTTGGTTGACGGTTTGGATTCTAAAAAAGAAATAATTGAACTGGTTGAAGAATATAATCAAAGGAATACAATGGAGGCAAGAGTAGTAAAAGCAGCTGATAATTTAGATGCCTTGGCCCAAGCCAAGGGTGTACCCGGGGCTCAAAATGCGTTAAAATATTTTAAGCAGGTGTATCATATAACCAAATTTGACTGGCACAAAAAAGCAGTAGATTTGATTTTAAGCGGGGAAGTTGAACCTGCCAGAGATTGGCAGAAGAAATAATATGTTAGACATTAATTTTATTAGAGACAATTTAGACAAAGTTAAAAAATCTGTTGAAGTCAGAAAAGCTCAAGTGGACTTAAATAAGCTTTTATCTTTGGATGATGATAGAAAAAAACTCATCCAACAGGTAGATGATTTGCGGGCAAAACGAAATGAGAATGCGAAAGCCAAGAATATAGAAGCCGGAAAAAAAATAAAACAGGAACTCGGTGATTTTGAGAAAAAACTGGCTGAGGTAGAAAAGAACTGGCAAGAAATAATGCTGCAAGTGCCGAATATTATACTGGATGAAGTGCCAATAGGGGATGCCTCTAAAAATAAAGTTATCCGTAAAAATGGTGAACCAACTAAATTTAATTTTAAGCCCAAAGATCATATAGAACTGGGAAAACTTTTAGATATTATTGATTTTGACAGGGGAGTGAAAGTGGCAGGATTTCGGGGATATTATTTAAAGAATGAGGGAGCAAAATTGCACTGCGCAGTTTTAAAATTTGCCTTGGATCATTTAACTCAAAAGGGACTTCAACAGATTATTCCTCCTATTATCAATAAAGGGTTTGCTCTTTTAGGAGGGGGACAGTTTCCCTGGAACGAAGAAGATACATATAAATTAGGAGAGGATGAATATTTAGTTGGTACGGCGGAAATTCCCTTGATGGCTATGCATTCCGGTGAAACTTTTGATATAAAAGATTTACCTAAAAAATATGTGGCTCTTTCGCCTTGTTTTAGAACGGAAATTGGTTCATACGGAAAAGATACCAAGGGTCTTTATAGGGTACATGAATTTGTTAAAGTAGAACAGGTTGTGTTATGCGAAGCGGACGAACAGGAGTCTTTGGGTTTTTTTGAGGAGCTGCAGGAAAATAGCGAGGAGATTTTGGATATGCTTGGACTCCCCTATCAAGTGGTGGTTTTATCAAGTCAAGATATGGGGAAAAAGGCGGCCATAACTTATGATATAGAAACCTGGATGCCCGGCAGAGACGGGTACGGCGAAACCCATTCAAATTCCATGTGTTTGGATTTCCAAACCAGAAGATTAAAGATTAAATATCGCGATAAAGATGGGCAAATAAAATTCTGCCATGCCTTAAATAATACTGCCATTGCCTCTCCCCGCATTCTGATTCCCCTATTGGAAAATTTTCAAGCAGAAGATGGATCTGTCAAAATTCCGGAAGTTTTACAAAAATACACCGGATTTTCTGAAATCAAATCTAAATGAACCTACAATCCCGGATTGTCAAGTCAATTCCAATCCGGGATTGGAAAGCTAAAACTTATGGCTACAATTCAAGATTTAGAATTGGAAATTAATAAAATTAAAGAAAGAAACAAACGGGTGGAGAGAGAAAAATCCTGGGAGGTAAGTTGGACCAGAAAACTTTTGATATCTCTTTTAACTTATTTCGTAATTTCGCTTTTCTTTTTGTTCGCGGGTATTAGTCAACCTTTTGTTAATTCCATAGTTCCGGCAGTGGCATTTATTTTATCAACTTTATCTGTCCCTCTTGTTAAAAATTGGTGGCTAAAGTATATTCACAAAGGAATAAAGTAATTATCTTCCTTGGCGGAGTAAGTCTCCTGCCCGGGTAGCTTGTTGTCCCCCGCCTTGTAAATCCCCAAAACTGGCAGAATTATCTACAGGAGCCGGGGATTGAACTGGTGGAGTAGCAATCGGGGCAGGAGGTTTAATTTGTGTTGCTTGTGAAGTATCAACTGCCGGTAAGCTGGTTGTTTTGGGAGTCTGGCCAATCCCCATAATAAAATAAGCAGAAACACCGAGTACCGCAAGCAAAAGTCCCACCCCTACACCAATTAACCATTTTGGTACTCCTCTCTTGTTATGTTCAGAAGGTTCGGTAGATGTTTCAGGAGTAATGGTTGATGGAACAACCAGCGTTTCCGCCTGATTTAAATTTGTTGGCGTTGGTTCCGGCTGGGAGCTGTTTCCAACCAGATGTGATAAATCAGTGGGTGGTGAATCTGAAGTTTCAACCGGCGTTTGAGGTGGCGTCCATGGAGGTGGAGTTGAAGGATTACTTATGGGAGGTGGTTGAGGTGGTGCACCCCAGGGATTATCAAGAGGGGATGTCGAAATATTTGGAGGGGGAGGTGGGGTTGGTGGAGCAGGTGATGTCGGGGGCGGAGGCCAGCCTGAAGAGAGATTTGCAGAATTCAAGTTTGGCTCTACTGGAGTAAAAGGTTCGCTTGGAAAGGGAGGTAAGGGTGAAACAGGAGCAGGTTCCGGAGCCGGAGGCCATGGAGGGGTAGTAACAGGGGGTGGAGGTGCAGGAGTTATAGGAGGTGGTTCTTGGGGAAAGGTGGGATATTGCGGAGGGCTTGGAGGAGGTACTGGATCAAAGGTGGGTAATGAGCTAGGTTTTTGTGTGTTATCCATTTGGGCAGTTTGTTATTTATAGTTTATAAATTAGTTAGTTAAATGTCAATGGTATAATATGCACTATGCTAGGAATTTTTGGAAAGCTGTTAGATTCCAATGAGCGGGAGATTAAAAAACTAAAACCTATTGTTGATGCGATTAATGCTCTTGAAAAAAAAGTATCTAAACTGACTGATAAAGAACTTCAGGGTAAACTTGCCGGGTTTAGATTGCAACACGAACGGGGAAAAAGTCTGGATGAGTTACTTCCTGAGGCTTTTGCCGCTGTTCGGGAAGCAAGTTCAAGAACTATTAAACAACGCCATTTTGACGTACAGATGATGGCGGCAGTGGTTCTTCATCAAGGCAGGATTGCGGAGCAAAAAACAGGCGAAGGAAAAACCCTATCCAGTACCCCGGCTCTATTTTTAAATGCTGTTGCCGGAAAAGGGGTGCATCTTGTAACTGTTAATGATTATTTGGCACAAAGAGACTGTGGATGGATGGGGCCAATTTTTTATGCTTTGGGAGCCACATGTGCCACCATTGTTCATGAGGCTGCTTTTGTGTATGATCCAAAATATAAAGATTTATCTCATGATGACAAAAGACTGCAACACCTTCGCCCTGTTTCGCGAAAAGAGGCTTACCAGGCAGATATTACCTATGGTACCAATAATGAGTTTGGATTTGATTATCTGCGGGATAACATGGCTTTCCGTTTGGAGGATCAGGTTCAAAGAGGTCACTATTTTGCAGTAGTTGACGAGGTAGATTCAATTTTAATTGATGAGGCGAGAACTCCTTTAATTATTTCCCAGCCGGCACAGGAGGCAACTGATAAATATTCTAAATTCGTAGAGTTGATAAATTCACTGTTACCGTCGGACTTCGTGGTGGATGAAAAACTGCGGACTGCCCATATGACAGAAAACGGTATTTTGAAGATAGAGAAAATGTTGGGAGTTGATAATCTTTACGAAAAAGATTTTTCCACACTGCATCATCTTGAGCAGGCCCTAAAAGCAAAAACCTTATTTGAAAAAGATAAAGATTATGTGGTTAAAGACGGAGAGATAATTATTGTTGATGAATTTACCGGCAGGCTAATGATGGGCCGCCGTTATTCCGAGGGTTTGCATCAGGCAATTGAGGCTAAAGAAGGAGTGGCTATTCAACAGGAGTCTCAAACTTTGGCTACCATTTCTTTTCAAAATTATTTTAGGATGTATGTGAAACTCTCCGGTATGACAGGCACTGCGGCCACAGAAGCAGAAGAATTTAATAAAATTTACAAACTGGAAGTGGTGGTAATTCCAACTAATAATCCTATGATCAGGGTAGATCATGCGGATACAATTTATAAAACCATAAGCGCTAAATACACTGCAGTTGCCGGTTTAGTGGAGGAGCTTCACAAAAAAGGCCAGCCGGTTTTGATAGGTACGACCTCAATTGAAAAAAATGAATTTCTCTCGGAGCTTTTAAAAAGAAAGGGCGTATCCCACGCACTTTTAAATGCCAAAAATCACGAGAAAGAAGCAGAGATTATATCTCATGCAGGAGAAAAAGGCGCTGTGACTGTGGCTACTAATATGGCAGGAAGGGGAGTGGATATTGTTTTAAGTAAAGGTATTACAGAATTGGGTGGGCTTTTTGTGATTGGAACAGAAAGACATGAGTCCCGCCGTATAGATAATCAGCTTCGGGGAAGATCAGGCCGCCAGGGTGATCCGGGTGAGTCGAGGTTTTTTGTTTCTTTGGAAGATGACCTGATGAGGATTTTTGGAGGAGATCAGGTTTCCCGGGTGATGGATTTTCTTAAAATGCCGGAAGATACCCCTATCGAACATGGTTTGGTTTCAAAAGCCATTGAAGGCGCGCAGAAAAAAGTGGAAGGCCACAATTTTGACATCAGGAAAAACACGGTTGAATACGATGATGTGATGAACCAGCAACGACAAATTATTTACGGAGTAAGGAAAAGAGTTTTGGAAGCAGCGCAGAAAAAAGATACATCTTTGAAAGAGGAAATTCTGGAAAAAGTAGCCGGAGAAATTAAAAATCTTGTCATCATACATTCTGAAGAAGGTTTGGATGTTGGGAAAATCGTGGAGGAGTTTTCCACTATTGCGCCAATTGATGATCAAAGCAAGAAAGATATAGAAAGCAAAATTTCAACTCTTTCCGACCCTTCCCAAATAAGTGAATTTTTAACAGGTTTGGCCAGGAATTTTTATGAACAGCGCGAAAATCAGGTGGGAATTGATGTGGCAAGACAAATGGAAGTATTTGTTTATCTAAATACCATTGATACTTTATGGATTGAACATCTTGATACAATGGATGATCTGCGTTCCGGAATAGGGCTTAGGGGGTATGCCCAAAGAGATCCTTTAATTGAATATAAAAGAGAAGGTTTTGATTTGTTTGAAAAATTAATGGTGGAGGTAGATTATGAAATAGTCCACAGGATTTATAAAGTGGCGTTGCAGCAGCAAGCACCTCTGGTACAAAAAGAGGCGGTGGAGGAAAAACATCCTGAAATAGAAATCGGGGTAGAAACTGAAAAAAAGGAAGTAAAAACCGGAAAAGCAGAAGAGGGTGGAGTAACAAAAGTTACAATTGAAAGAGGTGGGCAGGTGATAGCGCAAGAAACCTATGGAGGACAAGGTCAACTAACCAAGACTCACGGAAAAATCGGCAGAAACGATCCCTGTTATTGTGGTTCCGGCAAAAAATACAAGAAGTGTCATTATCCTAATTAATTTCTAGTTTCTAGTATGTGATATTATTAATTTTAATGCATAGAGGGTTTGTTTCCGTATATTTTATTCTTATTATTTTGGCAATTATAGGAGTGGGAATTTTAACTTTTTCGCCTCAACTAAAAGAAAAATTAAAAATTGGCACTGATGTAAAAAATGAGATAATTCCTAATATTTTAATTAATTATGTACCAAATTTTGATAAACTTAGTCTGAATGATTTACCCCACTTCATAGATTATCGGCAGATCCATAAATATAATAATCACTTATTAATCGTTGGCTATAATAAGATAGTTGAATATGACCCTGACAGCCAAAAAATTATTCGCCAAAACAACACAAATGTTTTAGATTGTATTAATGATTCAGCTCTTGTTGGGACTAGTTTGTATATAAGTTGTTATGAGCGGCAAGACCTTCCCCAGAATAGTAGCCTTACCTATTCTGTTTTATATAAAATTGATCTACCGAACAGCAGTATTGTTAAAACATATTTTAGTGAAATTCCTCCCTTGCCTAACCCTTTTGACATTAGAAAAGATTTAGAAAATAATCCCCATGTTTACGATGGTCGTAAAATAAACTTATCCCTTGCCTCGCAAGGCTTTATTCTTTGGATGAGTTCCTGGGATGGTGTGATGCAAATGGATATTACGACTGACTACATTAAAACTTATGCAAAACAAGACATATATAAAAATCAATGCTTCCCAGAAGCAATTTTTAATGACAATGATACTATTACACTCACTGCATCTATAGGAGCATATTGTAAGGGAAATATCTCTATTTTTAACAATAAGAATAAGCAATGGGAGGAAATCCCCGTAGACCAAGACAAATATATTAAGGAACATGGACTTTATTCAGTAATAAATAAGCCTATTGTAAAGTTTCCAACATTCATATCTATTTCACCCAAAGTTAATGAAAAATATTATCTACTCGCCTCCGATGGAGTATATTCTTTAGCTTCTGGAGAGTTTCCGGTAAAAGTATTTGATGGGAAAATTTCAGACGAACTCAGCCTAAGATCGTACTCAGATGTAAACATGCAATCGTACTTATCACAAGATAAAAGATATATAATCTTTATGCGGGCAGTAGGGAGAGGCCCAAGTCTCAAAGTTCCCCTGATCAGTTCGATCTTAGATGTTTATTTAGTTGATTTACAAAAATTAGCATTAACAAATTTAATGGAGGCAAAGGAGTTTAATACACAAACTACTTCAAAGATAGAAGAAATTAGAGATAAGATGATCAATTCATATACGGAAGAAAAAAATGGAATACTATTCTTCAAAGATCACTCAAATAATAAAACACTTGTTTCAATAGATTTATCGAGAGCCAAACTAAGTATTGGTTATTAGTAAGGTACCTATTTGTATAACATTTCAAAAAGTGTCATTATCCTAACTAAATTTCCAACATTTTCATATTGTTTTGGGCTCAAAGTAACTAAAATATCCGTAGGTGTCAACCTATTCCACCCCAAGGGTGTAATTTTAACAAAGTGGTAAAATAGTTTTGTGATTATTTCCAAAGAGTGGGTAGCTGGTAAATTACCCAAAAGACCAAAAGATGCCAATAAGGGGACTTTTGGGAAAGTTTTAGTAGTGGCCGGATCCAAAAATTATCCCGGGGCTGCATATTTATCTTGTGCAGGGTGTTATAGAGTTGGAGCCGGATTGGTAACTCTTGCCACCATTCCTGTTGTTCAAAATATTGTCAGTAAAAAGTTACCTGAAGTCACTTTTATTGTTTTACCAGAGGAAGACGGAGTAATAGGAGAGATGGCTTTGGATGTACTTTTCGCGAAAATTTCTCATGATGTAATACTTATTGGTCCGGGTCTTAATAAAAAAGAGGGAACTGCAAAGTTTATTTACCGTATGCTTAAAATGGGTATAGGGGATTTAACATTTGTAATAGATGGGGATGGGTTAAATATTTTATCCGAGATTAAAGAATGGGATAAACTATTGGAAAACTATGGCAATAGCGCAGTTTTGACTCCACACCCGGGTGAAATGTCCAGATTAACAGGGTTAAGCATAGAAGAGATTCAAGCAGATAGAGAAAAAATTGCCCAAAACTTTGCAGATGAGTGGGGACAGGTAGTGGTTCTAAAAGGAGCAAATACAGTTATCGCTTCTTCTACTCAAACCGCTATTTCCCCTTTTGCAAATCCTATTTTAGCAACTGCCGGTACAGGAGATGTGTTGGCAGGAGTCATTGCAGGATTGATTGCTCAAGGATTGACAACTTTTGATGCTTCGTGCGTTGGTGTTTATATTCATGGTATGGCAGGGGAAATATTAAGAGAGAAAATAGGTGAAGCAGGGGCATTGGCCAGTGACCTTTTGCCATTAATTCCACAGAATTTAAAATTAATATCTTGACAATTATATTAATACTTGTTATTTTTAGTATTAATATATGCAAGATAACAGTATTTTGTTAAAAAACTTTCTGGAAATCCCCTACGAAGAGCTGGAAGAAATGAATCTGAAGGCCAAAGAAAGACAACACACAGTCAGCAACAAAGTTTTGGAAGAAGAATATAGGTTATACCTGAAAAAAGAAAAAAGGATTAAGGCAGTGACGCTTTGTTTTACAGACATTGAGGGTAGGTTTCATATGCTGGATTATGATAAAAAATATCTTTTGGAATCTGCTTCCAATTTAACTTTTGACGGATCATCCATCAAGGGTTTTACTGCACTTCATGAATCGGATTTAAGGTTGGAGGTAGATTGGGCCAGTATAATTTTTCTTCCGTCAGATGTATTTGGAGGAGGAAAAGTGGTCATGTTTGCCGATGTTCTTGGTAGGGACAAGACTCCTTATATATCGGATTTTAGAGGTCAGCTAAAATTATATACAAAGAATCTTAAGGAAACAGAGGGAATTGTTGTGCATACGGCTACGGAAACCGAAGGGTTTCTGGTAGAAGGTGTTGGCGCGGAGCAGAGTTTTGATGAAGATATTGGTTTTAAATTAATTTCCACCGGCGGTTATTTCCATTCTTTGCCGCTTGACCGGTTGCGCAAATTTATAGACGCCGCGGCAGAAGCTCAAAGAGCAATGGGTTTTAAAAACGAAAAAGATCATCCGGAAGTAGCCCCATCGCAATTTGAATTGAATTTTAGTTATACCGAAGTAGTTAGAGCCTGCGATCAAATACAGCTTTATAAACTGGTGTGCCGGCAAGTGGCTAACAATATGGGTATGACAGCGACTTTTCTGCCAAAACCTATTGCCAATATTAATGGGTCAGGCATGCATACTAATTTCTCTATGGCCAAAAACGGGAAAAATATTTTTTATCAAAAAAACGGTCAGGATACCTTATCGGAGCTAGCGTGGGATTTTATCTTTAGGATATTAAACCATGCTCCGGAAATTTGCCTGATTTTAAATTCCAGCGTCAATGCTTATAGAAGATTAGATCCTTATTTTGAAGCCCCCAACCAGATAAAAGTTTCTCCTATTGACCGGGGTTCCATGATCAGGATTCCAACAGGTAATGAAAAAACAGCCAGAATTGAAATCCGCTCTGTAGCTCCTGATACAAATCCGTATTTGGCTTTGTTTACTATTTTAAAAACCGGGCTGGAAGGCAAAAAGCCGGCTCAATCAAAAAATAGGAGGGTCAGATTAAGGTTTCTGCCCGGCACAATTCATGATGCCATCAGGCTTTTTAAAGCAAGCGACTTTACTGCCAAAATTTTGGGTGAAGAAAACAAACAAAAATACCTATCTTTTAAGGAAACAGTGGCAGACAGAAGTCCTAAAGAGTTGGGCAAACTGATCAAAACTTCGGAAATTATTTATCATCATGAAGTAACTAATCAGGTTTTATGGAACAATTTTTAAAAATGAATTTAAAAAGACTGACCTTTTTATTGGTACTTTTAGGGTTATTTACAGGGTATATGGCTACTAAATTAGCCGGCACTTCTGCAGGCAGTTTTGATCTGGGCGCCATAAACACAGGAGATACAGCCTGGGTTTTGATGGCGGCAGCTTTGGTGATGATTATGACCCCGGCAGTGGGGTTTTTCTATGGAGGTATGGTGAGTAGCAAAAATGTAGTTTCGGTGATTAAACATTCTTTGGTTATTTTAGCCTTGGTTTCGTTGCAATGGGTGATTTTGGGTTACAGTCTGGTTTTTGGCAAGGATATTAATGGTTTAATAGGAGGTTTTAATTTTCTTGCCTTAAAAAGCGTTGGTTTTGCGCCAAATCCGGATTATGCCTCAACTATTCCACAACTTGCTTTTATGATTTTTCAAGCCATGTTTGCCATTATCACCCCAGCGTTAATTATCGGAGCCTTTGTGGAAAGAATCCGTTTCAGGGCGCTGGTCATATTTGTTTTAATGTGGACTACTTTTATCTATGACCCGGTGGCACATTGGGTTTGGGGTGTGGGAGGGTGGCTTCGTTCCTTGGGGGCTCTGGATTTTGCCGGAGGAACTGTGGTACACATCACTGCGGGTTTTTCCGCTTTGGCAGCAGCAATTTTAGTTGGCAGAAGAAAAAACGCTACTCATAAAATAGTAGCTAACAATGTTCCGACTGTTCTTTTAGGCGCAGGTCTGCTTTGGTTTGGCTGGTTTGGATTTAATGCGGGATCGGCTCTGGCAGCATCCGGTTTGGCAGTGAGTGCGTTCGTGGTAACCAATACTGCGGCAGCTGCATCAGCCTTAGTCTGGATGATTCTTTCCTGGGCGCAAGACAAAAAACCCTCTGCCCTAGCAACCGCCACCGGAGCCGTGTGCGGATTGGTGGCAATTACTCCGGCCAGCGGTTTTGTCGGCCCGATATCTTCCATTGCCATTGGCATATTTGCTGGTGTCGTTACTTACCTATCTTTGAGTTTCCGCAGTTTACACACCAGGATTGATGATACTTTGGATGTTTGGGCAGCTCATGGAATGGGGGGAGTGACCGGGGCGATTTTAACCGGCGTATTTGCGGAAAAAGCTATTAACAGTGTCGGCAGCAATGGTTTACTTTTTGGCAATCCCGGTCAGGTTTTATTGCAAATTTTGGCTGTTTTGGTGGTGGCGGCATATTCTTTTGTTGGCACTTATGTAATATTGAAACTGGTTAAAATTATTACAGAGCTTCGCGTAACTCTTAATGAGGAAGCCAAAGGGTTGGATTTGGCTGTTCACGGAGAAGCAGGTTACCGTCTTTAAATCTCATTCCACATATCCAAGCATAGGATCAGTTAGATTGGTATTTTGGCCGCTGCAGGCATCATTCATTAAATCTTGTGAAGGGATCTGGGTTAGAGGTATTATCCCGATATGGCCAAATTTTACTTTTACCTCATTTAGAGCATACTCATCGGGTATGACAATGTTATACACCGGGCTTCCCCGCCCTGCTACGGCAATATGGGCGTTTTTAAGGAAAAGAAAATACCTGAAACCTACATTTTCTCCGGGCGAGGTGATGTAGTTTATGGAAAAACAGGGGAAGTTTTTTTGCTTTGCGTCATTTACCATATAATCAACCGCAGATTTTTTCTCCGGGTAACCCTTAGCATAATAATCCTGGTTCAAAAATAAATAAAAACTTCTAATAAGAATAAAAAATAATATAGCCAGAGAAACAAATAAACCTTTTTTTGAGGATTTATATAGAGCAAAAATAAGTAAAGAGGCAATTACTAAAAATACTACATTGGTATTGGAAAAATAATATTCTGATAGAGGTGAGGAGGAAAAGTAAAAAAACAAAAAAGGGCCAATGATCCAGATACCCATAAGCATTGTTTCTCTTAACGCAATTAATTTAGTTTTTATTAATAAAATCCCAGATAATAAAATAGCGGCAGTGAAGGGTATAAAAAGAAGCTGCTGGACATTTTTATTTAACATTCCCAAAATAACCTGAAATCTGTAAAAACCTGTTGGGCCGTCTTCCTGTTGCAATCCGAAATTATTTATCAGGCTGAAAGTTTGACTGAAATTGTGTTTGAATTCAAATAAAATTAATGGCGCGGATGTTGCAAATAAAAATATGAGAAAAACAGCTATATTTTTTAAATCCGGAAGTTTTTTGGAAAAAAATATAGCGAATGGAAGAGTTAATAAAACGGGAATTAAGGCAATATGAATATGCCAGATGAGCCCGAAAGATAAGCCCAGCAGCCAAAAAAATTGAAATCTTCCGCGGGATACCATGATGATTGCGTAAAAATACCAGATAGACCAAAGAGGAGTAGTTATTGTTGGCACAATCCACCTGTCAAGACTAACGGTTGCAGGGAGTATTGCATACAATAACGCTCCCAATAACCCGACTTTCTCATTAAAAATTTTAGAAAAAACCCAGTAATAACTTATTATTGTTGCAAGACCTAATAAAACAGCGGGTATAGTTGCGCCAACAGGATCCATCTTGGTCAAGATAAAAAAGGGAACTAAAAAATAATAAAACAATGGGCCAATATAAATTCCCGGGGCGGAAGTTAGTTGACCAATCAACCTAAAATGGTGATTGACAACAATATCTTTAACAATCCAGGAATATAGATCGGCGTCGTGGCCAAAATCCATCCTGTCCACAATTTTGTATGTCCGCAAAAACAGTCCCAGAGCAAGAATTAAGAGAAGTAAAAAAAGTTGAGAACGGGTCATGTAGATGTTAAACTATCACATTGTGATTACCAAGGCAATAAAAACCAGAAAATTTATGCCTCCTAAAGATAATCTTTGGGAACTTTTGGGAAGTATAAAATCTTTGGAAGAAAATTCTGTTGTGGCAGTAACTTCCAAAGTGGTTTCAATTGGTGAAGGTAGATGCATAGCTATAGAGAAATTTAAAAACAAAGATGAGTTGGCTATTAAAGAAACTGATAAGTATCTCCCCAGAAATACAGTTCCTCACGGACTTGTTTTGCATACCATAAAAAATAATTTATTTATTGCATCTGCCGGAATAGATGAAAGTAATGGGGACGGATTTTATGTGCTGTGGCCAAAAGATCCGCAGGCCGCTGCCAAAAAAATTTGGCAGTTTTTAAGCCAAAAGTTTAAAGTAAAAAATCTGGGAATAATAATAACAGATTCAAGACTTGTGCCTCTGCGACGGGGTGTAGTGGGAGTGGCTATAGGATATTTTGGATTTAAACCAATAAGAGATTACAGAGGAACCAAAGATATTTTTGGAAGAAAGTTTGAAATGGAAACATCAAATCTTCCTGATAGTTTGGCTACCTCTGCGGTTTTGGAAATGGGGGAGGGATCGGAACAAACACCATTGGCTATTATTACAGATGTTTCATACATAGAATTTACCAAAAGTTTTTATGATTTTAGTATTCCCGAGAAAGAAGATATTTTTTATCCATTATTTTCTGCAGTTAAATGGAAAAAGGGCGGGGGAGGGATTTAAAAAATTCAATGGTTTTTTGAAGGCCTTTTTTTAAAGAAACTTTTGCTTCCCAGCCCAGTTCTTTTTTAATTTTTTGGGCTGATGCGACAAGCGATGCCACATCCCCTTTTCTTTCCCCTTTATCTTCCGTCTCCACCTCATAACCAACCAAATCAAAGATAATTTTTATTGCGTCCCTCACTTTCACTCCGGTTTCTGTGCCTACATTATATATGTGTAAGCCGGTCAGGTTTAAAGGGAGGACATGGGCAGTTGCCAGATCATCAATATAGATAAAATCCCTAATTTGTTCACCTTTCCAAAATAAAGGTAGCGGCTTTTTCTCCAATATTGCTTTGATAAAATTCGGTATGGCATGTGTTTCCGGATTATGTAATTCTCCCGGGCCATAAGGATTAAAATAACGCAGTATAACTACATTAAACCTAAAAAGTTTGTTATAAAGTTTACAAAATTCCTCCATGGTAGTTTTGGTTATTCCATAGGGATTTTCCTGTTCACCTAACGGATCATCTTCTGTAATTGGCAGTTTTTTGGGGACACCGTAAACACAGGCACTGGAGGAAAAAATGATTTTTTTAACGCCTGAATTTTTCATGGCCTGAAGCAGCTTGACAGTTCCCAAAATATTATTTTCCACAAATTCAACAGGGGTTTTAACAGATTCTCCTACCTCAATTAAAGAGGCCATGTGTATAACAGCGTCGTGTCCGGGCAAAATTTCTTCCAATTTTTCCTGATGTAAAATATCAGCGTCCACAAAAACAGCCCTTTTGTCTATTGAAGTTTTATTTCCGTGGGAAAGATTATCTATGACTGTAACTTGATGTCCAAGGTCAAGAAGCAATTTACTAACATGTGAACCAATAAAACCTGCTCCGCCCGTTACTAATACTTTCATATTATGAAATTTTAACACATTCTAGTATAGTTTAAGTGAAATGTTGAAATGGATTCTGGTAATTTTGGTTTTAGCTTTTGCCTTACGGATTATCTATATTCCGCAAGGAGCGGTTTCTTTTCACTATGACATGGCAAGAGACGGTTTTGCGGCATTGCAAATCTGGAATGGTGATTTAAAAATACAAGGCCCACCAACATCCACACCGGGTTTATACCACGGCCCGCTTTATTATTATTTGCTGGCTCCTTTTTACGGTTTTGGAGGGGGAGATCCAAGAGTAGCTTCATTAATGCTCTCATTTTTAAACTCGCTAGTTGTTATTCCAGTTATGCTTTTGGCAAAAGACTTATTTAAAAGTTTCAAGTTGTCCGTTCTGGCGGGTCTTTTTTTTGCTGTTTCTTTTGAGGCCACCCAATACGCTCCCTGGCTTTCTAATCCCGCTCCTGCGGTTTTAACAGTTACTTTGTTTTTTTATTTTTTAAGAATGTGGCAAAAAGGAAAAACATTAGGACTTTATCTTGCCGTGCTAGCAGCCATTTTATCCGTCCAATTCCAATTCTTCTTAATTTACCTATTACTTCTAATACCCTTTTTTGGATATTTGTTTAGAATAAAATCTGGTTTTAAACAAAAAATAATTTCTATTCTTATAGCCTTATTTGGTTTAAGCCCTTTTCTTATAGCAAGCTTAAAGTTTCAAACATTGCAAAATTTTGCAACAGGTTTTTTAAGCATTGCCCCTGCCGGCCAAATTGATTTTAGGCCGCAATTTGGTGAACTTTTATTAAATTATCTTAATAGGTTTGCAGAAGTGTTTACTTATAATTTTTTCCCAACCAATGTTTTTTTGGGAGGGTTACTGGTGTTTTTAAGTTTAATATTACTCAAAAATAAACTTATATTCTTTTATTTATTTTTTAATTTGCCCATTTTTATTTTTGGAGGGCACAGTAATACATATGTAAATATAGGACTTACAGTTGCGGCAATTTTGGCAGTTTTAAATTTAATACAAATTATTGCAAAACAAAGTAAGTTTTTGGTTGTGCTTTTGATTTTTTTAATAATTATTTCCAATTTGTATGCTGTTTTTAAAAACGGGCCGCTAGGACAAATTATTCTTGTAATCCCCAATGATATGGTTTTAAAAAATCAATTAAAATTAATAGATGAAACTTACCAAAAAGCCGCTGGTCAGCCATTTTCCATAAATACTTTAACGGTTCCTCTTTGGACCAATACCACCTGGAGCTATCTTTATTCCTGGTATGGTCAAAAAAAATACGGATATGTGCCAAAATTTTTAGGACATAATCAAATTGGCCTTTTGGGGGCAAATGCTTTAGAGAAAATAGGAGAGCCGCAGGATATTACTTTTTTTATCTTAGAACCTCATGTGGGAATACCGGATGATATTTATAATCTGGAAATTGGAGCAGAGGACAGTAAAAGCAAATTGATTTCCGAAACAAAATACGGTGATTTAAGATTGCAATTTAGAAAGCCAAAAAATGAGTAGCAAACTAATAATTTTTATTCTAATTATTGGAGTTATCTACAGATTATTTTTGACTTCTAACAATAATTTTCTGTTTAATATGGATAATGCCCGGGATATGGTGGATGTCCGGGAAATGGTGGTTTTGGGAAAACTTCGTTTGATTGGTCCAAATTCTGCTATTGAAGGTTTGTTTAACGGATCGGCCTGGTATTATCTTCTGGCAGTGCCGTATATTGTATCGGGCGGCAATCCTTATGGTTCTATTATTTTGGAAATATTACTTTGGGCGTTAGGCGGATTTTTTCTTTTGAAATTAGTCGGTAGATGGAGTCGCTGGCTAATAATCCCCATAGGTATTCTGTGGGTTGCTTCAAATTATGTTGTTTTAACCAATCTTTATGCTTTTAACCCAAACCCCGTTGTATTACTTACGCCACTTTTTGTATATTTATTAGTTGAATACTTGCAAAAAAACAAAGGGATATTTATTATTATAGCCTGGTTTTTGGCAGGATTATTTTTTAATTTTGAAATGAATTTTGGAATATTTATGCCGGTTATAATACTAGTAAGTATAGTTTTGACAAAAAATATTCATTTTCTAAGACAAAAATGGTTTTGGGTGGGGGTTGGAGCATTTATTTTAACACTACTGCCGCAGATTATTTTTGATTTAAGGCATGAGTTTTTAATGAGTAAAGCCATACTAAAGTATTTGGGAGAATCCGGAAATTTAAGTATTTTGACCCGTTTCCAGATTATTTTTAGCTCTTTTATTGATTCGTTTTCTGCTACTTTAATGAATCATAAATTATTCGCGGGGATAATTTTAGCATCTTTGCTTTTTGTATTGAAAAAAGACCCGGTTGTGATTGTATCTTTAAGCTTAATCCTGGTGCCGTTTTTAGGTTACCTGATTTTGCCTGTGAGTGTTAATTCCTGGCATCTTGGGGCGGAAATGGCAGCAGGAATAATTTTGGTTGGTTTTTTAGTCAAAAGATTGATGGAGAAAACTTTTTTAATTAAGATTTTTTCTGTCACTTTATTTATTTCGATTATTTATTTTGGATTATCCAATATCGCCAATTTTTTCCTAAATGATTTAGGAAAACCTAATATGGATCCTTCACTTTTTAAAAATGAAATAGCTGCCATTGATTATGTTTATAAATATGCGGATGGAAAAAACTTTAAGGTGTATACTTATTTACCTTCGGTTTATGATTATCCATACCAGTATCTTTTCTGGTGGTATGGACAAAAAAAGTATGGGTATATTCCAGGTGAGTATGTTTATTCTGTCAACAAACCCCAATATATTCCCAGCCAGGATAAATTTCAGGGAAGTCAAGAAAATTTTTCCGGACTGGTTTTTTTAATTAAGGAACCGGATAGAAATGATACCAGATCCGGCTGGCAAGGCCCGTTTGCTAATTTGGCAACTGTCCAAAAACAAATGGTGGGACTAATAGAAATTGAAATCAAGAAAGAATTTTAATTTTTCTGGTGTTTTTATCTGTAATTTCAAAAGAAATCCAAAGACTGTTTTTTGGTAATAATTTTTTAATTTTTTCCGCCCATTCGATTAAAATAATATTATTTTTATTGGCCAAAATTTCCTCAAGCCCCAAATCCTTAAAATCATCTACTCTGTAAAGATCAACATGATAAAAGACCTGCCTGCCGGCAGGCAGGTTTCCGTGCTGCCTTACCAAAACAAAAGTGGGGGAGATGATTTTATCTTTAATTCCCAATCCTTGGGCAAAACCCTGAACAAAGATGGTTTTACCTGCACCTAAAGGACCGGTTAAGGCAATAATGTTGTTTTTGCGATTTTGAGCAATTTTTTTAGCTAGCTCTTTGGTTTCTTTTTCTGAATTGGTGATATATTGCATAAGAAATCGGGATGGCTCCAATTATAACAAGAATTGCTCCTAGGGGGATGAGAAAGTTGATCCGTTCCCCTTTGACTTTTGTTTTTGGTTTGGATGAAGGAGTGGCTAAAGCAGAGCGTGAAGCGCTTTTTTTGTATCTTTCCAGGGAATAAACTGTTTCCGGCAAATCTTCCTGTTTTTTGCTTTCTCCTAAAACCGAAGAGGATTTGGGAACAGATAATGCAGATAAATTAATATTTTCTTCGGCCATTTCCACTTCTTTGGCATTAATTTTAATTGTTATCTCATTACTCCAGGTTGGGCCATTGCCTGATGAGGTATATCTGCCCACTTTAAAGATGTAATCATTAGTGCCTTCATAGCCGGAATCAAAAACATCGGGTTGTATTTCTAAACTTCCCGACCATTTACCCGATGAATCAGTAGTGATTGAATACTGGTCTGAATAAGTATTGTTATTTTTAACCCAAGAATCATTTACTTTGGTGTAGCCAAAATAATTAGTACTGCCGGATTTAACAAAAGCCCCTTTTAAATAAAATTTAGTATTGGGATATGAAGATAATTCTAGAGTTATTGATGTTGTAAATGTTTGGGTAGAATCAATTGATGATGGAACATTGGAAATGGTAAAAGAAGAAGCGGATGAGGGAGAGGGCGAGGGAGTTGGGGAAGGGGAAGGGGAAGCACCGCCATTAGAACTGCCTTTTGAAGAAGAGGCGAGCGTTGTCCAACTGCCCCCATCAGGACTTCGGCCAATACTTACATCGGCGCCAGGTTCTGTGGTATAAGAATAATTATCTATAGTAGAACCCCCAGAATCTTTAAGATAAATTGAATCACTTGTTTTATTTAATCTGGTTGAAACTTCAAAAGCCATAAATCCTCCTGCTGATATTGTCCCTGATAAAGTCTTCATTGTTGAGGTACTATCTACTAATATCCAATTTGTTAAATCTACGGAAGATGTTGTAGGATTATAAAGCTCCACCCAGTCGTAACCTGATGATGGATTTGCCATAAATTCATTAATGACAGCTGATTCGGCTAGAACATCTGGGTGAATTAATATAAAAAAGATAATAACAAAAAATAAAGAACTTAGAATGGTTTTAGCCATCTAAATTGATTTTATAAAAATTTTTCAGAAACCACAACGCCTTGTTTTAATTTGGTTATCTTATTTATGGTGGCTTTTATAAGTGAATTCTTAATAAAATTTTTGGTTATATTCTTTAAAAGTTTTTCACAAATTTTATTGATATGTGGGGGTGTTGCCGAACCTGAAGAAATCACAATTACCCCGGGGTGAGAATCAAGATTAACTTGATTGTAATATAAAAAATCCCGGTCAAGAGTAATAAGCACCCGTTTCAATTTCTTGCTTGTGAATAGATGAAAATAATCGCTTTTTTGAATAAAATTTTGATCATAAGCGTGAATGATTGAATAGCCCAAGGATTTTAAATAGGTGGTTACGGGAACAGGGAAGCATTCATCAGCATATAATGGAATATAAGATTTTTTAGATGGCATATCCAGAGGTAAACTCTCTGTTTTTAATTTCTTCCAAAGCTTTTTCTACATTTTTTCGTTTAACCCAAGGGTAAGATGCAATAAAATCTGATATATTAAAACCCTCCTTAATATAATCAATTAAGTAAGATATGGGAATTTTGCTTTTTGGAACAAGATTTTTTTTAGTTGAAACCTGTTTAATAGTAGCCATTTAACAAATTATACCATAATTTAGAGTAAATGCCAGTAGAGGGTGACGAGGCCGTTTTGGTGGTCAACTACTACCCCTTTGGCTGGGCCGTTATCAAATCCGGAAACCCGACATCCCGAGTCACCAATAGAATAAGCTACTCCATCAGCCGCGGCCAAAATAGGAGTTCCCACATACCTGTCGTCATACATATCTAAACCCGTATGTGTTCCCAGAGCATAAACTTCCCCGTATTCAGTGCTAATATGTGTTGATCCGGGATACCCCTGCATAGGTGGGCCCAGCTGTCCGTTGTCCAGGTATTTTTTGGGATCAACTCTTGTGCCGGTGACTTTGCCATTTTCCACTTTGGCATTTTCATAAACTTCAAAGTGCAGATGAGGCCCACTGGAACAACCAGATGTTCCTTCAGACCCTACTTGCTGGCCTTTTTTGACCGGCCCAATAACAACTCCAACATTTGATACGGCTCTGGCAATAGAGTCGGCATCGGCTTTAAGTTGGGCAATTAACCCTTGAAATTTGGCCTCGTCATTTTTGGTAACACTCAAAAGTTCTTCTTTAGCTTTTTTCTGTTCTGCCAGCTGATTTTTATAATTTTCCAGCGCTTTATTAAGTTGTTCCGCCTCCTCCTGCCTGGTGGCTTTATCCTGCTTTTGGTCATTGTAAGCTTGCTTGGTAGCCTGCAGCTCATATAATTTTCTCTTTTCATAAGCTTGGGCTACCTGGACATACTTTAGCCGCTGCAGCAGATCGCTAAATCCGTGAGAAGAAAAGAACAGATCAAGAGTGGATAGTTGAGAATATTTATAAGTTTGGGTAATCCGGCGAAGCAGAATTTCAGATAATGTATCCAAGGAGGCAGAAATTCGCGAAATACGGGTTGAAAGTTCGGAAATTTCTCTTTTTAATTTTTCAATCCGCAAATTGGTTTCCTCAATTTTTAAGGTGGTTACTTTGCCTTGGCTGTCAATAATATTAAGCTGTGATTTTAGCGTCCGCTCATTGCCTTTGACATTTTCAAGTTGGGCTTCCAGCTTGGCAATCTCTGCCTGTTTTTCCTGCAGAGCTTTGGTTAGTTCTTCGTTAGATTCGGCAAAAGCAGGAAGAAAAAATGCGCTAAGCAAAAAAAGCCCCAAAACAGCAATTAAGAATAGCTTTTTCATATCCGAAGATATCTTCTAGTGGCTCCAAATGATCCCAAAGCTCCCACTAGACAGGCCAGCAAAATAGCAATTATCAGCAGGGATAACATGAGAATGGGATTTGGCGGCAACAGCCTGATTTCACCCAAGTATCCTCCTTGAATGTAGGGAGTAAAATACCAAAGCATAATATAGATTACTGTCCAGGCTGCCGTGGCACCTACTACACCATAAAACATTCCTTCCAGAATAAAGGGGTTTCTGATAAAAGAAGTCGATGCACCCAAAAGACGCATGGTTTCGATCTCATTTCTTTTTAACCTGATTTTAAACCCGATAATCATCAGGATTTGCAGGATGGCGTAAAGTATCAGGTAACCTACAATTACTCCGCCAATGATTCTAACCAGCAGTGTGGCAGTTGACAAATTTGAAACCACATCTTCAGGGAATACAACATCTTCAACCACCGGTTCCTGTTTTAGGATTTCGGCTACAGGTGCAAGATCCTGCAGGGTTATGGTGGAAATCTCCAGTGATGGCGGTAAGGTGCTGGCTGTGACCAGTTCGGTCAGAAGAGGATCCTTTCCCTGGTTAAGTCTTTTATAAATTTGCAGAGCTTCTTCTTTGGAAACATATTTTGTTTTGGTAACCTGATAATTTCCTTTCAGGTTATCTTCTATGGCTGAAATATCTTCTCTGGTAGTGCCGTCTTTAAAAAAGGCCATTACTTGCGGTCTTGATTCATAAAACTGTAGAGTCAGTTGCAGCCCAATGGAAATCAGCAGGAAACCAATTAAGGCCAAAAAAGCCGAAAACATGGACAAGGATGCTGCAGCGGCCTGAAAAGGGGTTCTTTTAATGTTTCTTTTGGCAAATTTAACATAGTTTCTAAAACTCATTCGTATTTACCCTCCGTGTTGTCTTTGGTGATTTTACCGAGCTTTAAAGTTATTACCCGTTGCTTTAAGGTATTGACAATTTCCTGGTTGTGGGTAGCCATCAAAATAGTGGTACCCCATGAGTTGATTTCATTAAGAAGCTGAATTACCCCCCAGGCGGTTTTGTGGTCTAAATCACCGGTTGGTTCATCAGCTAAAACAATATCAGGCTTGCCAACAACAGCCCTGGCAATGGTTACTCTTTGAGCCTCACCTCCGGAAAGTTGTCTGGGAAATAAATTCCGTTTATCCCAAATCTCCACCAGTTTTAGAGTATGTTCCACAGCTTTTACTATCTCGCTGTCGCTTTTGCCCAAAACCTCCAAAGCCAGAGCTACCTGCTCAAATACGGTCCGGTCATCCAATAATTTAAAATCCTGGAAAACTACTCCCACTTTTCTTCTTAATTTTGGGATCTCACTGTTTTTTAGTTTAGTAAGATCTATTTTATCAACAGTTACTGTGCCGCTTGTGGGGAGTATTTCCCGGGTTAGAATACGGAGCATAGTGGTTTTGCCGGCTCCGGAGGGTCCAACCAAAAAGACAAATTCCCCCTGTTTAATTTCCAGGGAAATATCATCCAAGGCTGTTGATGAACCAAACTTTTTGAAGACTTTGTCAAATAAGATCATAGGCTGAAGACTAACAACTATTTTATCTCTTCTACTTTTCCAACATCCATAAGCCATCCTGCTTCCAGAGCTTTTTGGGTTTCACCAAACACCCTTACTTTCTTACCTTCATAAAGAGATAAATCTACAACAGAGGAAGTTAAAGCAACAGGCGGTTGCCCGTCTCTTTGTAAAAGATGCGTTCCTTCGACATACTCGGAGGGATAAACAGGTGCAGGCCTGGCTTTTATAACCCCTTCGGCAAAATCTTTAAAAGTACGGTTATCCTGCTGGGCAGTCTTAGGAGATCCTGTTAGAGCGTTTACTCCCAGGTTTTTGTTGGCAATAATATATCCTGTTAAAACTCCCAAAACCAAAGAGAGGATTAAGACCCCAAGAATAACTTTTTTAGGACTAGCGTCTTTGAAAAACTTTTTGGTAATTTTTTCTTTGCCTTCGGCAGTTTCCATAGCTATACTTTCTATATTAACCCTTTCTTATCTCCGCGTCAATAAACTGATTTAAGTCCCCATCCAAGACACTCTCTGTGTTAGATGTTTCAACCAGGGTGCGTAGATCTTTAACCATATGGTATGGATGCAAAACATAAGAACGGATTTGAGTTCCCCATGAAGCTTGGGTGGTTCCTTTTAGGCTTTGGGTTTGGGCATTTTTTTCAGCTTGTTGAAGAACCCAAAGCTTGGCACGGAGTAATTTCAAAGCATTTTCCCTGTTTTGAAGCTGGGACCGTTCTGTTTGGGCAGTAACTGTGATACCCGTGGGAATATGTTTTAACCGTACAGCAGTGGACACCTTGTTAACATTTTGCCCTCCATGGCCTCCGGATCTAAAGGCTGCAAATTCTATATCCTCATCTTTAATTTCCATCTCCATATTTTCAATAACAGGTAAAACTTCAACTAAAGCAAAAGAGGTTTGGCGAAGTTTGTCGGCATTGAATGGGGATTGCCTAACTAATCTGTGGGTTCCGGCCTCGCCTTTTAAATAGCCGTAGCTAAGGGGAGCGTGGACAATCATGGAAACTGATTTATAACCTGCTTCTTCCCCTAAACTTTCATCAGTTAGCTCAAATTTCCAATTTTTTCTTTCAAAATATCTCTGGTACATTCGGTAAAGCATGCCTGCCCAATCCATGGCCTCAACTCCTCCTGTACCTGAATGAATGGATAAAATGGCTTCGGAGCTGTCATGCGGGCCCGAAAGAAAAGTCTTCAGCTCAAATTCTTTTAATAATTTTTCATCTAAATTTTGCTCCAAACTCTCCAGTGTTTCTAATGTCTTATTTTTGTCTGATAGCTGACGACTGACGACTTCTGCTCTCTGCCTATCATCCCAAAATCCGGGCTGCATCATTTGAGCTTCCAATGCCCTAATTTCCCCTTGCATTTTATCCCTATCAAAAGATTGGGAAATTTTCTCAAACCTGCTTTTTAAATCATCCATAGAGCGATTATAGCAGGATTTGGTATAATACATTTAAAGTATGAGTGGAGAAGCAATAACAACACAAGAGACATCGCAACCCGGTCCAGCCTTTATTCAATTAAGAGGGGTGGTGGATCAATTGCCAAAAATCGAATTAACAGGGCAGGGAAGAGTAGCGGAAAGAACTTTACCAGACGGTACAGTCTTGAAGATAACGCATAATGTCAGAAGCAATTATGTTAGGCCTAATGAAGATCCCGAAAGATTACTTGTAAGTGTGGAATCCATAGGAATTTATTACAATATAACTCCACAAGATGAGTTGACAAACCTAGGTTATCGGCCTGGTTTTAGGCCAAGCGCGCTGGGCTTACCCATAGACAGTATAGTTTTTAGCTTATCTGCTTCTCAAAAAAAAAGACTTCGCAGAGAACCCCAATATCCGGCAATGGTACAGGCATTAGTTGATTGGACTCAAAGATTAGCCACAGCAGATTCCCTGGAGGTTGCAGGTTTACCTTTCCCAAAACCATAAATTTTAGTAGGTAGCCGAATAGACAAATGGTTTTTTAAGAAGCCTTAAAGCAACTGCGTTTGCTAATAAATCCAGAGTATCAATTAAGGTTTTGCCTCTACTAATACTTCTTCTGGTGAATGGTAAAAGCTGGGAAATTTCTGTTAAGGCTATAGCAATTGTCTGTGCGTTGACTTCCCGGTCTAGTATATCCCTTAAGACATTAGCCAGAGAAGTCAGATTTGCTTCAGTTGCAGCGCTTCGTTTAACGGCAAATGCCAATTCATTAATTCTTTCTAAAGCTTTGGGGCTTAGCTTCTCAACCTCAACACCGGCCTCTCTTAAAGGCCTTAAAAAGGCGCTCCATTCTTCCAATTCTGCTACATACGGTATTCCAATTAAAGCGACTTGACTGATCTGCCTAGCCTTTAAAAAATCTAATGTTACGCGGGGAGTGGTTAAAAGAGTTGTTCTTCGATCTAACATCTCGGCAATTTCCTGGGTAAAGTAAGGAGTGGTATTGCAGGCAATAGTTAGCACATCCGGTTCCTGTTTTGCAAGCTCCTCAATCACGGGACGAATTAATCTCCAAACCTGCTCCCTTCTTTGAGAAAGGTCCATTGTAAGTCCCATTGCGGGAACAGATCTGAAAGTAACATTCGGCAGGGAAACATCCCCAAAATTACCATTTTCACCCAAAGCTGCTCTAATCTTTTCATTGATTTTGACTAATAATGACATTCCTGATTCCGGTGAGTTGCCTGTAAGCAGAGCCAAACGGCTGTTGGCAAATCTGGCCCCTTCAAAAAATTCCTCTTTAGTTACCGTAACTACTTTTGCTCTAAATATAACCTTAATTAATTCTTGAGTGTCAAACTCCACAGCCCAGGTGTAATCACCGGTATTGGTCATCATGGTTGGCGGAACCGTTGGAGGAAGTATTACATCACTATCAAAAACTTGCACAAAAGGTGAATATATCATTTGTCCTCTATCATGAGAAACTGTTTCAGCGCCCGTAAACGGATTAATTAATCCGTAATTTACTCCCAATGCGGAAATTTTATCCGGAGACAGTCTTTCAAGGGGAGCTTTGGCTTTTAAAGCCTTTTCTATCAAATCAAAGTCTAAATCCTGGTCGCCTCTGCAGTGGACCATGACAATAATTTCTTGACCGTCAGGTCCAATGGTTTGTCCTAAAAAAGTTTTTAGTTCATCATGAAGCGGTATGCCCATTTGTCCCAAACCCCTGTTGCGTTTATGAGTCGCGTCGGCACAGCTTTCTGCTTTTAAGTTTCTGCTTAATCTAAACCAGATCCCGGTAGCTGTCAGTTGCCTGATGACATTTTGTACAGGCATAGGCACATTTGTTTCTTCAGCTTCAAGGCGCAAGAATCCGGGATTAAGCAAAGACCTGGCTTTAGCCAATTCATCGGCAAATCTAGCTTCTATGGGTTGTCCATTAAATCGTTCTTGTGACATATTTCCTCAACTATGGGATATTATAATACGCCAATTGAGATTTCTTAAGGTTTGAGCAACCGGCAGAACGCCCTTATTTGTTAACTTGTTTTCTTCTGATTATCAGTATCAAGCTAAAGAGCGCGTTTGCGAATGTCCAGCTCACAGGATAAAGCCAAGTTACAATACTGTATTGTTGCAGGGCTAATATGCTTAATCCGTGTCTCAAGGTACTTAGCTCGTATGTAAATAGCGTTTCCGAGTGTGGTTTATTCCAGGATTTTCTAACAGTGGGGGCGAAACCGAGCAGATCAATAGTTGAAGTAAGAATAACTGATAATACAGGCTGTTTAGCAATCAGCCACAAAAATAAAGCCACAAATGAGAGAACAAAAAATATTGTGTCAGAGAGAGCAATATCTTTTTTGCCACTTCGCATGCCCAGCAAAAATATAGTAAAGCAGATGATGGCAACTACTATAGTTACCCATGAACCTACTCCCGCACCTCCCTCGACCTGAAGGCCGAAAGCTATAGCTGTGACAAATCCCCAAATAAACCATGTGTAAACATGAGGTGTTGTTTTTCCTTGTAAAGTATCACGAAGATACGGAATGTAACCAATAAAAGTTAATATTATTGCAGTAATACTGATAATAGTTTTTATATCCTGCATATTCTTGAGTATATCAAAAAATGTTAAAATTCGGACATGGTTCTTTATATAAATACCAAAGAGCAAAATAGGGTGGAGGTGGCCCTTGTAGAGGGTAAAGTGCAAAGCGTAAAGTGCAAAGTCATAAAAAGCATGTCTGCCAAAAATAAATTTGGATCACAAGTTTTGTTGCCTTTGATAGTCAAGTTATTTCGAACCTACAATCCCGGATTGTCAAGTCAATTCCAATCCGGGATTGGAAAGCTAAAAGCAATTGAAGTTGAAACTGGACCCGGGTCTTTTACAGGACTTCGAGTGGGAGTATCTGTAGCCAATGCTTTGGGCTTTGCCCTGAATATTCCGGTTAACGAGAAAAAAATTGAAACAGAACTTAATTACTAATTTTCAAGTACCGATCTACAATTTTCAAACATTGAGCATTAATTATTGAAAATTCATTGTAAATTGAAAATTAAAAACTGAAAATTTATTCTCGTGTTATACTCTTATTATGATCTTTCGCAACTTTTTTTTACCTCATAAAGATACTCATAAAAAAGCCCACTTAATTTCCTGGGAGGCTATTTTAATCTATATTCTGCTTTTTATTTTGCTCCAGGTAGGTTTTTCCATAGTAGGTTATGCAAAACCCGGAGTTTTGGGAATTTCAGGAGATATTGACCAAAAAAAACTGATTGAACTGACAAATGTTGAAAGGGAAAAACAGGGTTTGCCTCCGGTTGCGGAAAACGCCGCTTTAGATCAGGCAGCAGCCCTTAAGGCTCAAAATATGTTCCAAGAAAATTACTGGGCTCATTTTGCCCCCAGTGGCAAGACTCCCTGGGATTTTATTTTGGGTTCAGGTTATAAATTTACCTATGCCGGGGAAAATCTGGCCAAGAATTTTTATTCCTCGGATGAAGTGGTATCCGCTTGGATGGCCTCTACTACTCACAGGGAAAACCTCCTAAATCCAAAATATCAGGATATTGGCATAGCAGTGGTGGAGGGGGTGCTGAATGGACAAAAAACCACCTTGGTGGTGCAGGAATTCGGTACCACGGAGAATTTACCAGGCCAGCCGCTTGTTAATGTTTCCGGCAAGCAAACCGTTGTGCCAATACAAGAATATAATCAAAAACCAGAGCTTTTGGCAGCAGTACAGACTCCATTATCAGGAAAACCATTGTTAGATCCGTACTCTTTTTCGCGGACTGCTTCTTTGGGTCTTATTTCTTTAATGGTTATTTTACTGGTTGCTGATTTTATTATTTTGAAAAAACGGGGGGTATTTAGGATTGCCTCATCCAGAGTAGCCCACATGGCAATTCTGGGCGTAGCAGCTGCTACTTTGTTAAATAGCAATCCGGGAGTAATTTTATGAAACCATTAAACATACTTATTATTGCCATATTAATTTATTTAGTTTGGGCCATCTGGCATCATCGCCGCGATAAAAGTTTAACTTTAGTTATTTTGATGGAGTATATTTTGCTGGCAGGTTTAGTTTTGATACTTATTTTGGGAATTTATGTATAATTAGACTATGAAAGGTGTCATACTGGCAGGAGGATTGGGAACCCGCCTAAATCCTTTAACTAAGGTAACTAATAAACATTTACTTCCGGTTTACAATAAACCGATGATTTTTTACCCCATTGATACTCTGATAAAAGCAGGTATTACCGAGATCATGGTGGTAACCGGCGGGCCACACTCCGGCGGTTTTATGTCAATTTTAAAAAATGGCCATGAGCTGGGGATTAAACACTTGGAATATGCCTACCAGGAAAAAGAGGGAGGAATTGCCGATGCGTTGTCTCTGGCGGAAAATTTTGCCGAAGGAGATAGTATTACTGTTATTTTGGGGGACAACACTTCTGATGCGGATATTTCCAGTGCTGTGGCCGGTTTCAAGGAAGGGGCGCTGATTTTTCTGAAAGAAGTAGCGGATCCGGAACGGTTCGGTATTGCCACATTTGATCCACAGGATCCCTCAAAAATAATTAAAATTACTGAAAAGCCCCAGAATCCAGATTCAAAGTGGGCGGTGACAGGAGTTTACATATACGATAAACAGGTTTTTGATTTTATCAGGGAAATAAAACCTTCATTAAGAGGGGAGCTGGAAATTACTGATGTTAATAATAAATATGTGGAAAAAAGTAAACTTGCCTGGAGTGAACTTAAAGGCTACTGGCGGGATGCCGGCACCTTTGATACTTTGTTGGAGGCTAATAACTATTGGGCCGGGAAGCCAAAGGAGAGAAAATAAATAATGAGAATTTTGGTGACAGGGGGAGCGGGATTTATTGGCAGTAACTTCATACATTACTGGTTAAAAAATCATCCTGAAGATACAGTAATTAATTTGGATGTGTTAACTTATGCCGGCCATCCGGAATCTCTTAAAGATATTGAAAATAGTCCAAACTATAAATTTATAAAGGGGGATATTACAAATGAGGCAGTAGTTAATTCAACCATGCAGAGAGCAGATACAGTTGTTCATTTTGCAGCCGAGTCTCATGTTGACCGTTCAATTATTGACCCTTTGCAGTTTGTACGGACTAATGTTTTAGGAACAGCAGTTTTGCTAAATGCTGCCCTTGAGGCAAAGATAAAAAGATTTCATCATGTCTCAACAGATGAAGTTTACGGAGAACTGAAACAGGGTGATGCGCGTTTTAGAGAAGATACCCCCTATCAACCCCGCACTCCTTATTCTGCCTCAAAAGCCGGGTCAGATCATTTGGTAAGAGCATATTTTGAAACATATGGTTTGCCTATAACTATTACAAATTGCGCTAACAATTATGGTCCTTTCCATGATCCGGAAAAACTGATTCCGCGGTTTATCACTAATTTATTGGAAGGGAAAAAAGTTCCCTTAATGGGTAAAGGAGAAAATATCCGGGAGTGGCTTCATGTTGAAGATCATGCAAAGGCCATAGATTTATGTTTACAAAAAGGCAAAATAGGGGGAACTTATTTAATTCAAGGTGAGGAAAAAACTAATCTGGAAATTACTCAAATGTTGCTTGATATTTTGGGAATGGATGCCTCCCGTATTGAATATGTTGAACACAGATTAGGTCATGACTTCAGGTATGCTATAGATGGCAGTAAACTGGCATCTTTGGGATGGCATAGGGAACGAAGTCTGGAAAAAGATTTACCTGAAGTAGTTGAGTGGTATAAAAATAATGAATGGTGGTGGAAGCCATTAAAGCTCGGAAGACCGAATGTTGATTCCAGCGCCCAAAAATCATATGGAAAATAAATACATAAAAAAAACATCAATCCCCGGGCTATTAATTTTGGAGCGGCCTGTTTTTGAAGATGAAAGAGGTTTTTTTAAGGAAATTTTTCATATGGATGAATTGGAAAAAGAAATTGGGTTTGAATTTAAGCCGGTTCAGATGAATCATTCAAGATCGCTTCCGAGTGTGCTCCGCGGTTTACACGCCGAGCAGTGGAACAAAATGATTTATCCGGTGACAGGTACAGCATTTTTAGCCATTGTTGATTTAAGGCCTGATTTACCAAGTTTTGCCAAAGTGGAAACTTTTACCATTGATGATGGTCAGAGATTCGGTTTGTTTATTCCCAACGGGCTGGCCAATTCGGTTTGCGTGGTGGGAGATGAGCCGGTTGATTATATTTACTTGACAGATGCATACTGGGATGGATCCGATCAAAGGGCAATTGCTTGGGATGATCCTGATTTGAATATTGCTTGGCCAATTAAAAATCCCATTATTTCCGAAAGAGACAAAAATAATCCCCGGTTGCGCGATCTTTTTAAACAGGTGGTTGACGAGAGAGCAGCTCATTAGATATAGTAGATCACATTATGGCAAAAAGAGCTTTTATTACAGGAATTTCCGGTCAAGACGGATCATATTTAACCGAAATTTTATTGAATAAAGGATATGAGGTGGGTGGTTTAGTTAGAAGAAACGCAACAGCGGAAATGGGTAATATAGATGATTTTAAGGGAGAGATTAAGGTTTATTACGGCGATTTGCAATCACCTGAATCCATAGCTTTGGCTTTTCTTGATTTTAAGCCCTCGGAAATCTATAATCTGGCTTCTTTCTCCTCTCCTTTGGGATCTTTTAGCGACAAGCTTGGCTCAATTATGATTACCGGAGTGGGAGCTTTGCATGTTTTTGAAAGAGCTAAAGAAGTGGTTCCGGAAGCTAAAGTTTATCAGGCCTCCACTTCGGAAATGTTTGGAGCACCAAATCAGGTGCCGCAGGATGAAACTACTCCGTTAAATCCCAAAAATCCGTATGCGGTTGCCAAAGAATATGCCCACAGAATGGCTATTATTGCCAGAGAAGATAAAAAAAATCCCCAGTTTATATCCTGCGGGATTTTATTTAATCATGAAAGTCCCCGCAGGGGCTTAAATTTTGTTACCAGAAAAATTACTGCAGCTGTAGCCTGTATTAAAAATAACAGAAAAGACAATGTTCCTTTGAATGAAATAGGGGAGCCAATAGTACAAAACGGAAAACTAAAACTGGGGGATTTAGGAGCCAAAAGGGATTGGGGATATGCTCCGGATTATGTCGAGGCTATGTGGCTGATGCTGCAGCAGGACATCGCAGATGATTTTGTGATAGCTACGGGGGAAACTCATACGGTAGGTGAGTTTGCAGAGGAAGCGTTTAAAGTAGTGGGATTAAATTGGAAAGATTTTGTGGTAACAGATTCTCATTTTGTGCCACCGGTTCAAACCGGACCTTTGCAGGGAAATCCGGCTAAAGCCAAGAAAGTTTTGGGATGGGAAGCTAAAACTATTTTTAAGGATTTAGTTAAAATTATGGTGCATTCGGATTTGGCGAAATTTTCTTAATGAAAAAAATTGTTTCTGTTGTCCTTCCTACCTTTAATGAAAAAGCCAATGTTGAAAGAACTGTTGATAAGGTTTTAGAACAGGAAAAAAATATTCCCGGGTGGGAAATACATATTGTTGTAGCAGACGATATCAGGTCTTCTGACGGAACTGATAAAATAGTTTTAAATCTTTCCAAAAAAAATAGCAGGATACGACTGATTAAAGTTAATCCCGGGTTGGGTGTGGGGCTTATTAAAGGCCACAGATATGCCCTGGAGAAAATTCACCCCGGCGTTTTAGCTCAACTTGATGCAGATGGGCAGGTGGTACCGGATGTTTTAGTCAGGCTTGTTAGAGCCGTAGAAGACGGATACGATCTGGCCATTGGTTCCAGATTTATTGAGGGAGGCAAAAATCAACTCTCAATCGGGAGGAGAATTTTTACTTACGGGGCCTCGCTTTTTTGCCGGCTACTCATGGGTCCCAGGGATATCAGGGAATTTACCAATTCTGCCAGGGCTTTTACCCCTGCTCTCTTCCAAAAATTAAATTTTCAAAGACTCCCTTGGCAGGAACTTTCTTTTATTGTCCAACCGGCATTTTTGCATGAGGCAATTTTAGCAGGCGCAAAATACAAAGAAGTTCCGCTTATTTTTAAAAACCGTTTGGAAGGTTATTCCAAAAATAAAGTTTTTAATTACACCTATGATGTGATTACATATTGCATTGATGCAAGGCTCCACAGCTGGGGAGTAAATATCCCCCTTTTTAATTTAACAAGACGGGCAAAAACAGTTGTTAAATTTGGTTTGGTGGGGTTTGTGGGGACACTGGTGGATTTTCTTTTTTACAAGATATTTATTAATCTGGGCGGTTTTCCGCCTGCCACTTCCAAAGGATTTTCTACGGAAATTGCCATTGTCAGTAATTTTATTTTAAATAATTACTGGACTTTCCGTTACAGAAAAACAAAAACCAATCTTTGGCAAAAATTTGGGATTTTTAATGTAGTTAGTTTTGGGGGATTGGTGATGGCAGTTTTGATAGTTAAGTTTTTACATGTAACTTATGGGGACGGATTTATTTATGTATTCGGCCGCCATATTGCTTTTAACAACTTCTACTTTTTTGCTACCATTCCTTTTGTAATGACCTGGAATTTTTTGATGAACCACTTTATCACCTGGAAAAATCAGGAGGATTAAACATGATAAATTGCACTTTTGAAAATGGAAACAAAGCAAGTTTAAGGCATGTGGTAGTTCATGCAATAGTTGAGATGGATGGAAAATTATTGCTTATTAAGAGGTCGAATGAACTTTTAGAAGGAGGCAAATGGTCGCTTCCCTCCGGCTTTCTTGATAGAGATGAGACTGCTCAAGAGGGAATTTTAAGAGAATTAAAGGAGGAAACAGGATGGGAAGGTGAGGTTATGACACTTTTTATGATTAACACAAACCCTGATCGTCCTCATGAAGACAGACAAAATGTGCCCCTGACATTTATTGTAAAACCTATCAGAAAGGTTGGCGTACCTGATCACGAATCAACAGCAATAGATTGGATTGCCATTGAGAAACTGCCTCCATTTGACGAACTGGCTTTTGATCATGGCGAAACGATCAAATTATACTTGGATTATAAAAATAATCCCCACCCCTTGCCACTATTGGTTTAAATAGGGTAAGACATACCGGGTATAGTGTAAATTATAGTTAATGAAAATTATTAAACAGAAACTTTACTGCTATGTTGACGAGAATGGTCAGGATACTAAAGGTGATATTTTTATTGTGTCAATAGTAGTTACCGGAAAAGAACGGGATGAATTATTAACCCTTTGCGAAAAAATTGAAGAAGAAAGCGCTAAACATAAAGATAAATGGGGAAGAGCAAAATATGCAAGACGCATTGATTATATAAGTAGAGTATTTTCAAACAAGCTTTTTAAGGAGAAATTACGATATTCCATTTACCATGAGCAACCCAATTACGATTTAGCAACTATTACCGGTATCGCCAAAGCAGTCCATTTTAAAGAGCCGGAAGAATATACAACGCTTGTGTATGTTGACGGCTTAAGTAAAAATAAAAGGCAAGAATACGGTAGTGAGTTAAGAAAACTGGGTGTTCCTACTAGAAAGGTTCAAGGTGTTAATAAAGATGAGAACAATGCTTTAATTAGGTTAGCAGATGCTGTAGCTGGATTTGTGAGAGATGTTATTGATGGAGAGAAAGGTGAAATTCAAGATCTTTTTAAAAAGGCTATTAAAAATGGAAGTTTGATTGAAATTTAAGCCTAAAAAAACCACCCACAAAGGGGTGGTAGAACCTAGTCTTGCGACAGCTTGCCATAACGGTCAGTTTTCGGTTCGATTTGATATTATATTACCACAATAATCCTTAAAATGCAATATGCAACTCAACAACGGGATTCTAATTATAAACTGATAAATCGGGAACTGGGGCTACATTATTAATAATGTAGTTTTGGGAGTAGAGATAAATGGTAAGGGCTAAAATTGCCAAAACTATTTTAAATTCTTTTGAAACCAGAATTTTTTCAAAAGCTATTATTACAAAAGGGGCTATGGGTAGTAAATATCTGGAAATATCCCTGTGCGCTACAAAAATTGATGCCGTAAGATAGGTTAAAACAAAAAAAGCCAAGGAATATAATTTTTGTTTTATTAAAAACATCCCTCCCAAAAACCCCAGCATAAAAATATAAACTACATCTTCCAGCCAAATATCCCCCACCCAAAATTGATGTTTATTAAATACTTGAAATGGGGGGAAAGTTAAGTGGATATTGTCTCCGGAATGGAAATAAGCAAAAAAATCTTGATAAGTTATGGAATACCAATAAAAGATCCCCAAAAGGGTAAGAGGGATAAAGATTAGGGGATAAAAAGAGAGGATATATTTGACAGATTTTTTCCGGTAGCCTTGCCACAAGATATAGAGGCCCAGAGCAATGCCAAGTAAAATTCCCGGTGGTCTGATTAGTTGAGCTGCGGCTGCAAAAACCGCAACTGCCCAAATTTTGTTTTTTAAAAAGAAATAAATAGAAAGAATAATAAAGAAAATAAAAGCCGGTTCAGGGGAACCAATAGAATGGACTATAACCCATCTGGCAGGTAGGATTAAAAATATTAAGGATAAAGTGAGCGGATGAGCAGATAGTTTAAAATCTTTTACTAAAAAGTAAAAAGCCCAAGCACTTAAAACAGTAAACAGCAAAGATACAAAAAGCATTGATTTAAGATAACCCAAAAAAGGGGCAAATAAAGAAATAAGTAAGGGGTATCCGGGAAAATGAGAGGCAAAATAGTCGGCCGGTTGGGTCAAATGCAAGTTTGCAATTGCCTCCGGATTATAAAAAGTTTTGGCAATAACTATGTATTCCAAGCCGTCAAAGTTCCTGTAGATTGTATTGAATCCTTCTTTGAAGGATAATCCCCAAAAATTAGGTATAGCCAAAATATGCGGCAGCCAGAGAAGAAAGGTAAAAGTAACTGTTATAATTGTAAGCAGAGCAAGATCTTTGAATTTAGCACTCACTAGTCTATTATATATCAATAAATGATTAAAAATCTTTCAGTATTTTTCCCGCTATTTAATGAAGAAGGTAATGTTGAAATGCTTGTCAAAAAGGCAATAGATGTTTTGGAAAAACTAAAGCTGGAATATGAAATAATTCTGGTAAACGACGGATCAACAGATGGGACAAAAGAAAAAACAGAGAAATTGGCTAAAGAAAACCCAAGGATTAAGGCCATAAACCATCCAAAAAATTTAGGTTATGGGGAGGCCCTAAAAAGCGGCTTTTACAATGCCAAATATGACACCATAGTCTATACAGACGGGGATGGTCAATTCGACTTTAGCGAGGTGACTAAGTTTTTGGAAAAAATCAAAGATTACGATTTGGTTATTGGATACCGTATCAAAAGGCAAGACCCGTTTTTCAGGATTCTGTTTAATAAGGGCTGGAAGCTTTCTCTTTTAGCTTTTTTTGGTTTAACCCTAAAAGATGTGGATTGCGGTTTTAAAATGATCCGCAAAAGTGTTTTAGAAAAGATACCGCATCTTGAATCCTCCCGTGGAGCCATGATAAATGCGGAGTTGGCTATTAAGGCAAAAAAATATGGCTTTAAAGTAACACAAACAGGAGTTAATCATTATCCAAGGCTTTCCGGAAAACCAACAGGAGCGGGTATAAAAGTAATAGTTAAATCCTTTCTGGATCTTCTCCGCCTTTGGTGGAAACTGAAAGACCAAAAAATACTGTTTATTGCTCTGGTAGGAGTTTTAGCGCTGGCTGCATTTTTGAGGTTTTATAAAATTGAGGAATATATGATTTTTTTGGGGGATGAGGGGAGGGACGCCATTATTGTCAAAGATATGATAGATAAATGGCATTTTCCTCTGATAGGCCCGCCCACTTCCGTAGGTAATATTTATCTTGGGCCCCTTTATTATTACATGATGCTTCCGCCCATGGTTTTAACAAACTTTAATCCGGTTTCGGCCTCTGTCATGGTAGCTATGATTGGAGTGGCCACGGTTTTTCTGGTTTATTATTTGGGGAAAACATGGTTTGGCAGGGGAGCAGGACTTTTGGCTGCGTATCTTTATGCAATCAGCCCGGTTACCATTAATTATTCCCGTTTTTCCTGGAATCCCAATCCTTTACCTTTTTTTACTCTTTTGGCAATTTTGAGTATAGTGAAACTGCAAAAAAGCAATAATTTTCTGTGGCTTATTTTAACTGGTTTATCTTTGGCTGCAGCTTTGCAGATGCACTATTTGGCTCTTATCCTAATACCCGTTATTGTGACACTTTGGTTTTATCAGGTTTTGAAAAAAAGCGCAAAGGAAAATTTTCTAAAAGGTACCCTGCTTGGTTTGGCAGCTTTTTTAATTACTATGTCTCCTCTTTTTTGGTTTGACCTCCGGCATAACTTTTTAAATTACAAGGCAGTGATTGCGCTTTTTGGTAAAGGTGAGGCAGTAGGTATGAACCTATTTTCTAACTTTGGCAGAATTCCGGAAATTTATAACTATGTTTTGATTGGCAGGTATATGGCAGGAGAAAACGCATTATTAGCAATACTACTCTCTTTAATTATTTTTACGCTTTTAATTTATTGGATTATCAAAAGAAAAATTATTTTGGCAGTTTGGATTATAGTTGGCCTAGTGGGGCTCTCTTTTTACCAAAACGGTATTTATGATCATTATTTAGGATTTTTAAATCCTGCCCCGTATCTTCTTTTGGGATCTTTACTGGCTTTAAGAAAATTTAAATGGGTTATTGCGGGTTTGGCAATAATCATTACTATTGTTAATTTACAAAAAAATCCCCTGGTCAATCCCCCAAACAACCAGTTGAAAAAAACTCAAGATATTGCAAATTTTATAATCAAGGAGTCGGAGGATAAACCATTTAACTTTGCCCTTTTGGCCAAAAATAACTATGATTCGGCTTATCAGTTTTATTTGGAAATTTATGGACATGAGCCTAAAAAACTACCTTTTGAAAAAACTGATCAGCTATTTGTGGTTTGCGAAGATGAGGTGTGTGATCCAATTTACAGTCCAAAACACGAGATCGCGGCTTTTGGTTGGACTTTGGTTGACAAGTTTTGGGATTTTTCGGGGGTAAAAATATACAAGTTAGTGCATAATCCAAAGGAGGGAATATGAAATTATCTGTGGTAATACCGGCATATAATGAAGAAAGAAATCTGAAAAAGGGAGTACTGGATGAGGTAAGAAGTTATCTGGAAAAACTTAATATAAGCTATGAGGTAATAATCGTAGATGACGGGTCAACAGACAAGACAAAAGAAATTATAAAAAAGTTTATTTCCCAAAACCAAAATTTTAATTTATTGGAAGTTTCTCATGGGGGTAAAGCCATGGCAGTCATGAGCGGAATGTTAAAAGCCAAAGGTGACACAGTGCTTTTTACAGATATGGATCAGGCTACTCCTATTAATCAACTGGGCAAATTTCTGCCCAAATTTGAGGAAGGTTATGATATGGTTATTGGCTCAAGGATCGGGAGGAAAGGAGCGCCATTTGTTAGAAAATTAGCAGCCTGGGTTTTTTCCATTTTAAGAGAACTAATTTTGGGTCTGCCTTTTTCCGATACCCAGTGCGGTTTTAAAGCTTTTAATAAAAAATCAATTGAAAAAATAATTCCTAAAATAAAAGGGGAATGGGGAGTGGTGCATTTTCAGGGTGGGGCAGTCAATGCCGGATTTGATGTGGAACTTTTGTATCTGGCCAAAAAATATGGATTTAAGATAGCAGAAGTAGAAGTGGAATGGAATTATGTAGACACGGAAAGGGTACAGGTTATAAAAGATGCTTTAGCTGCAATTTATGATATGTTTCGTATACGGATCAATGATTTTAAAGGGAAATATTAGTAAAATTATTCTTCTGCGGTTGGAGCTACTTCTTCTGTTTTTGCCTCTTTAATTTTTGCAGGTTTTTTTACAACAGGCTTTTGATTTTCTAAAAGTTTTAAAATGCTATCAAGTTTGGCATTGAGTTCTGCAAATTTATCTTGTGAAGGAGAAGTGCTTTGCTCATTCCGCGGCCTTTCAAAATTTCTTCTTTCAAATCTTCCTGAATTTCCTGAATTTCCTGAATCAAGGTTGCTTCTTTGGTTTTCAAAGCAGTTACTGCAATAAACAGGCTTGCCACTGGTTGGCCTGAAAGGCACTTCACATTCCCTGCCACAATTGTCACAAACAGCAGAGTGCATTTCTACAGGCCCGCGGTCACCTCTGTCACCCCAGCCAGAGGCTGGTCGTCCTCTGGACGAAAAAGAAGGTCTGGGTCTAAACCCACCCCTGTCTCCTCCTCTACTATTTCTGTCTCTGTTATCTCGATTAAATGCCATATGTATAAGTATAACACACTTTTATATTTGGTGTTGAATATTGTCAAGTGTTACAACACTAAGCCTTGCCGAAGTGCCATAGCACTGAGTGAAATCGAAGTGGTAAAATATGGGAAGAAAATATGAGAAAGGTAAAAATATGAAAAATAAAAAAATCATCACTGGTAAGGGGTTGCAAATAAGTATTATCACAAAAAACAAGGAAGATTATATTTCTCTTACTGATATGGCCAAGGTAAAAGCATATGATAGTGGCGTTGTTATTTCAAACTGGCTTACTACAAAATACACGATCCAATTTATGGGAGCGTGGGAGCAGTTACATAATCCCCACTTTAATCTTATTGAATACCATAAGATTAAAAACGAAGTTGGGACAAACGGGTTTATTGTATCTTCATCGATGTGGATTAAGCAAACCAATGCTATCGGGATACGTTCAAGCGCAGGAAGATATGGGGGAACATTTGCACATAAAGACATCGCCTTTGAATTCGCTACCTGGCTATCCCCGGAGTTTAAGCTCTTTTTAATTAAAGAATTCCAGCGGTTAAAAGAAGAAGAAAATGAGAGACTTGCTTTGGGCTGGGATGTTAAACGTCAGCTAACGAAAGTAAATTATCTGATACATATACCTAACCCAAAACAAACAGGTCAAATTTGGTAGGTATATTTCCGTCCCATAACTATCTGCTGAAAGGTAATAATTAGTGTCTGAAAAGAGTCAAATTGATGGTTTGAGATTTGGTCTTTAGCA
>Ga0209211_10000859_pt1 | contig 60408 bp, 54 predicted proteins | sample RifGroA2_FD_183992 | JGI IMG/M metagenome (GOLD analysis project Ga0209211, IMG submission 183992) | Groundwater microbial communities from Rifle, Colorado, USA - Groundwater A2 (SPAdes) (version 2) | ecosystem: Environmental > Aquatic > Deep subsurface > Groundwater | place: Rifle, Colorado... | reverse complement strand
AATCCCTTAACCCTTTTGAACTCAAAAAAATTATCAACAAAAAGATCGAAAAAATCTTACAACTTGCTTCTTGATAACTCTTATGCTAAAAATCTCTCCGGGTAACATTCTTTAATGAGTCAACGGGGGGCAACTCTTAATTCAATGCGCTTATCAGTTCCAGCTCGCGCGCCTTCATCGCCGGCGTTGTTTCATCCGTATCCGGCTGTGTATCGGCCAATCCTAATAACAATGGCAGGTTTGTAACCGGCGTCACGTTGATGATGACCGGCAGGAAGCCTTCGATGTGCATGTTCTCAATCGGCTGCATCGGCAAGGGCAGAGGCACGCCGTTTCCGTCGCGCTTGATCTGCAGGTCCAGCAGTGCGGAATTCAAGTCAATACCACCAACCTCCTTGCTTGCTGGCGAAGAACCAGAAACCGGCATATTATCAACGATTTCATCATAAGGAGAAGTATTGATCACCACTCCTTCCCCGAGAGAATCCCGCTCCTGCCTCTTGACGGATGACAGCGAACCTGGCATTTGGCTGTCGACTACCATTCTGTCAATAATATCTCTTTCGTCCTCTCCCAGCGGCGAGGAGACAGGGGCAGGCGACAAAGCGGCGATACCCGCCAGCTCGCGTCCCTGTGCCAACTCCAAAGCCTCCAGGGCCGCTCCACCGCCGGTCGACACGTGTCCGTACCCGCTAAGGCCAAAGGTATTAACGGCATCAACGGAATCGCCTCCACCAACCATCGTGAAGGCTCGCGCCACGGCTGTTGCCTCGGCCACCTGCCGTGTCCCGTCCGCGGCAAAAGAAGGGAGTTTATCATAAGCCCCCATGGGCCCGTTCCAGAAAATAGAAGTGTCCGCCGGAACAGAAGCAATTTTTCGCGCGTACAGGGCCCTGGTTTTGGGCCCTATATCGACGACCATCCAGCCCGCCGGGACATCTTCTTCCCCAAAAGTGATCACCCGATGCTCGGCGTTATCTTCAAAGCGGCTGGCCATAACCCCGTCGACGGGGATAACGATCTTGGGGTTGGCCAAAAGTTCCCGGGCGATGTCCACCTGATCGGCCTTTGTGCCAAAAGAACCGCCCAGTTCGTACCCTTTGGCCTTTAAAAAAGAATTGGCCATGGCCCCGCCTATCAAAACGGACTGGACGGTATCCATGGTCAGGACCTTTTTGAGGACCTTGATCTTGTCCGAAACTTTGCTGCCTCCCATAATAGCTAAATTGAGGTTATGCCGTATCTGTTGTAAGGCGACAATTTCGTCTTTCAAAAGGGGTCCGGCGACGCGGGGGATGTCCTGGAAGGCGGCCCCCACCACCGAAGCGTGCCCTCGATGGGCCACACCAAATCCGTCGAGCACAAACGCATCCATACCCCGAAACAGCATCTCTGAAAACCGGCGATGCGCTTCAAGCGCTTGAGCAACTTCATTTTCAGCCCTTAACTTATCCGTCTCCGTCTTTACTTTTTTTAACTTACTTTCGGCGTTGACCGATATTTCTTCTTCGTCATTAAACCGCACATTTTCCAAAAGCAGGACCTCGCCTTTTTTCATGACATTGGCGATAAAAGCGGCGGCCTCTTCTTGTCCAGGCGTTCGATAGTCGGGGTTAAAATAAACTTTTATGTTGTCCGCGGCGAGCAGTTCCTTCAAACGTTTGGCAACCGGCGCGAGGGTCGCCTCCTTCTGCATCTGTTCCACGGCCAAATCATACGCCTTGCTCGTGGGAATACCTTGTTCTTTCTTGACCGCGATGATCTCCGCCTTCCTCTCTTGCGGCCGCCCAAGGTGAGCGGTCAAAATGACCTTCCCCCCTCCAACAACGATCTTCTTGATCAAGGGAAGAGACGCCCGGATCCGGGTATCGTCGGTAATAGTCCCGTTAATCATGGGGACGTTGAAATCCACGCGCACCATGACATTCTTTCCTCCCAATTCCTGGATATCGTCTATGGTCAACTTCGCAAAACTCGCCGGCGAGGAGGCGGGAGGCAATTTCTCCAAATTCACAAAATGACCGGGTACCCAATACGATTCAACGTTCCGCAATTCTCCTGCCGCCACGATTCGGCCAAGATTTTCAACCTCTTTGCGGTACGCTTCAAAACGTTCTCGAAATGCCGGCACCCCGTATCCTTCAAATTCCCATTCTATAGGAGTAGCCATGATAGCTATCCGGTTCCTAAACACATCGTTTATTGCCCTCAACATAATCTGATCCAACTTTTCCCTGCCCTCAAAATTACGCAAGATTGCCTTTATATCTTTAACAATGTCCTTTAATGTGTTGAGCCGCACGACAGAGGGATCTAACACCCATTGGTCAAATTCTTCTTTAAGCTGATTGTTCAATAGCTCTAATGATTTTATAAATTGAATAACAATTCCTTCCACCGGCGAGGAGGCCTCCAGCCGCGCCAGTTCCTCGCTTAACTGTTCCTCCGCCCCGTTCAAGAAAACATCTCCTTCCAATCCGGGATTCTCGATCGTCTTTTTGATCTGCCCTGTTTCTTTGTCCCAAACATGCGTGCGGGGATTGTCCACAAGGGCATCGCTGGTCTCGGACTCAAAACCCCGGAGTCTAATGCCCGCGGCGCTCATGCTGACCCAGCCTCCCTGCCCGCCGTATTTTTCCGACATCCCGAAGTCCGAAAAAGCATGCGTATAACCGCCATCTCCGGACATAAAGGAATGCCCGGCCAATTTACCCAAAGCGATCGGATTATGCCCTGTCACATGATGGCGCACACCGATCCCGCGGTTGATCGTCTCGATGCCTATCTGCTCAATATTACGCTTGATGTAATTCGGCTTTAATTCCGTCGTCATGTCAGCATACCACATGTTCACCAGGTTTAAGGCCTCCCAGATTTTGTTAAGAGGTTTCGCCGCATCCTTCACGTCATTGGAAATAGCATCAAGCCCATGAAAAATATTCCTCCCCGTATACGGGACACCTTTATAAAAAATTGTTGTCGAACCGTCGGCATTGACGGGGAAACCTCCGTGAGAAAACAGATCCGCGTAGGGCGTGAAGGCGTACAGATCAAAATTTTCGCGGTAAAAACGGGCAAGCGCTTGAAGAGTAGGGCTTTGGATATAATTCTTCTGGGTGAGCTTCTCTTCCCGGATGAGCCCCGCGTCGATCATTTCATTGATCTCCCCGATAACGAAATCGCCCCAGCCTTTATGGCTCGACCAGTCTTTCGCCGACCATTCCACCGACCGGTAGGCGTGCGTGTTAATGGATTCAAAAATACGGTACCACCATTTCCCTTCGCTCATCGTCTGCTCCAACCTGGCGCCCACCTCTCGCGAAAGCTGTTCCGTCAAGGCCATCGCCTCCTGCCAAACGCTCAACTCCGCGTCTTGAGCCCCCAACGAACGCCGGGCCTCATACCCCTGATTAAGCTGATGCGCGACCTGCTTCCACCAGGAAGCCGATGCCTTCCCCAATCCGTTTAACCCGACATAAGGGTCGGCAACCCCGATCCGGGCGAAATACCCGATAAACTTTTCCATCGCGTCTTTTTGCGCGTCGTCCCAATTTTTCTGATGTGTTTTATAATCCTCGATAAACCTCACCCGGACTTCCTTCACCTTCCCGTTAAATGCCTTCTTTTGATACGCGTCCTGGTCCGCATTATGCTCGGCCAAACGCTCGGTCCACCATAAAATGGATTCCGGCGTGTCAAATAATTCCGGATTCGTTTGACGGTACCGGGCGATGAGGTTTTCCGCTCCGGCGTCCCCGTAAAAATGAAATCCTTTATACCAGGGAAGATGCATCCCCAGAAGATTGGCAAAGGCCCAAAAATCATGATTGCCGGTCACATAAACAACCTTCCCCTCGCCCTTTTCAACCAACTCCTTAATCAGATAAAAAATCTTAATGCCGTGCTTGCCCCGGTCCAGAATATCGCCGCCCAGAATAATCTGCCCCTTAATATCCTTAAACGACAAACCTTGCGCCGCCAGTTGTTCCTCAATCGTCCGGTTAGGGTCGAGCTGTCCCTGAAAACCGGAAAACTCATTGAGCACATCGCTTAAAAGCATGATGAACCGGTTTAACCCGCCGTGAAAATCGCTCAATACCGCCACCTGCGGCAGATCCCCTGACCCGGGATCGGCCAATTCCTTTTCAATCTCTGTCAACAACTTCTTGATTTCCTCCACCCTTTGCACCGGCGAGGAGGCGGCACGGCTGAATCTTAATTTATCATCGGATACTTCCGCCCTTTTATATAAAGCGGTCGCATCCCGTGATATGTCCTTAACTTTCTCTGGCGATAAGGGATAGTCATATTTATCACGCAGCTTGCCCTCTCTCAATTTAATATCTATTAAATTCTTTTTTAAATCTTTGAATCCTTCCGCGCCAAGGTCATATTTGGCCGCCAGCCAAATGGCATCCAGCATCCACTGCTCTGATGTTGCAATCGGCGGGAACCAACTGTCCTTAATCTCCTTTGGCCGCAGTATTTTCCCCAAGCCCATGTGTGACTGCCGGTAACCGCCTTCGCCGTTAAGATAATTTCGAACAATGGCACGAACATCGCCTTGCTCCTGTTTCGATGCCAATTCCAAACTTTCGACGAAAAGGGTAGTATATTTTTGTATTTGCGCCTGATCTCTTGTGGCCTTCCAATCGTGCGCATCTTCACGCCATAACACCGTTGCATCAATAATCAGATTCTCTAGCGCATCCCCGCTGAGACGTCCTCGAGTTATTACAGAAAGATTTTCTTTCCTTAAGGCGATATCTTCCAGATTAACTCTTAAATCCCTGAAAACGGCTTCGTCTGACTGGTTTACGTAATGCCCATACCGTGTCGTCAGCCAGATCGCGTGAAGGTCCATCTGGTCCTGGCGGGTCGGGTTGGTTCTCCCTCTTGCCTGGGCAAGCCGCTTCTGGGATTCTTCAAAACCCACACTCCCATCCAGATATTCTGAAACAATGACGTGAATATTATTCGCCTGGCGCTTGAATCTGTCCCTGGACTCATTCCCGAGGCCGGAATTCTCTTTGCCTTCCACATAGACAAAAAGTGCCGCGGCATTATCTATTCCTTCCCTGTTAGAAGACACCGGCCACCCTTTTATGTCATCTAACCTTTGAGACGCCATACGGCTAATTTCTCTTTTCTCAAACTTCAGGGAGTTGTTATTTATTATTTCTTCCTTACGCAGCCACATATTCAGCCGCTGCTTGGTCAACCCGGGATGCTGTTGAACAACATCCTCTAAAGCGGGAAGTATATATTGGGCAGTCGCTAACCGCCGGATGGCAGGATCCATATCGAGAGATTTTATACTTGAAAAGCTAACAATGCCTTCCAAAAGAAGGTCGACCAAACTATCTTTGTAATCTTCGATTAATTCTTTCTTGATGGATTGAAGCAGCGGAGAAAATTTCTGGAGAAGCTCTCCCCCGCTGGCCAAGTCTCCAACAACTTTCCGAAACTGTTCTTCCGCCGCCACCGGCGAGGAGGATGTCTTTGCGTGCGCCCATGTCTCTTCCTCCTGCCAGCCGATCGGCCTTGGGTTTTCAAGGTCGCTGATATCCCACTTGCTCTGACGGGAAAGATTCCAGGCGGCAACCGCCCTGCCTTCATTAAAAAACGCGATCCGGCCCAACGGAGGATGATAGCGGCCGTTGTTTCTATCAGGAAGCATCCGGACACCTCCGGCGCCTTTGGAGAGGTCGAGCAGCAGAATCCTTGAAGCGCGCTCATTGTTGCCGGACGAGGACTGAATAGCGGTTGTCACGACGGCGGATTTTCCGTCCGGCGCAACCCTGGCCGCCCAAACAAACTCACCGTTGTGAGTGGGATGACTTTTTATAAATTCTCCGGCAATGTCTTTGGCCCTTTCAACCGTTTCCCCCGGCGCGGTTTCAGCGCTTTCTTGCGCGTAAAACGACCGCCACCGCGCGGCCAAAGGCGAAAAACGTTTCTGCCCCTCCAGGAACCGGACGATCTCCTCTTCGCTTTTCCTGGAATCCCACGCCAGACCTGCGATGAAGTTATTCACGTCGATGGAATCCAAGATGGTCGTCTCCACCTGTCCCCTGACTCCCCCGGGAATCCCTGACACAATTTTTTTAAGCCTCGGAGATATCAAAAAATAAGGCCGAAGAATGTACGTATCGCCCATGCTGTAAATCATGCCCGCGGCGGCCATGCGTTCTCTTAAATCGCCTTCCGGCGTCACCCCTAAGATACCGGCGAGCCCGTCCGCGAGTTTTTCTTTATCCACGGCGTTTCGTAGCGCGTAAAAAACATTGACCTCGGGGAGGTTGAGGGCGCGGGACACCTTCTTTAATTGTTCGTCGAGGCTTGCCTCCTGGAATATGACATCCTCAAAGGCCTTAAATTTCTTAAGGCTTTCTTGCAGACTGTTTAACGCCGCCGTAATTTCCCGCTTGTCTTCCTTGGAGGTATTCGCGTTGCCATTTAATGTCTCGAGCATTCTTCGGATGCGGAAGTCTAAATTTTTCCTCTCGGTGATGTTGAGCAAGCTCGCCGCCACAACGCCCGCGTCCGTTCCGCCTCCCTCCTTCAGCGAGGCCGCCCGAAGGGCATTGAGCAAAGCCGTGTATTTCAGTATGTTTACCCCCGAGGGGACGACGCCCTCCTCCACCTTGGCGGAAAGCCCTTCCAGGAGCCGCCGGGCTTCTTTGATCCTGTTTAGGAGATCCTCTTTTGCTCCCTCGATTTCTGCCGGTGTGGAAATATGCCGCCGCGGCTCTTCGTTGAGTTTCCGTGTATCCGCGACGGATGTTATCTGGGACAATTCCAACAGATTGATATCGACGCGTTGTTGTTCCGATGATTGGCCGGCAAGGAACGCGTCGATAATTTGCTTTTGTAGCGGTGAAGACGACTGATCTTTTTTATACGTTTCTAAAAGGTTTTTAATTTTCAGGTTCGTCCCGCCGGAGAAATATTTGCGCGGGATGATCTCTCGCGTGGCCGGGTCGTAGTCTTCCTTAATGTAGTTATAAACGCCCTTTTTGAAGGCCTCCAGATACTGCGCGTAAATCTTATCGTTGACAGTCTTGTCTTCAACGTCAACGCCCTTGGTCTTCGTCTTGTCCACATAGACTTGTCCCAGAAGGGTCTGTCGGAGGTTCTGCTTGAACCACGCCGCCAGAATTGCCGAATGGTAGATCTGCCGCAGGTTCGCGAAACCCTTGCCTTCGTTGACTTCTTGTTCAATGGCGGGAAGGATGATTTCCTTGATAATTTCACTGGGGACTGAAGACTGAAGACTAACGACTGAAGACTTTTCCCCGTCAGACCGAAGGTCTTTTGTCTTTAGTCTTTGGTCTTTAGTCTCATATTGCATCGCTGCATAATCACTTTCCAGCATCACCTTCAACCGGCTCTGCACGACAAACGCGCTGTTACCATGCTCATACACAGCCGCCTTCTCCGGCACAATCCACACCTTGTTAAAGGTGTTTACCGGAATTTCTGTCGTGCCGTACTCTTCGTAGGCCTTCTGGTAGATCTTCTTCCAGAATTCACTGCCAAGTTCTTTTTCCGGATACATCAAAGAGGCCGTCAACTGTTTGAGGATATAATCTTGAGCCAGGAGGTCCCGCCCCATTTCGGTTGTCCCGAACCCTTCCGGGATGATCTGGTCTTTCTCGTACGGGGAAAGGTTGACCCACATTTCATCTTCCGGCACCGTTAAGGACGCCAGGAAATATTTGATCAGTTTGGTGGATTCGTCTTCAAAGGCCTTGCCCTGGAGGTTCTCGTCCCCTGTACCGACGATAAAGCCGAATTCCAGCGGATTTTCGGGATGGATGGTGATACCGTTGATCAACGCCGGCGTAAACGCCGCGCTGGGTGTAACCATCGTCCCCGGCGCGGGGAGATTCAGGAGCGTCTGCGGCCCGCCTGCCGGCGAGGCAGGGATCAACTGGGCGTAGCCGGGCGGAAAAACAAGACTAAAAACAAACGTGAAGGCGATAAAGGCGGATAAAATTTTATGAGGCAAGCTTACGCGTCTTTTCTGGATTGAGACGATCATCGTTCTCCCCTTCGCTTGTTATTTGAATTGCCAGTCAATGGATATTGCATGAAAGCGTTTTCTCTAAAGATAATAGAGAAAGGATAACATATTCCCCACCCCTGTCAAGGGCAGGAGCCGGCTTGACCATAAACTATAACGTATTGGTATAGCTAGAGATAAGACGGTGAGGGAATTATATTTTGTGTTCGCAGAGATATCGCTCCGCATTAAGCCGGCCATGAGGCGAGGAGCCGAATGCAGTCAGCTGAAAGGCCCTACCGCAAATCATTGACAATTTTTGAGATAATGTCTTCGAAGGGAGACAAATCTTCGTGGATAGTATCCCACAAGGTGTCCACATCAACACCGAAATATTCGTGAATAAGCTTATCGCGCATTCCCGCAATTTCTTCCCAAGGGACTTGCGGATATTTTTTCTTTATATCTTTCGGGACCTTTTTGACCGCCTCGCCCAGGATCTCAAAGCATCTGATGACGGCATAGAGAGTCTTTTTATCCTTCGCCAGTCCCTTCTGAGTTTTATCCCGGGTGAAATGCCGAATATCGGCGATAGACTCCAGAATATCATTCAAATAATCCAAGGATTCTCTGTCCTCTTTTCCGGGACTATACATAACGGACCTCGCGCAAAATCCGTTGGCCGATATACGGCTTCAAGGCCTTTTTGGTCACTAAATCCACTTTAATCCCAAGCAGCTTCGAAAGGTAGTTTTCAAGGCCGATAAATTTAACAAACCCCATGGGACGCTTTACCTCCACAAGAATATCAACATCACTGTCCTTTTTTTGCTTCCCACGCACATACGATCCAAAAATTCCTATTTTCTTCAAGTTATATGTTGCTTCCAATTCCTTCCGGTTCTTTCGGATCAATTTTACGATATCGCTGATTGTTTTCATGGAGAGCACCTCCTGTTTTTATTCCCGGGGCTCCAAAGACGATAAATATCGCTCCGTCTCCAAGGCGGCCATGCAGCCGGAACCGGCGGCAGTGATGGCCTGGCGGTAGACCTTGTCCTGCACGTCGCCGCAGGCAAAGACACCTTCGACGCTGGTTTTGGTGGTGCCGGGGATGGTCTTGATGTAGCCGACATCGTCGAGATCAAGCTGGCCTTGAAGGAAAGCGGTGTTGGGCTGGTGCCCAATAGCGTAAAAAAGCCCGCCGGCCTCGACAACAGATTCCTCTGAGGTCTTGTTGTTGCGGATTTTAATGCCCGTTAAGAATTTATCACCCAGCGCCTCCAACGGGTTTGTGTTCCATTTGATTTCAATTTTTTTATCGGAGCGCACCTTTTCCTGCATGGCCTTGGAAGCCCGCAAGACATCCCGGCGCACCAGCATCACCAGCTTGCCGGCAAATTTGACCAGATAAAGCGCTTCTTCACACGCGGTATCCCCGCCGCCGATAACCACTAAAACCTTATTGCGAAAAATGGGCAGGCCGCCGTCGCAGACCGCGCAGGCGGAGATCCCTTTTTGCCACAGCCTCTCTTCACCGGGAATCCCCATGCGCTTGGCCGTGGCGCCGGTGGCGATGATAAGTGATTTTGTCTCAACGGATTTCGCGCCGATAAAAACTTTGAATGTACGGGCGGGCCGCGACCCGCCCCTGCCCACATCAACCTTATCGACCGTTTCGGTCAGGATCCGCGCGCCGCATTTGAGGGATTGCTCTCGCATCCGGACCATAAGCTCGGGGCCGCTGATCCCCTCGGGAAATCCGGGATAATTCTCCACTTCCGTGGTGGTGGTAAGCTGCCCGCCCGCGGCGACACCGCCGGCCATCATCCCTTCATACACCAGAGGATTCAGTTTCGCGCGGCCCGCGTAAATGGCGGCCGTGTGCGCGGCGGGACCGGAGCCTATGATAACGAGATTTTCCATAGTATTTTCGCAGGAGAAGCAAGAGGCAAGAAACAAAGAGGCAGAGTGTCTTCTCTGCTTCTTGCCTCTGTATTTCTTGCTTCTAGATCTTATAGCTATCCAAAATTCCCGCCCGGGACATGGGTTTGGCATTCGCGATCCGCTGACGGATCATCTCGTCGTAACAGGGCTTCTCCGGGTTGCGGTAGAACAAACCGAAATGGGTGCGCCGGCTGTTGGCGATCCGGAACGCCTCTTCATGGTCCGTCGGATCATGGGTGACGACCCCGGTTTTGTCGGCGAGACGCTTGTCCGCGGGGATGCCCTTTTCATGGGTCAAGAAGGAAAACCACACGGATGATTTGTTGTCAAAGTTCTCCGGGTCGAAATGCGGACAGCGCTGCAGGACGTGGACGAAGGAAAATCCTCTGTGCGCGTAGGCGGCCTTGAGCGTGCTGACAAAATGGTCCGGCAGCCAGTCGGCGGTGGAGGCCACGAAGGAAGCGCCGAGCCCCAGCGCGAAGCGCGTGGGCACAATCGGTTCCAGCATGGTCCCCTGGGGCTGGGTGTTGGTGGGGTGCCCCTTGCGTGTCGTCGGAGACGACTGGCTTTTGGTCAACGCGTAGATCTGGTTGTCATACAAGATAAAGACGCAGTTAAAATTCTTGTGGATGCCGTGGAGGAGATGGTTGCCGCCGATGCTCAAGGCGTCCCCGTCGCCGGAATGGATGAAAAGTTTCAGGTCAGGCCGGCTGAGGGCGATCCCCATGGCGAAGGTGATCGGCCGGCCGTGGATGCAGTGCACCCCGTAGGTATTGACGTAAAACGGCACGCGGCCCGAACACCCTATCCCCGAGACGTTGACCGTCATGTGGGGCGGGATCTGTTCTTCCACCAGGAAACGCTTTAATCCCATCAAAATACCGAAATCCCCGCAACCAACGCACCAGCGCGGGTTTTCGGTGTTCAAATCCTTTATCGTGAAAGGAGCGGGAATATGTGTTTTTTCAGACAATTCCGGCATGGAACAACTCCTTGACTTTTGTCTCAATGGTCCGCGGCGTCATGGGCCGGCCTGTGACCCGGCAGATAAGCGGCTGGACGTCCACCAGCGTGTGGTCCCGCAGCAGCATCGCCAGCGGCGGGCGTTTGTAAGGGTCGCCGTACGCCAGTTCGACGGTGACCACCTTCCTGAATTTTGAAAAAATCTCCTTGAGCATCAACGGCAAGGGGTTGACGAACCGCAGACACATCCCGCTGACGGCCAACCCCTGGTTCTGGAAATACGACACGGCTTCCTCCACCGCCCCTTTGGCGCTGCCCCATCCGACGATCAACACATCGCCTTCCTCGCGCCCGCCGAAGAGCTCGGGTTTTTTGAGCGCCCGCTGGACGCAATGGATCTTTTCGTTACGCACCGCGTGCGAACGCTGGCTGGCCTTGGAAAAATAATTGACGCTCCCGGTTTGGTCCGTGTTGAGCCCCGTGACCCGGCGCATCCCTCCCGGTGTCCCGGCCGTGGCCTGTTCCGTGCGCACCATCTCAATCCGGTCCGGCAACCGCTCCAGGCCGAAATGTCCCAGGATGAAATCCGGGATATTGTTACTGTCTTCCATCGCGAAGATCTGCGGTTTGTCGAGCACCTTGTAACTGTTGGCCGTCTGAAAATCGCTCATGATAAAAACAGGCAAGCGCAGTTTCTCGGCGAGATACCTGGCCAGTTGCGGGGCGTAAAAACAGTCGATGATGTCGTAGACGCCCAGGACGACCTTGGCGCTGTCGCCGTGGCTGCCGTAGATGACCGAGAGCAGGTCCGACTGCTCGGTCTTGGTCGGCATCCCCGTCGAAGGGCCTGACCGCTGGACATCGATAACAATCAAAGGGATTTCCGCGGCGGTCGCATACCCGATGAACTCCTGCTTCAGGGAAAGCCCCGGTCCCGAGGTGCAGGTCATGGCCGGCACCCCGGCGTAATACGCGCCGATGGCGGCGCCGATGGCGGAGATCTCGTCTTCCGCCTGGTGCACAATGCCGCCGAAAGAAGGGAACACCTTCGCCAGGGTGTGCAAAATGGATGTGGCCGGCGTGATCGGATACCCGCTCACCAGCTTGATCCCGGCATCGACGACACCCATCGCTAAAGCCGAATTACCGTCGATGAGGATCTTCTCGTGGCCGTTCTTGCCGGAGGCGTTTTTGATCTCGTAAGAGAACGAGACATTGTCCCTGGCGTATTGATAACCCAGGTGGAACAGCTCGATGTTCTTTTTGAAAACCTCTTCTTTTAACTTTGTCCCGAAGGTCAACCTGATCTCGTTGATGACGAATTCTTCCGGCGCGTTGTAAATACAGGCGAGCATCCCGATGTAGTACATGTTCCTGGCTTTACCGGCGAGAGATTTGATGATGCCCTGGGCTTCAGGGAGAACCTCAAAGGGAAATATCTGTAACCCCGAATCCTTGACGCGCTGGAGCACTTTGTCGTATTGCGCCGTGGGGAGGTCTTTGTCGCACATATCCAGAAGCACGCGGCAGTTGGGGTTGTGCTCCTCATCATCCAGGCGCCGGTCCAGCACAACCTCGTGCGAGGCCAGGATGACGTCGGTATTGTTCCCGATATTGGCCAGATCAAATTCAGCGACACGGATAATGACCCCTGAAAGGGCCGGGCGCGTCCTGATCGGAGGGCTGATCTCGGAGGGGATCGTGGGTTCGATAAAAACGTATTTGCCCATGCGCGCGAAGGCGCGGATCAAAATGTCGCCCGCTTTCTGGGCGCCGAACCCGGCGTCCATCAAAAGCTCGAAGCGGCCGACTCTTACGTTATTAACGGTCTTGCTTTGCACTGCGGAAATCCTTTGTCCTGCGGAGTTGCAGAGACTTCAAATATTTCGATTACTATAGCACTTTCGTTATGAATATCAATATCAAAATTTGCTTTTTGACGAAAATAATTATATCAAGGATTACGGCGTTGCGGAAGGCATAAACAGGCGTAAATCCGGCAGCTTTTTCATGGAGATTTGCCCCACGGATCCATCGGGAGATACTTCACGGGCATCCCCTTCCTTCCCGAGCAATCCCTCGACCGGATGATCGGAGCTGATCGTAAAGCCGGCATCCTGGATCATCTGTAACGTGCGCCGGCGGTCATCGCCTTTGGTATTCAAATAGCCGTCCAAAAACAAGGAATCCGCCGGATAAAGCGCCATGACCTGCATACTGCGCAAATGCAGTTCCCGCCCGGCGGCCGCGCGGATCTCCGCCTTCGGGTTCAGCAAGCGGAACAGACACAAAACACGCAAACAATAATCCGGCGACAAACCGGTCGCCGGCCCAAGCGCGTTCCCTTCAATCGGAATATAAAAATTGACCGGGATCGATTCCACCGCTAATTCCCGCAAGGCATACGCCACTTCCAGGATGTCATGAGGGGTCTCCCCGATCCCGGCGATCATCCCCGAACAAAGACGGATTCGCGCCCGCCGGGCGGCGGTCAGGGTGTTAATCCGGTCCGCGTAAGAGTGCGTCGTGCAAACACGCGGATAATTGCGTTGCGAGGTGTTTAAATTATGGTTCAGACGGTCCAGCCCCGCTTCTTTGAGCGCCGCCGCCTTGCCGTCGTCCAGCAACCCCGCGGAAACACAAATCTCTAATGACGGATATTTTGCCTTGATCTGCCGTATGAGCCGCGCGATGTGCGCGACACGGGCGGCCGACGGCCCCCGCCCGGAAAACACCATGCAATAACAATCCGCCCCCTTTTCATGGGCGTTTTTAGCCTCGGCGAAGATCTCCGCGTCGGATTTCAAGGGGTATTCTTCGATATCGGCCCGGGAAGTGCGCCCCTGCGCGCAATAACCGCAATTCTCGGAGCAGTGGCCGTTTTGGGCGTTGTTGAGGATATGCAGCGAGACCTCTTTGCCCCTGAATTTCTTGCGCACCTCAAAGGCGGCACTCAAGAGCGGCAGCAACTCCACCTGATCGGAGGTCAACAGATCCAGCGCTATCTGCCTGGGGAGAGGTTCACCGGCAATACTTTGCCCGGCGAGCTGATTATAGAAGGACTGTTCCATTCCGTTTATTTTCTTTGCTATCTACCGATAAATAGTGTATCCTATATCCCATGAACACTAACATAAATAATACGAATTGTAAACCGGGAAATATCCATTCGGTTCACATTCCGGTCATGGGTACGGGCTTCTCCATCGACACCCCCATCAAGGTCGCCAAGTACGGTATCTCTTCGGTCATCTCCATCGTGGACGATTGCCTCATCGAGGATATGCGCAAATACCACAGCGAACTGCGCGGGAAAGCGTATGTCCCCATCACCAAGGAAGACGCAGATTCCCGGGCGCGGCGCATTACCGCCTATCTTAATCTCGTGGATGACATCGTACAAGACGAGTTTGCGAAAGTGAAGTCCTGCGCCTTCGAACCCGGCAGTGAGATCACCAAATATTTCGAGCTCTTGGCGGACGACTCGCCCTTGAAAGCCCAATACAACGCCATGCTCGTCGAAACGGATCCGGCACGCAAAAACAAATTGCAGGAAAAATTGCGCGCCCAGATGCGGACAGGGAGCATCGACGTTAACATCATGACCAAGCTCGACCGGCCCAATTATGGCCCGGATAAAAAGGAACTCCCCGCGGAATTTTCCGACGCGCTGGCGGCGCTGCGCGGGTACGCCCAGAGCAAGTTAAACTCCGCTATCGTCTTCTCCGCCGGCATCAACCGCCGGCTGTACACCTACATCGAAAAATTCAAGGATTTTTACGCCGATGCCACAGGCGACATTAAGAAACGGATCGTCCTCAAAGTGAGCGACTATCGCTCTTCATTTATCCAGGGCTCGTTCCTGGCTAAAAAGGGGTTATGGGTCTCCGAATACCGCATCGAATCGGGTCTCAACTGCGGCGGGCACGCCTTCATCTCCGACGGCTACCTTCTGGGCCCGATCCTCGAAGAGTTCAAAAAGAAAAAAGACGAGCTCGTGGCCACGATCCTCAAGCTCTGCAACGAAGCCTTGCACGCGAAGAATTTGAAACCATTCGCGGAAGCGCCCCGCACCCGCATCACCGCCCAGGGCGGCATAGGGACCGCCAAAGAAAACAAATTCTTGCTGGAATTCTATCAGGTCGACGGCACTGGCTGGGCGACACCATTCCTGCTGTGCCCCGAGGCAACCAACGTGGACGAGGTGACCTTGAAAAAACTTTGCGTGGCCACGGAAAATGACATCGAATTAAGCGAGGTGTCTCCTCTGGGTGTGCCGTTCAACAATCTGAAAGAAAGCCCCAGTGAACTGGAAAAGCGCCGCAAGATCGAGCTCGGCCGCCCGGGAAGCGCCTGTCCGAAAGGATACCTCGTTTCCAACCGGGAATTCACGGAACTGCCTATCTGCACCGCCTCGCGTCAGTATCAAAAATTGAAACTGGACCAGCTCAAGACCGTTGAGCTCGACCCGGCGGCGCTCAAACAGCGCGCGGCAGAGATCACGCGCAAGGCCTGTATCTGTAACGACTTGGCCGAGTCCCCCCTGATCAACCACCACATCGTCGCGAAAAACGGGACCGAGCCCAAACGCTTTACCGCCGTCTGCCCGGGACCGAACATCGCGTATTTCTCCAGGATCGTGTCTTTGAAGGAAATGATCGACCACATCTACGGAAGGTTAAATCTTTTGGAAGGTGTGGCGGCGCGCCCGAGCATGTTCATCAAGGAATTGCAGCTTAACATCGAATACTTTGTGAAGGAAGTCAAAAAGATCGCGCCGGCGCCAAGCCAAAAACAGATCGAGCACCTGAATGAATTCAAGAAAAATTTGATGGAAGGGATGGAATACTACCGCGAATTATTCCCCCGGATGATCGAGGAAACCGAAGAATACCGCGCGCGTACCCTCGCGCAACTGCAGGAATTTAAAGAACGCCTCGAAGCCTTCATGGCCGAACACACCGCCATCTTTTCCCAACCCGCCCGCCACCTCGTCGCGGCCTGATTTATCTTGCCAACTCCTAAAAGCCAATTGCGAGCGCGCGGTCGCAATTCGGCAGGCGCCTGCCGAATCTGCCCTCATCTTACCAAGCCGTGACCAAAGAATCGAGGAAAGTTTTAGCAGGACTTTCTTAAGCTAATTGCAGATGCCTTTGCCCGATCAACGGCTGGCTGAACGTTTACTGTGGGCTTCGCGAATTTTTTTCAGGCGGGCCTTGGAACGGGCCAGGCGGCGTTTGTTCTTGATGGCGGTCTTCTGTTTCGGGGATTTGCCGATCGTGGCCAAAGAATCGGTAAAGTTATTAAAAGGCGTCTGACGGTTAATTTCCTGATTTATCCCCGCCCGGCTTTCCGTGGAGACAAAAAACAGCAGAACAGCTGTCAAAATGAGAACCGGATATCGTTTCATGATTGGTTACGCCGTGGGCGTATAGACATGCAAGCCTTTATCGACGAATTCTTTGGCCTTCTCTTCCATCCCCTGTTCGATGGCGGTTGCGGCATCCAGACCTTTTCTTGCCGCATAGTCGCGGATATCCCGGGTGATCTTCATCGAACAAAACTGCGGCCCGCACATCGAGCAAAAATGGGCGAGCTTGGCGCCTTCGGCCGGCAAGGTTTGGTCGTGATAGCTCCCGGCGGTTTCGGGATCAAGGCTTAACCGGAACTGGTCGCGCCAGCGGAATTCAAACCGCGCCTTGGACAACGCGTCGTCCCATTCCCGGGCGTGCGGATGACCTTTGGCCAAATCCGCCGCGTGCGCGGCGATCTTGTAGACAATGATCCCCTGCTTGACGTCCTCTTTATTAGGAAGACCTAAATGTTCTTTGGGCGTGACGTAACAAAGCATCGCGGTGCCGAACCAGCCGATCATGGCGGCCCCGATCGCCGAAGTGATGTGGTCATATCCGGGCGCGATGTCCGTCGTCAACGGCCCCAGCGTGTAGAATGGCGCTTCATGGCAGATCTCCAGCTGTTTGTCCATGTTCTCTTTGATCAAATGCATGGGAACGTGCCCCGGGCCTTCAATCATGGTCTGCACGTCGTGGCGCCAGGCGATTTTGGTCAATTCCCCGAGCGTTTCCAGCTCGCCGAACTGCGCCGCGTCGTTGGCATCGGCAATACTTCCCGGACGCAGACCGTCCCCAAGGGAAAAGGCCACGTCATACTGCTTCATGATTTCACAGATCTCTTCAAAATGAGTATACAAAAAATTCTCCTGATGATGCGCGAGGCACCACTTGGCCAGGATCGCCCCGCCGCGCGAGACAATCCCCGTCACACGTTTGGCCGTCAGCGGTATGTAACGCAGCAAAACCCCGGCATGCACGGTAAAGTAATCGACCCCCTGCTCGGCCTGCTCAATTAAAGTGTCGCGGTAAATTTCCCACGTGAGTTCCTCGGCCTTCCCTCCGACTTTCTCGAGGGCTTGATAAATCGGCACCGTGCCAATGGGAACCGGTGAATTACGGATGATCCATTCACGCGTTTCATGAATATTTTCACCGGTCGAAAGATCCATCACGGTATCCCCGCCCCAGCGGATCGCCCAGGCCATTTTTTCGACTTCCTCGGTGATACTTGAACTGATGGCGGAATTGCCGATGTTGGCGTTTATTTTGACGAGAAAATTGCGCCCGATGATCATCGGTTCGCTTTCGGGATGGTTGATATTCGAGGGGATGATGGCGCGCCCGCGCGCGACTTCATCACGGACAAATTCCGGCGCGCAGCGTTCGCGGATCGCGATAAATTCCATCTCGGGAGTGACCTTGCCGGCTTTGGCGTAATGCATTTGCGTGACGTTACGCCCCGTTTTGGCGCGAACAGGTTTGCGTACGCCCGGGAACCGGATTTCCCGTACACGGGGATCAGCTTCGCGCTCCCGGCGATAAAAGGACGTCGGTCCGGGAAGCTCTTCCACATCGCCGCGGCCGCGGATCCAGCCGGCCCTTAACGCGGGAAGCCCCCGCGTAATATCGATTGGGGCATCTTTGTCCGTGTAGGGCCCCGACGTGTCGTAAATTTCGACAGACTCTCCATTGGTCATTGTCACGGCGCGAAACGGCACGCGCACGCCGGCAAACTGTTTCCCTGTTTTATAAACCTTTTGGGAACCTTCGAATGGAGGGTAACTTAGATCTATAAGACCAGGCTTTACTTCACTCTTCATGCATATCCTCCAGATTTCATCCCCTGCTCGCTTTACTTCGTAAAGCAAAGCGCAGGAGTTAATTCGTCTTTTCTAAATTAAAACAAAGGTAGACAAATCAAGAAAAAGACGTGCCGCAGCCGCAGCTGCCGGAGGCGTTGGGATTTTTGTACTGGAAGCCGCTTTCTTTTAGCGTATCGACGTAGTTGATCTCAACGCCTTTTAAAAACGGCGCGCTCTCCGGGTTAACGAAGATCTGCAGATCGTCCTGCGCGAACACAATGTCGTTATCATACGGATTTCTCTGGAAGCGCAAGTCGTAGGACATCCCCGCGCAGCCGCCGGCGACGACACCCACGCGCAGGCCGAAGCCCGCCTTGCCCTCCTTGACCATCATGGACTTCAATTTGGCCACGGCGGCGTCGGTCAGGCGCACAACGGGCGCTGCTATTTTTTGCGATTGTTGCTTATCTTCACTCATATTTATCAGCATAAACTTAAAATGAGGTAAAATCAAGAAAACTATTGCTCCCGCCTACTGCGGAGCGCGGATCATCAGGACGGGAATGGACGTGCGGTGGCGGATGCTTTCGGCGACGCTTCCCAGAAGAAAATCTTTGATGAACCGGTGGCCGTGGGTGGACATGGCGATCAGGTCGCATTGTTCTTTTTCGGCGATGACGAGGATCTGGTCGGTCGGTTCGCCGCGCACCAGATGGGTCTTGACCTGGAACCCCTCGTCGACAAGCACCTTGCGGCAGGACTCCAGATAATGACGGTCTTTTTTGATCTCCTCGGAATCCGCGAGGTTGAGATCTTCCTGCAGCCGGGCCGCGAACCCATCGGCCACATGCACTAGAATCAGATTGGCCTTGGTCAGTTTGGCCAGCGGGCGGATATGGTCCAGGATGACTTTGTCGGTGGGAGAATTTTCCAGGGGGACTAGAATTTGTTTGAACATAATGTTACAAAACCCTTTCCTTGAAGGTTTGCCACAGCAAATACAAATTCAAGATGACGATGATCAAGGTCACGCCTGTCGCCAGACATTTTAACCAAAAGGCGTTCACAAAGCGACCCATTTTTTTCTTGTCGCTGGTAAACAATACCAGCGGCACGACCGCGAAACTCAACTGCAGAGACAGGATAACTTGACTTAAAATCAGCAATTCTCCCACTCCTTTTTCCCCGAACATCACCGCGACAATGACCGCGGGCACGATGGCGACCAGGCGCGTGATGAGCCGGCGCAGCCACGGCCGCAAACGGATTTCGAGAAACCCTTCCATCACGATCTGCCCGGCCAGCGTACCGGTCAAAGTCGAGTTCTGGCCCGAGGCCAAAAGCGCCACGGCGAATACAATGCTGGCCAAAGGCACGCCGAGGACCGGCGAAAGAAGATTGTACGCGTCACCGATGTCCGCCACGCCTTCATGCGGCGTGCCATGAAAAGCCGCAGCGCTCAAGATCAAAATCGCGGCGTTGATAAAAAACGCGCACAGAAGCGCGACCGTCGAGTCGATCGTGGAAAAACGGACGGCCATGGCCTTGCCCTGGTCGTTGCGCTCGAAGGCGCGCGTCTGGACAATGCTCGAATGCAAATAGAGATTGTGCGGCATGACCGTGGCGCCCAGGATGCCGATCGCGATATAAAGCATTCCCGGATTGACGACGACCTGCGGGACGGGGATCAGGCCGCGCATGACCGCGGGCACGGAAGGCTGGGCCGCCAACAGTTCGTAGGCAAAACATCCGCCGATAATAAGTATTAAACTCGCCACCATGCATTCCAGAACCCGGAATCCCTTGTTCTGCAAAAACAAAATGATCATGACATCGCAAGCCGTGATCAAAATTCCCGCGATGAGCGGAATACCAAATAAAAGATTGAGTGCGATCGCCGAACCGATCACCTCGGCCAGATCGCAGGCGGCGATGGCGATCTCGCAGAGAACCCACAAGAAAAGTGAGACCGGTCTGGAATAATGGTCCCGGCAGGCCTGGGCGAGGTCGCGGCTGGTGACGATCCCGAGCTTCAATGACAAATGCTGCAACAGGATCGCCATCAAGTTTGAAATGAGGACCACCGACAACAGCGTATAGCCGAATCTGGCGCCGCCGGCCAAATCGGTCGCCCAATTGCCCGGGTCCATATACCCGACGGCAACCATCAACCCCGGCCCGGCAAAGGCCAGGAGTTTGCGCCAAAAGTTGGCGTTCGCCGGCACATGGATGGAGGAAAATACCTCCGGCAGGCTTGGGAGCTTAGGTTCTCTTCTCCACCCTGAAGTCATAAGTGCTCTTTTCCCTTTTTGCTACCGTAGTGGCAGAAATAAAAACCCCCACACTTGATTCGATTTTTCAAAGTAAAACGAATCAGGGGGGGGTAACGGACCCCTTTCACGCAAAACATTATGTGCGCCATTTGATCGAACAGCCCATGCTCGGTTTTTGAACCAGGGAAATCGGCTGGCCTGTGGCCAGATTGTTCAAGGCCTCCTTGAGCTCTTCCCGCGTGACCTTGCTTTCATCCTGCCAGTTGTCATCGATGCGGCCGTGATAAACAAGGGCGTGCTTTTTATCAAAAAGATAAATATCCGGCGTGCACTGGGCTTTAAACGCTTTGGCGGTCTCCTGCGTCTCATCGATCAGATAAGGAAACGTGATCCCCAGCTCTTTGATCTTTCCGATCATCTTATCCGGCGCGTCGTCAGGATAATCCGGGTGGATGTTGGGATTGATGGCGACGGCATTGATCTTCATATTCCTGGCATACGCGGCCAGGCGGACCACCCGCGGCCACACCGCGATCGCGTAGGGACAATGATTGCAGGTAAAAACGAGCAGGAGCCCCCGCTCGCCGTATTGTTCGCCACTTTTATATATTTTCCCTTTCGGATCCTTGAGCTCAAAAGAAGGCATCTTCGTTCCCAAGGGGATGGTGATCGATTCCAGCAAAACCATATCTTCCCTCCTGTCTTCTACAGTTTTCCTAAATTATATTCCGGGGCATTGGTCTGTCAAGGCCCTTTCCAAAACTTACCAAAGCTGCTGGGAGAATTTGAAAGTGTCTTTCGTGGACTCAAAAACGGGACGATACGTCTTGAAGGCGTCGAGGCTGGCCTGGTATTGGATCTTGAAAAGCTTGTTAAGCTCATTGACATAATAAAACTCGAGATTGACCAGGGAACCCGTGGGGTCCTTGTAAAGCACCCACTCAAAAATCTCGTTATCGACCTTGATCTGCCCGTGGTCGAAAACATGGTAGCCAGCCTTGCCCAAGGCGTCCAAAAGCGTGGGGAATTCGTCTTCCATCCAGGTGGGGTTCGCCAGCTTAACGACCAAAACCGCGATCGTGGCCTCGGGGACAGAAGTGTCCGCCGACAGGCTCCCCGCGGGAGGGATCTTTTCCGGCCTTGCGAACAGGACCACATTGGGTTTGTCGGTAGCCGCGAAGATCGGCTGCACGCCCGTGGCGTCCTCGATCACCTCCCAACCGACGGGCTTGAGGATCGAATAGCCAGGGCCTTTATGCGTGGGGGATTTCATCCACGCGCCGAAGACCACAAATTTCAGGAATAAAATGACGAGGCAGAATTTAAGAAGCGCGCCGAGTATTTTATCGCTGTGCATAATAAAGTAAGTATACCATAAAGATTATCCATTGCGCGAAATACAACCTTGGCTATAATACAATCATGCCTGTGCCGCCAGAACTTATTTTAAAACAGATGGAACTCGGCCCCATGGAAAATTTCCAGTATTTCCTGGGGGACGCCCGCAGCAAACAAATCGCCGTGGTGGACCCGGCCTGGGACGTCGATTACCTGTGCGACGAGGCCCGGGAAAACGGCTACAAAATTTCCCTTGTTCTTTTAACCCACGGCCACCCGGACCACGTCAACGGCCTTAAAGAGATCCTCTCGCGCCACGGCGTGCCGGCGTATATTTCCCGCCACGAAGCGTCCTTTTTAAAACCCAAACACAAGAATATCGTGGAAGTCGAAGACCGGCAGAAAATCAGGGTTGGCGGTATTGAAATCGAGTGTTTATTGACTCCGGGGCACACACCCGGATGCCAGTGTTTCTTGTACAAAAACATCCTGGTCACCGGGGACACCATTTTTGTCGACGGTTGCGGACGTTGCGATCTTCCCGGCAGCGACCCTAGGCAGATGTACCATTCGCTTTATAATGTCCTGATGAAACTCCCCGACACGACCGCCATCTATCCGGGACATAACTACGGCGCGGTGCCCTTCGCCACGCTCGCCGAACAGAAAAAGACCAATCCCTACCTGACCTGCGCCGGCATTGAAGAATTTCTTTCCGAACGCATGGGATTGTGATCCGCTTCACCAGGCCGTGACCTGCTAAAACCTTCCATAAAAAACATTCTGATCATCGCGCTGTAAATCCGGAACGGCAAGACCCGCCGCAGCCAAGACAACATTTGGCTCTCGATGTCGGGGATATTGCGAAACGGCGGATTTTTCGCCCGGATCAATTTCTCGACCATGATGCCGATCTCCTCCGGGTCTTTGTGGCAGTCGTTCACATAGGCCAGGACTCTCTTTCGTAAATGCTGCGACCAGACAAAATAAGGGCTCTGGGGGTTATCAAAATTCTGCGCGTATTGCGCGTTTTCGTAGAATATCCTGGTCTTGTACGTGCCCGGCTCGATCAATAAGACGTCAATGCCGAAGAACTGCAGCTCGTAGCGCAGGCTTTCGCTGAAGGCTTCCAGCGCCCATTTGCTGGCGTTGTAGGCAGAAAAGGCCGGGGACGTTGAGAATCCGGCGACGCTGGAGATGTTGATGATCTTCCCGCTCCGGCACTGACGCATTAAAGGGATGACCGCGCGCGTCACGTTCTGGACGCCGAAAAAGTTCGTTTCCATCTGGGCGCGGATCTCTTCATCGGTCAGATCCTCAAAGAACCCGCCGATGCCGTAGCCGGCGTTGTTGACCAAAACATCGATACGCCCGTGGCTCATCCTGATATGCTCCACGGCGCGCGCGACGGAGAGCTTATCCGTCACGTCCAGCTGCAGGACTTCGACGGCGCCGCCGCGGCGGTTGACTTCGCTGGCCAAGTTCCCTTCTTTCCTGAGATCGCGCATCGTGGCCACGACCGCGTAGCCTTTGGCGGCCAGGCGCGCGGCGGTCAGCAGCCCAAATCCACTGGAACAGCCGGTGATGAGAACAACTTGAGAGGAAGATTGGGACATAATTTACGGGGGGGCAGTGATCAGTGTCCAGTGGTCAGTAGTTTCTGAACACTGAGCACTGTCCCCTGACCACTATTTTATCGCTTTCTGCATCATCAGGGCATCGACGAGGGTTATCGCAATCATGGATTCAACGACCGGAACGACCCGCGGACAGATGCAGGGGTCGTGACGGCCCTTGACTTCAAGGGTGGTGGCCTTGAAATCCCGTGAAACGGTTGACTGCGGTTGCGCGATCGAAGACGTTGGTTTGACGGCCACGCGCAAAACAATATCCTCTCCATTGGAAATACCACCCAAAATCCCGCCGGCGTTGTTGGTGCGCGTGCGGACCCGCTCGCCGTCTAAATAAAACTTGTCGTTGTGCTGGGAGCCCGGCATCGTCGCGGCTTCGAACCCTGCGCCAAATTCCACCCCGCGGATGGCTCCGATAGACATGAGCGCGTACGCCAGGTGAGCATTGAGTTTGTCGTAAATCGGCTCGCCTAACCCCGGCGGACAGCCGTGCACGACCGCCTCAACGATTCCGCCAACAGAGTCACAATTTTTGCGCGCCTCCTCGACTTTGGCGATCATCTGCACGGAAGCTTCCATATCCGGCGCGCGCACCATGTTTTTCTCGATGACGGAAAAATCCTTTTTCTTGGCATAAATTCCGCCGATGGCCAGCGTGTAGGCCACGATATTGATCTTTTGTTCGCGCAGGATCTTCTTGGCAACGGCCCCCGCGGCCACGCGGCAGGCCGTCTCGCGCCCCGAAGCGCGCCCGCCCCCGCGGTAATCCCGGTTGCCGTATTTCACCCAGTAAGTATAATCCGCGTGTCCCGGGCGGAACATATCCTTGATCTCTTCGTAATCTTTCGTACGCTGGTCTTCGTTGCGGATCAGGAGGGTCACCGGCGCGCCGGTCGTTTGGCCTCCAAAAATACCGGAGAGAATCTCAACCGTGTCGGATTCCTTGCGCTGGGTCGTGACCTTGCTTTGTCCCGGGCGGCGGCGGTCCAAATCGAACTGGATATCCGATTCGCTCAACGCGAGGTTCGCGGGAACACCGTCGATGACGACCCCGATGGCCGGGCCGTGGCTCTCGCCGAAGGTGGTGATGCGGAAGATTTGGCCGAATGAATTGCTCGCCATTGAATTCGTATCTCGTATCTGGTGAAGCGTATTTCGTATTCGCTTAACGCTTCGCGAACGACATTTCACGCGTCAGTTACTGATCCTTGCGAGGCCGAAGTCACTTCTTTCATATATTTGCTCAATACCCCGCGCGTGTAGCGGGGCGCGGGCGCTTGCCAGCGGCTTAACCGGTCTTTGATCTCTTGTTCCGGGATATTGAGATTCAATTCACGCTTGACGGTATCGATGGTGATCGGGTCACCGTCCTTGACGATCGCCAGCGGCCCACCGACATACGCTTCAGGCGTGATGTGTCCGACTACAAACCCGTGGCTTCCGCCGGAAAAACGTCCGTCGGTAATCAACGCCACCTCTTTGCCCAAGCCCTTGCCCATGACCGCGGAGGTCGGGGAAAGCATCTCCCGCATGCCCGGACCGCCCCTGGGGCCTTCATAGCGGATGACGATGACGTCCCCTGCCTTGACCGTGCCGTCGAGAACACGTTTTAGGGCCGCTTCTTCCGAATCGAACACGCGCGCCTTGCCGGAAAATTTGCTTCCCTCTTTTCCCGTGATCTTGGCGACCGCGCCGCCGGAAGCGAGGTTTCCGTACAAAATGACCAAATGGCCTTCCTTCTTAATGGGATTATTCAACGGACGGATGATCTCCTGGCCTTTGGGATAAGGTTTCACGCCTTTAAGATTTTCACGGACAGTTTTACCCGTGACCGTCAGGCAATCGCCGTGCAGCAATCCAGCATCCAGAAGCGTTTTCATCAAAGGTAAAATACCGCCGATGGCAACGAGTTCCGCCATCACAAAACGGCCGCTAGGTTTGAGGTCAGCCAGAACCGGGACGTTCTTCCCGATACGAGTAAAATCATCGATCGACAAGGGCACCCCCGCCGCGTGCGCCATGGCGAGCAAATGCAACACAGCATTTGTTGAACCGCCCAAAGCGATCACAACAGTTATGGCATTCTCAAAAGCTTTAAGCGTCATGATATCTTTGGGGCGGATCTCTTTTTTGATCAAATTCATCACCGCCTTGCCGGCATTCACGCAATCCCGCGTCTTGGCCCTGGAGATCGCGGCCTGCGCCGAGCTGTTGGGAAGGCTCATCCCTAACGCTTCAATGGCGCTCGCCATCGTGTTGGCCGTGTACATCCCGCCGCAGGAGCCGGCCCCGGGGATAGCGCAAGATTCAACCGCGTGTAAATCTTTGGCCGAAATTTTTTTGTTGGCGTACGCCCCGACCGACTCAAAGACCGAGACGATATCGAGATTCTTGCCTTTGAGACATCCGGGCAAAATGGTCCCACCGTAGACAAAAACAGATGGGCGATTCAACCGCGCCATCGCGATCAGGCACCCTGGCATATTCTTGTCGCACCCGCCGATGGCGACAATGCCGTCGAATCCTTCGCAGCCCACCACCGTTTCCACCGAATCCGCGATCACCTCGCGGGAAACCAAAGAATATTTCATCCCTTCGGAACCCATCGAAATACCGTCGGAAACCGTGATCGTTCCAAAAATGACCGCCTTGCCGCCGTTTTTGTCCACCCCTTGCGCCGCTTTTTGCGCGAGCTTGTCGATGTGCATGTTGCACGGGGTCACCATGCTCCAGGTTGAGACAACGCCGATCTGGGGTTTCTTGAAGTCGTTTTCCCTGAATCCAACGGCGCGCAACATCGCGCGTGATGGCGCTCGCTCGTAGCCGTCGGTGACAATTGAGGAGTATTTGCGGAGATTTGATCCGTTATATTTCTTTGACATATTCGTAATATCCGTAGGGGCAGGGCTTGTCCCTGCCCGTTTAATATCGGGCACCCACCAGGGGTGCCCCTACATTCTACGTTAACCAGGGTTTCTCTTGCTTCAACTTTTGCTCGAAATCACGAATCTTGTCCGCGAATTGCTGCGTCCAGCCGATGTGATCCAGCCCTTTCAAAAGGCACGTCCTGGCAAAAGGATTGATTTCAAAATGATATTGCTTGCCCGCCGGGTCAGTCACGGTCTGCTTTTCCAAATCGGCGCTCACCTGCTCGCCCGGCTTTTGGATCACTTGCCGAAACAGCGATTCGACCTCATCCGATTTCAATGCTACCAGCAAAATCCCATTTTTGACACAATTATTGTAGAAAATATCGGCGAATGTGGGCGCGATGATGACGCGAAACCCGTAATCGGCCAGCGCCCAGGGCGCGTGCTCGCGGCTTGACCCGCAGCCGAAATTATCGCGGGCCAAAAGCACCGTCGCCTTGCGATAAGCCGGCTTGTTAAGGACAAAATCCGGATTTTCCCTGGTGCCTTCGTAATCGAGATACCGCCATTCGTGGAACAGATGTTTGCCGAAGCCGCTGCGCTCGATCTTGCGCAGGAATTGCTTGGGGACGATTGCGTCGGTGTCCACGTTGACGCGGTCGAGCGGCGCTGCTATGCCCGTATGTCGGATGAACGCTTGCATTACAAATATTTCCTTGCGTCGGTGATTTTTCCTTCAATCGCCGCCGCGACGACCATGATGGGGCTCATCAGATGCGTACGGCCTCCGGGGCCCTGACGGCCTTCGAAATTGCGGTTGCTCGAGGAGGCGCAGCGTTCGCCGGGTTTTAACTGATCGTCATTCATGCCTAAGCACATCGAACAGCCGGCAAAGCGCCACTCAAATCCGGCGTCTTTAAAAATTTTATCCAAGCCTTCTTTTTCCGCCTGGCGGCGCACGCCCTCGGAGGCGGGAACAACGATCGCCTGCACGTCCTTGTGGACTTTTTTCCCCTTGACGATCCGTGCCGCGTCACGCAGATCCTCAATGCGGGCGTTGGTGCAAGAGCCCAAGAAAATCTTGTTCACTTTGATCCCCGCCATCGGCGTGCCGGGCTTGAGATCCATATACTGGAGAGCATGCCGCGCCGCGGTGCGGTCGACCGGATTGGTAAAACTCTCCGGATCGGGGACCTTGTCCTCGACGGACACCACCTGCCCCGGACTCGTGCCCCAGGTGACTTGCGGTTTTAAGGTACTGGCGTCGAGCTCAACGACCGTGTCGAATCTGGATCCGGGATCGCTGGGCAAGGTCTTCCAGTACGCGAGCGCTTTGTCCCACAACTCGTCTTTGGGCGCGTACTCCCGGCCCTGCAAATATTCAAACGTCGTCTCATCGGGCGCGATCATCCCCGCGCGGCCGCCCGCCTCGATGCTCATATTGCAGATCGTCATCCGGCCTTCCATCGAAAGTTTGCGGATGGCGCTGCCCGCGTATTCGATGACGTAGCCGGTGGCGCCGGCGGTGCCGATCTTGCCGATGATCGCGAGAATAATATCTTTGGAAGTCACGCCGGGCTTTAATGTCCCGTCGATCCTGATCAACATGGTCCTGGCTTTATCCTGCTGAAGAGTTTGAGTCGCCAAAACATGTTCAACCTCGGATGTACCGATGCCGAAGGCCAGAGCGCCGAAGGCGCCGTGGGTCGAGGTGTGCGAATCGCCGCAGACGATCGTCATCCCCGGCTGGGTGATGCCCATTTCAGGGCCGATCGCGTGGACGATGCCTTGATGCGCGTCGGCAAAATCGTAAAGTTTGATACCGAATTGTTTGCAATTTTTCTGCAGGGTCTCCATCTGGACACGGGAAGTCTTCTCCACCAGCGACCAGTCTTTGGTTCGGGTGGAAACGTTGTGGTCCATCGTCGCGAAGGCCTTCTCCGGATGAGCCACGCTTCGGCCGGTCTCACGCAGAGCCGCAAAGGCCTGCGGACTGGTCACTTCGTGCACCAGGTGACGGTCGACGTAGAGGATCGCCGTGTCACCCTGTGAAGGCCGCACCAGATGCGCTTCCCAAATTTTTTCATACATTGTTTTTTGCATAGAGATAAAATTTTAGCCGAATCATGACAAACCATCAACGTCTCGGCTGATTGTCACCGGGTCTGATTCGTCTCTAGCGGGGGGTCCGGTCCACCCATAGAGATAAAATCTCTATGGGTGGACCATACAGCCCGGGCAGACGGCGGCGTCCTGATCGGAAACATAGATTGAGGGGTTGGGATCGCCCGCGGCCTCCAGAAATCCGACCGCCCCTTTCTCCACGCGAAAGATCGCGTGGTCAACGAGCGTATAATTCCCGGGGACCTCCAAGCCAAATTCGACAACCGTAGATCCTCCAACAGGGGCGAGGGTAGTCTGAACGCTGCGGGCGGGTTTGCTGACGAGATCTCCCTCGCGGTAGACATTGTCGAAGATCTCCCCGATCACGTGGAATGAAGAGATCAAATTGGGACCACCGTTGCCGAAGTAAATTCGCACCTTTTCACCGACCTTCGCCTTCAGCATCCCCTCGCCAATGTGCTTGCCGTATTTGCCGTTGAAAAAAACATACTTGGGATGCTCATCCAGGCCATCTTGGTGCGAGAAGATCAGTTCGCCTCTCTCTTCCGGCTTGGCCTCTTCGCCGTGACCATGACCGTACCCGTCACCCGTATTCTCTTCAGACCAAAAATCATCTTCGGCCTTGGCTTCCGCCGTCTTTCCTTCCTGCGGGCTTTCCTTGAACCGGCCATAGACCTCATGCTGCATCACGTAAAACTCCCGGTCAACTTTGGACAGGCCTTTTTCCGGTTCGACCAGGATCAGCCCAAACATCCCGTTGGCGATATGGTCCATGACCGGCGGGGCCGCGCAATGGTACACATACAGCCCCGGATGAAGCATTTTAAACCAGGCCACGCGCTCTTCGCCCTTGACAACCGTCGTCACCGGCGCGCCGCCGCCGGGGCCGGTCACCGCGTGAAAATCGATATTGTGCGGCATCCCGCTTTGGTCGCTGTTGGTGTGGTGCACTTCCAGGACATCCCCGACGCGCACGCGGATAAACGGTCCCGGCACGTCGCCGTTAAACGTCCAGTATTTATAGGTCACTCCCGGCTTGATCTCCACCGTCTTGACGCTGGAATCCATGCGTACCTCGACAACGGCCGGGGCCTTGCGCTGGATAGGCGGCGGGACAGCCGGCGCGTAGGTCAACACCGCTTGTTCTCGCAACTTCGGCAGATTAACACCCTTTATCGTCAGATTCCCATCGGCATGGACGCAGGTACCCCAAAACGATACCGCCGCGACGAGACCGATGACACACCCCAAAACGTGTAGCTGATGAGAGTTATACCAATAGCGTCTGTTGCCCATGTCTGCCTCCTATATTAAAAATCAATTGATTCATATTTGATGAATAATTAATGTACCCCAACGGTTGGGTCTTGTCAACACCGCAGAAGAAGAAGTGGGTCCAGACTACATCTCCCTTAAAGCCTTGACGGTCTGGTCGATCTCCTGGATGGTGTTGTACACGTGCGGGGCGACGCGGATGTTGCCTTTCCACAGCGCGGTATAGATGCCGCGCGAGAGAAGGATCTCGTAAATCTGCGTGTTGCGGTTGCGGTCGGCGTGCGAAAGGACAATGAGACTGGAACGCTTTTTCCCTTTTTCGGGGCTGATCAATTCGTAGTCGGAGTCCCGCAACCCCGCGATGAAGCGGTCGACCAAGGTGTCATGATAGGCCTTGACGTTCTCCAGCCCGCTCTCCAGCCAATAATCGATGGCCGTTTTCAAAGGGACGTGATTAAAAAAATTCGCCGTGCCGAAAACATCGAAGCGCCGCGCGCTCTGGATGTCCTTGAGTTTCAAGGGACATTCCTCCAGCAGGTCTTCTTTAGAGAGCATCGCCGCCCAATATGCCTGATTTAAGGTAAGACTTTTGCGCAGCGACGGCTTGATCCAGCAAAAACCCGTGCCGTAGGGCCCGCAAAGCCATTTGTACCCGGCGCTCACCACCGCGTCCACGGGGATCTTCCCGACGTCCACCGGCAGCGCGCCCAGCGACTGGGAAAGGTTCAGAACGAAGATAATATCTTTTTCTTTGCAGATCCGCGCGAAGCCGTCGATATCCAGGATGTGTCCGCTAAAAGTGTGGACGTGAGATATACACAATAATCTGGTACGGGCGCTCACGAACTTGCGCAGTTCTTCGGGCTCAAGAACTCTCCCCTTTGGTTTGATCTGGCGCACAATAACGCCTTTTTTCTCCAAGGCCAGCCAAGGTAAAATGTTGGTGGGAAAATCATTGTGCATCGTGAGGATCTCGTCGCCTTTTTCCCAGGGGATCCCGTTGGCCAAAAGATGCAGACCATAACTGGCGCTGTTGCCTAAAATGACGTCGGCTTCATCGACGCCCAAGAGTTTGCCGATCGAACGCTTCAGGCCGGTCACCGTGGTGACGAATTTTCCCATATCCAGAAGATACGGCTTCATCTTCCACGTGACCGCCTGCCGCAACGCCTTATCCGCGGCCAGAGGCAGCGGGCCTTCGCTGGCGGCATTAAGCCAGATCTTGCCGTCGAACGATGCGAAATCTTTTTGATAATTTTGTGCGGACACTTTGTATTAACTCCCTGTGCGTTGAAAAACGTACACCAGCATTAACCCCAATAAACCGCTCACCGCGTTGAGGACGACATCGGAGGTTTGGTAATACCGGTTTGGCAAGAGGTGCTGGAGTCCCTCATCCCCCCAGCCCAGCGCCGCGGTCAGCGCAAAAGCGCCGGCGTAAGCCGCCCAAGTCCCATGATCCAGCCGCAGGGCGCGGAAAATCAGATACACCAAAATCCCGTATTCGAGAAAATGGATCTTTTCTTCCGGATACGGGATCGTCACAAGCCCATACGCATAACCGGATATGGCTAATAAAAGTAGAACATACCCCGACCCGTCTGTCATCTTATATTTACGGAAAAAAATGGCCGCGATTCCGGACAGGCACGCGGCAAGGAAGATATTGACCCAAAGGTCAAAAGGAATAGTTTCTTTGAAGAATTCGCATATCGGGCGCACGAGATAAAGCGTCGCGTAAATGGCCAGCGTCCAGCCGGCCGCCCACACCCAGTATTTCTTCCTTAACTGCCGTTTTGGGTCCATGAGACGACTTTCAGCGCGTTGCCGTCACTTTCCACAACGAGAGTGCCATCCCTGTCGGTACGGTAAACGGTACCGTTCAATTTTCTAAGCTGGTCTTCGTGAGGCAGGCCCCAGCGGTTAGGGCCGGTAGAGATGATGAACGTCTTGCCCTGGAAAGCCTCGATAAAGGCATCGCTTAACGGCCCGCCGTGGTGCGGCACCTGGATGCAGTCCGCCTGCCGGATGCCAGGGGATGCCTGTAGCAACGCGTCCTGGCGGCCAGGTCCGATGTCGGCCAAAAGCAGAAGCGATACCTTGCCGTGCTTGATCCATAGCGCAAGTGCGTTGTCGTTGGGACTGTCGTTGAGATCCGGCGGATTGAGGACTTCCACCGTTACGGAATCCGGGAGATGTTCCAGCGTTTGCCCGCGCCTTAAAACCGCGATGGAGACCTGCTTGCGTTTCAAATAATCCAGAAGCGCGGCATATCCTTTTTCCTCGTTGGGATCGCCGTTATGAAACAGCCGGGCAACGGGAATCCGGCCGGCGACCTTGCGGAGTCCACCGAAATGATTCCGATGAGGATGCGTAATCACAACGGTATCGATCTTTTGGATCTGATGAGATTTAAGATAGGAAATTAAGCGGCCGGTAGGCTCCTCCCCCTCGGGGGACCTATGGCTGCGGGAGGAAGAATCCTGCGCGTCGCCCGCATCGATGAGCATCGTTGTGGCATCAGGAAATTCAAACAAAATGGCATCGGCGTATCCGACGTCGATAAAATGCGCCCGCAAAGGCCGGACATCCGCCTGGGTGGGTACAGTCGCAAGGACAAGCCCAAGCAGGATGCCATATCCACAACACATCAACCATTTCGCGCTTGCAGGCATGCGTTGATCTTGGTGAGTAGTTCCTCCGCGCGGACAGGCTTCCGGAGACAACAGCTGACACCCGCACAGCGCGGCGGCTCATTGTCCTGGTCTCCAGCGGTCAAGAGGATGACCGGAGGTGTGGCATCGCCGCACGCTTTCACGAGTTCAACCATAAACCGGTCGCCCTCCATCAACGGCATATGCCGGTCCAGGATGATCAGGTCGGGCTTTTCTTTCTGCACCTGCCGCAGGCCTTCCAGGCCGTCGAAGGCAATCACCACTTCAAACCCGTTCTGTCGCAGGCCGTCGTGGAGCATCGTGGTGGCCAGTTTTGAATCATCAACGATCAGTATCTTGGGTGGCGTTTCACCGCTCATGTTGTCCATAAAAACCCTTAATTCCTGTTGCTTTTGATAGCGGCTCCATTAAAATATGTGTAAAGAGAAAAATTTATGTCCTATAAAAACATCCTTGCCACAATCCGCTATTGGGACAACATGACCGCCAAGTGGCTCATGCGCCACTTCTATTTCATGTTCTTCCAGATCATCCTCGTCGCTATATTCCTGGTCTGGTTCGTGAACATGTTCAACGTGATCGATTCCAGCTACCAGGTCCCCGAGACCGGCACCGCCACCGAACATATCCTCGCCGCGCAGTCGATCAACATGACAATCGTCGTCCTGCTGATCCTCTTGAATTCGTTCTGGCTGCTGTTTATTTTCAGCGGCATCCAGCGTATCGGGAACCTCTTGAAAGATATCACCTACCACCTAAGCCGTCTGCGCGTCCGGGAAAAGTAGGACCAGCACCGGCGCGCCAAGCTTATTCTCCCTATCACAGTCACAGGCGTTTCGTCAAATATCAGAAGTACTCGTGATAAAGCTCTCTGAACCGGCTGGCGAGATTTGCGCGCCAGTGACCATCTGGAGAAAGCGCGTAGCGTAAACTTTGTTTGAACCCGCTTTTCGCGAGGCCCACCACTCCGGCGAAAAGCGCGGCGTTGCCTGGGCTGCGGGCCGAGGCCACGTTCATCCTGGCGAGGCGCGCCGGATGGCGCGTGGCCTGGCTGACACGTTCAATGAGTCCGGTCAGCAAAGATCCGCCGCCGGTCATTACAATGCCCGTTTCCAAATCGTCCAGGACACCGAACTCGCGCAAAACATTCCGGATATTCTCCAACAATTCCCGGATCCGGGGCTCAATGGCCGCGCAAATATCTTTACCCTTGACGGGTTTGTAGGCGCTGTCGCGCTTGACGAGGATCTCTTCGTCGCTGGAATGATACGCCTCCAGCGTGGCGGCGTAGGAACGCTTGATCTCCTCGGCGAGATCCAGCGGCAGGTTCAATTGTTCCGCGATGCGCCGGGTGAAGGCATCCCCGCCGATCTCGATCTTTTTTAAACGCCTTAAGATGTTGTCCTCAAACAAAAGAACGCTCGTTGCCATGGCGCCGATGTCGATCAAAACACGCCCTTGCGCGCGGTCGGCGTCATCAAGGGCCACTTCGCCGGCCGCGTAGCTGGTGAAAAAAACGTTGGGCACTTCATAGCCCGCCTGATGGACCGCGCGCATGATATTGCGGATGCGGTTGGTGTTGGCGAAAATCATCAAAGACTGCACACCGAGCTTTCGCCCGTAAAGACCGCCGGGGTTAAGCGCCTTGTTGACTTCATCGACTAAATATTGCTGCGGCAGATCGTGAAGAATTTCCTCATCCATCTTCAGGCTCAAGAGCCGTGCCTGGTCGTTGACCTTTTTCATGTCGCGCCGGGTGATTATTTTGCTGGTACGATCGACCAGGGGAATGGTGGTGCCGCCTTCGCGTATTTCAATTAATTCCGAACCCACTCCCAACTGCACTTCCTTGAGCTTGAGACTGGTTTTTTGAAGAAGGGTGTGCACCGTGGCGTGGATGCAGTCGGACAATTCGCCGAGGTCGCTCACCGCGCCGTCGCGAAACCCCGCGGTTTTCTGTTCATAAATGCCGATGAGCTCCATTTGCGCGGCGTCTTTAACCTTGAGAATCCCCGCTTTGATCTTCTGCGCGCCCAAGTCCAGACCGCAATAATATTTTTCGCGAATCATAAAATGACTTACTTTTCTTTAGTGGTCAGGGTTCAGTGGTCAGTGATCAGAAAAATCTGAACACTGAACACTGAACACTGAACACTGAACACTGAACACTGAACACTGAACACTGAACACTGAACACTGAACACTGAACACTGAACACTGAACATTTATCCTTATTTTGTCCCTAAAATCGGATCTTTGAACCTCAGATCAATATATTTCACCCGCTCCGTATCCAGACGGTTGCGGGCCAGGACCAAAGCTAACGTATCCATTTTCCGCTCAATATCGGTTTTATCAACAATTATTTTCAATCCGTTGGACAGCCGAAAATCGATCTCTTTAAGATTATCCACGTCAACTTTTTTAACGACATACGGCGAAAGCGAATGATTGTTCTGGAATTCCTTGATAATATCAAGCGCCAGAAGCGCGCTCTCGCCGCCCAGGACCGACCCCGTTGAAATCCGCCGGCGGCTGAATATTCCGGAAATGAGCGGCAGATCCTCCTCTTTTCCCGGCGCGCCGGATAAAACGATCCCCTGGTCGTCGATCAAAAATGTTTTGTTCTGGATATACACTTGTGCGAAGGGCGCGCGTTTCCTGGCCGACACCAGGATCTTGTTGGGGAATTTTTTAGTGATGTCGACCTGGGCCATCTGCGGATACTTACCCGTCAAAGAACGCTGGAACCGGGCGACATCAACGCTCAAAATGCTTTTACCGTTTAACGGCGCGAAGTCCCGTTTGTCCAGGAACCCCAGCGTGCGGTCGATCTCGACCGTTTTGATCTTGAAGTATCTCGATTCAAAAAGAGCCTGCGCCGCTTGCCGGGCGCCGAGGAATACGACCGCGACAACGATGCCGCCCGCCAAAACATACCGAAACGCCGGTGCGGCGAAAAACGCGAACGGATTGCCGCCGCTTTTACCGGAGGTTCTGGATATTCTTCTTTTTACCATACGCCAATCCAGCCAGCTGCAGACACAACCGGTCGAAATCTATTCCCATGACCCTGGCGGCTTTCGGCAACAGGCTCGTTGAGGTAAATCCGGGAATGGTGTTGACCTCCAGGACGTAATACGCGTTGTTTTCGGCTAAAATGAAATCCACCCGCGAAAGATCGGCACAGCCCAGCGCACGGTGCGCCGCGAGCGCGGTCTGCCGGATATTATCGGAAACTTCCTGCGGAAGATGGGCCGGGACGATATACTCGGTCGCGCCGGAACTGTATTTCGCCTTAAAGTCGAAAAATTCCGTCTTGGGGCGGATCTCGATGGGAGCAAGCGCCTCATCACCTAAAATGCCGGCGGTCAATTCCCGCCCCGGAATATATTGTTCAATTAAAACCTTGTCGTCGTATTTCCAGGCCTTATCGAGAGCGTCCTGGAGCGCGCCGGGCGCGCGCACCAGACTGATACCGATGCTGGAACCTTCCCGTGCCGGCTTGACGACGACCGGATAAAAATCAATTGCCTGAATAAGGCCGGCGTGATGCGCCGCTTCCTGTTTGTATAAACTGATATGCGCCGGGACCTGGATGCCGGATTTCTGGAACAAGTCCTGCGCGAGCACTTTGTCGAGGGCCAGGCGGCTGGCCTCAACGCCGGAACCTGTGTAGGGGACACCGATCTCCTCGAGGATCGACTGAATGGCGCCGTCTTCTCCCAGCCGGCCGTGCAGGGCGATAAAAGCGACGTCGAGGATATAGGAACGCACCAGCGAGGTGATCTTTTCCTTGTCCCTGACCGTGATGTCGATCGAGACGACCTCACCGCCCTGGCGTTTGAGCGACTCGGCGACCGCGGTGCCGGACCTTAAGGAGATCTCCCGTTCCGAGGAATATCCGCCCATCAAAACGCCGATGCGTCCTAATTGTTTAATATCATAGTTTCCAAGGGTTGCCGTCAAAGGGGCACCCGGCCGGGGTTGCCCGTCGTTTTGATCGCCCTGCACGGCCCAGGCCAATTCATCGGCGACATACGTGATGTCCCCCGCGCCCAGAACGATGACCAGATCCCCCGGCGTGGCCAGGTCAATCACGTGACGCGCAACGTCTTTTTTATCCAGATAAACCACGGGACAGGGGTTTTCCTGCTCAATACGTTCTTTCAACTTCGCGGAGGTGATTCCCTCAATGGGCTTTTCGCTGGCCGCGTAAATATCGGTCAAGATCAGATAATCGAGGCCAAAAAAACTCTTCGCGATCTCGTCCCACAACGACTGGACGCGGGTATAGCGGTGCGGCTGGAAAATGGCGAGGACGCGTTTACGCCCCATTTGTCTGGCCGCGGCAAGCGTGGCCTTGATCTCCGTCGGATGATGCGCGTAATCGTCCACGACCCAGATGTCGCCGAATTTCGCCTTGATCTGAAAACGCCGCTGTACGTTTGTGTATTCACCCAGACTTGCGCGGATGACCTCCCAACCAATACCCAGATGCAATCCCAGCGCCACACAAGCCATGGCGTTGACGACGTTGTGTTTGCCCGGGACCTGTAGCTGTATCGTGCCAAGGGATTTGCCTTGAAGCAGGCACTCGAAACGCGCGCCGGAGGCGTCGAGGGAGATGTTCTGCGCGGTCACGTCATTGTCGGGACCGAACCCGTAGGTACGTACCGGACACAGACTTTGCGCCAGCAATCCGCGCAAATTCCCGTCGTCCCCGCAGGCGATGAGTAACCCGTCGCGCGCGGTGCGTCCTATAAACCGGGCGTACGCGCGCAGGATGCCGTCCCAGTCGTGAAAATAATCTATGTGTTCAAAATCTATGTTGGTAATGACCGAATATTTCGGGGAGAATTTCAGGAACGACCCGTCGCTTTCGTCCGTTTCCGCGACGAAATATTTCCCCTCACCCAGGCTGGCCTGATAACCCGACGGACCGCTGGTGACCATGCCCCCGATGGCGGTCGTGGGCCGCAGCCCCGCCTTGATGAGCATGTTGGAGATCATGGAAGTCGTGGTCGTCTTGCCGTGGGCGCCGGCGACGGTGATCGCGGTCTGACCCCGCATCAGCTCGACTAAAAGCTGGGCCCGTTGCATGACGGGAATTTTCTTGTCCCGCGCTTGCTGAAGTTCGGGGTTATCCTGCGCGACCGCCGAGGAAAAGATCACAAAGTCCGCGCCGGCAATATTCTCTTTCGCGTGGCCGATTGTCACGCGCGCGCCCTGTTTCCTTAAATCCCGGGTCATCTGGTTCTCGCGCAAATCCGACCCGGAGACCTTGTAACCTTTTTTCAAAAGAAGAATGGCCAACGCCCCCATTCCGATACCGCCGATGCCGATGAAATGGTAATGCTCTTTCATTTATTTTTCCGTTCTTAAATATTCGACCCAGGTCTTGTTGAGCGCGTCAAGATCCTTGAACCGCACGTACACCGAGGGAAAGACCCGCTCAAACGGGTCGCCGGCCTGCAATTTCCGGCAGAGGTTGATGAACCGCTGCTGTCCCAGATCGTCGATAATATAATTGACGATGCTGGCGGATTCCGCGTAAAAAAGCTGAATTTGTTCGGTGTTCATTCTACCAGATAATTCCAGCGCTGTCATGTCCTTGAGTGACATAAATTTTCCGTCCTTGATGGCCTGGCGCACGACTTCATTGGCGCCCCAGCGCCTCGCTTTCTCCTGATACATGGCCACGCCCTCTTCGAACCAGATGGGGATCTTCGCCTTGAACCCGACGAATTCCCGGAAGATGATGTGCCCCATTTCATGCGGCAAAGTGGAATCGAAGAACCCGTGCGCGGCCGGAAAACTGCGGATGACCCGCTGACGCGAGGACGCCACGCCTTCGGCCCACATCGCGTACTCGCCGACCTGCTGGAAGTCTTCGGCGTTGTCGTAAATATAAATCCTGGCCCGCCCGTCCCAGGTCCAGCCCTTGTAGCGCGTAAAACCCATATTGCGCGTGATCTCCCCATAATAATACTCGGCCATTTCTTCAACGCTTTTGACAAAATCCGGCGGCGCGTTTTTGTAATAAACAATAAAATGATTGCCCTTGCGTTCCTGCCATCCCTCTTCGCTGTGGGCGGCCATAGGCCCTCCGAAGGGAAGGACCCAGAACATTGCGGCGAGACAAACAGTGACCACGAAAATTCTTGTCTTCATTTCTTTAATCTGATTATTTCTTCTGCCAAACGGACCGCGGGATCCATTGATAAAAAATCGCCGAAATGCCGCTCCCACTCTTGCGTTGAAAGCGCCTTCGCCAGCCTTCGCTCCACGGCTATGGTCAGCCCCGCCGCGGTAAGATCTTTTTGCTCGATAAATTCCCCGACGCCGGCCTGCGCCAAAACGTCGGCATTCTTTTTCTGGTGCCCGCCCGCGTACGGGTATGGGATCAAGATTGAGGGTTTACGAAAACGTATCAATTCCGTTACGCTGACCGCCCCCGCGCGGCTGATGACCAGATCCGCCGCCGGGTACACGCGTTCCATCGCTTCAAAAAACGTGAACAAAGCGAACGGGGTCCCGGACCGCGCGTACTTCTCTTTAAGGGTCTGGTAATCGTCTTTCCCGCAAAGGTGGATCGCCTGCAAAGGCACTTTACTTTTTAATCCCGCCACGGCCTCCAGAAATATTTCATTGAGCCGGCGGCTCCCCTGGCTGCCTCCGAGGACCAAAACAGTTTTACGCCCCTCCTCCAGCCCGAATTCTTTGAGAAGTCCCGCTCTCTCCATTCCCATGACCGGCGCGTGCGAAGGACACCCGGTCCAAACAACATTGTCGCCGCGCAAATATTCCCGGCTTTGGGCAAAACTGATCGCCACCTTGCTCACCGCTCCGGCTAAAATCGCGTTGGCCTTGCCCGGGAGGACATTTTGTTCGTGGATCAGCGTTGGCCGGCGGGAGAGGACCGCGGCCAGCACGACCGGGAACGACCCGTAGCCTCCAAAACCCGCCACCGCGTCGATTTTGTATTTTCTTAAAAAACCGCCGGCGGCGAAGGTCCCTTTTAAATACAGCCACTGCGTGCGGGGCAATTCCCACGGGCGCGTAAAATTCATCCCGCGCAGTTCAAGTTCATCGAAAGGAAATCCGGCCCGGGCGATACGTTCTTTCCAGACGTTGAACGCGCCCGCGAAGCGTACCTCACATTTTCTTTTCTGAAGCTCCCGGGCGACTTTTAACGCCGGGATCACGTGGCCGCCGGAACCGCCCGTGGCGATTGTGATATTCATTGGTCCTGGATCCGTGAAATGTTCAAGAGCAACCCGACCGAGATCATATTAAAGATCAGCGCGGAGCCGCCATAACTGATAAAAGGAAGCGGCAGTCCTTTCGTTGGCATGGCGCCGATGCTCACCCCGATATTGACGACCGTTTGTAACCCCAGCATCGCCACGATCCCCACGGCGAGGTAATAACCGAAGGGGTCCGTGACGCGTTTGGCCAGGCGCGCGCCCTGCCAGATAAAAATCACGAACATCGAAATGACGGCCAGTGTCCCGGCCAGGCCAAGCTCTTCGCCGATAATGGAAAAAATGAAGTCGGTGTGCGCGGCGGGCAGATAAAAAAGTTTTTGCGCGCTTTTCCCCAACCCGACCCCGAAAAGCCCGCCGGAACCAAGGGCTATTTGCGACTGGGTCAGCTGGAACCCTATCCCCTTGCTATCCTCCCACGGATTCAAGAACGCCACAATACGCGCCCAGCGGTAAGGCACGTGGACAACAAGGACGTATAAAAATGGCATGGCCGCCAATGCCAAAAGCCCGATATGACCGAGCTTGCCGCCGGCCACATACAACAGGATGACGACCATGCTCGCCATCAGCACGCAGTTGCCCAGGTCCGGCTGCTTGATGATCAAAAGACACATCACGCCCAGGATCATGATCGGCGGCAAAAAGCCGTTCCAGAACTCGCTGACCTTCGTTTGTTTGCGGGCCAAAAAATCCGCCATATAAACAAGCATGGCGAGTTTAGCGAATTCCGAGGGCTGGAAGCTCAATACGCCGACCTTGAACCACCGCCGCGCGCCGTAGCTGGCCTTTCCGATCCCCGGGACCAGGACCAGGACCAGAAGGATCACCGCACAAATAATGAGCGGCTTCGCCCACGGGCGCAGGTCCCGGTAATCGACGGCCATCACGCCGCCGGCGAGGATCAGTCCAATAAAGAGGAAAAATAAATGCCGGTTGAGAAAATAGGCCTTGTCCCCCAGCTCCCTCATCGCGTAGACACCGCTGGAACTGTAGATCATGATCGTACCAATACAGATAAATAGTGTGGCCAGGACCGCGATGGATAAACGGATTTCACGCATGGGCAGGCAGGCTGTGGACGAGCTCCTTGAAACAGCGTCCTCTTTCTTCGTAATTGGAGAACATATCAAAACTCGCGCACATCGGACTTAAAAGCACATTATCCCCTTTTTGGGCGATCGCGCTCGCCCGCGCCACGGCATCGGGCAACGTGGCACATTCTTCCAGAGCGACGACGGGTCCGAAGGTCTTTTTTAATTTCGCCCTGGCCTCGCCGATAATGATCATCTTTTTGACCTTCCGGCGGACGAACGGCGCCACAACGGAGAAGTCGATATTCTTGTCGCGGCCCCCGCAGATCATAATGACGGGAGCGTTGAGCCGCTCCAGCGCCCAGATCGCGGCCTGGGCGGTCGTGGCTTTCGAATCGTTGATAAAATTGACCCCTTCAATCTGGCGCACCAGCTCCAAGCGATGTTCCACCCCTTTAAAATTCCGGAAGACGCGCGCGCAAACGTCATCTTTGATGCCCAAGATGTTCGCCACCTCCCGCGCGACGGCAAAATTCGGGTTCGGCGCCACACCGGCCAACGCCGGCGGCGCGGCGTTAAAAAAACGTACCTGCGCTTTTAGCCGCGGCGCCAGGTCCTTTAATCCCTGGTCCTGAAAATTCAGGACCGCATAATCTTGAGCGTCCTGATTCAAGAAAATCCTTTTCTTGGCGTCGAAGTATTCCTGAAAATCCTTATGGCGGTCGAGATGGTTCTGGTTGACGTTCAAAACAACCGCGATGTACGGCTTGAATCCGCGGACGCCCGGAGTTCCCGGCGCGGCAACTGTTTCCAACTGGAACGAACTGGTTTCCAGGACGACGAGATCCTTCCCGTCCAGATCCAAAACCTGCCCGGAAAACGGCGCGCCGATGTTGCCGCACAGAAGCGAACGCCGGCCAGCGGCTTCCAATAGCTGGTGGATCAAAGTCACGACCGTTGTCTTGCCGTTACTGCCGGTGACCGCGATGACCGGTTTGGAACAGAACTGGAATGCGAATTCGATCTCGCCAAGTACCAAAATATTTCTCGCCCGCGCCCAGGAAACCGCTTCGCTGTTATGCGGTACACCGGGACTTAAAACGACAAAATCGCTGTCCTCAATAAAGGCGCGGGTATGCCCCCGGAATTCGCAAGCCACCTTGTGCTGTTTGGCCCACTGCCGGAAATCTTCGGACACGGCATCCTCGCCGGCCTTGTCGGAAATCTTTGCCTTACCGTCCAAACGGGCCACCAGTTTGGCCAAGGCCATTCCCGTGCGCTGCGCTCCAAGAATCGTTACTGTTCTATTTTCGAGATCCATTAACGGATTTTCAACGTCATCAGGGTGATGATGACCAGGATGATGGAAATGATCCAGAAACGCACAATAATCTGCGGTTCCTGCCAGCCCGAGAGCTGCAGATGGTGATGCAGCGGGGACATTTTAAAAATTCTTTTGCGCCGTAACTTGAAGGAAACGATCTGCAGGATCACCGACAACGCTTCAATGACAAAAACGCCACCCATGATGACCAAAAGCAATTCCTTCTTTATAATGACCGCGATCATCCCCAGCGTCCCGCCCAGCGACAACGAACCGACGTCCCCCATGAAAACGGACGCGGGCGGACAATTGAACCAGAGGAATCCCAGACTGGCCCCCAAAATGGCGGCGCACACCACGGTGAGTTCTCCCGCCCCGGGGACGAAGGGGATAAAAAGGTATTCACTGAACTGCGCGTGGCCGGTGATGTAGCTAAGGATCGCCAACGTCAGACTCACCATCATGACCGAACCGATCGCGAGCCCGTCAAGGCCGTCGGTCATGTTGACGGCGTTCGAGGTGCCCACCACCACCAGCGCCACAAACGGGACGTAAAAGATACCCAGGTCCCAGATAATACTCTTCAAAAACGGCACGTCCAGCTTCGTTGAGGTTCCGGGATGGAAATAAATGTAGGACCCGACGAAGCACCCCAGCAAGATTTCCCAAAGCAGTTTCGTGCGTTTGGGCAAACCGCGTTTGGGGCCGCGGCGGGTCAGCTTGACGTAATCATCCACGCCGCCGAGGACCGCCAGATACACGCCGGTGAACATCGTCAAAAGGACATAATGATTTCCTAAATCGGCCCAAAGGGCGACCGAGATCACGATCGACGCCAGGATGAAGATCCCGCCCATCGTGGGCGTCCCTTGCTTGGAGTGCTGGAACTTGTCGAGGTCGGGGGCGTCATCGCGCTTGGCGATCTCGCGAATTTTAAATTCCTTGAGCTTGCGGATGAACCACGGCGCCAGGATAACGCACAGGACGAACGTCGTCAAGCCGGCCATCGCGGCCCGGAACGTAATATAACGGAAAATGTTGAACCCGAAGAAAACGTCCCGTAACCCGGACAAATAATAAAACATCGTAACCTCTGCTTAAAATTTCTTGCTCAAATGACGATGCAAAAATTCGACGACCCGCTCCATCCGCATCCCGCGCGAGCCCTTGACCAAGACGATATCTCCCGGCCGGCAGAGCTTTTTAAGCCGTTCAGGAACCCCCGCGATGCTGGCGTGGTGGAACACGTCGATACTCCGGTTGCCTTGCCGGATACGGCCGGCGGCGTGCCTGGAAAACTTTCCCACCGTGATGGCGACATCCGTCGTGGAACGGGCGATCCAGCGGCCCTTTTCCCGGTGTAACGGCGTGCTTCGCGCGCCCAGCTCCAGCATATCCGCTGTGATGAAAATCTTTTTTCCCTTCGCCCGCAAGGCGTCCAGCGTCTTGAGGGCGTTACGCACCGACACCGGATTGGAGTTATAGGTATCGTCGATGATGGTGACGCCGCCGATTGCCCGCACCTGCTGGCGATGGCCGCCGAAGGCCAGCTTCTCAAGCGCTTTTTTGATCTCGCGGTCACTGACCCCGAACAAGCGCCCGCAGGCAATCGCCGCCAGCGCGTTGTACACATAGTCCGGCGCGGGTGTATTTAATATAAATCCATGACCGTCGACATGGAAACAAGTTTTTCGATTATTTTTTACGCGGATCTGCCGGGCTTGTAAATCGGACTTTCGTTCGATCCCGCAGGTAAGGATTCCCGGGCGTTTTTTTTCGCCGCGGATTTTGCGTAAATACGGATCGTCGTTATTGAAAATGACATGCCCCTTCGCGCCGATGCCGCGGAAGATCGCGGATTTTTCCTTATACACTCCCGATCTGTTCTTGAGCCCTTCGAGGTGAGATTCGCCGATGTTGGTTAAAACCGCGACGCTCGGCCGGGCGATTCCGGCGAGCCATTCGATCTCGCCGGGGTTGTTGGTCCCCAGCTCAATAACCAGCGCGTCATGGCAGGGCTTTAACCCCAGCACCGTCAGGGAAACACCGTATTGATTGTTCAAAGTCCTCTCGTTTTTGAGCACCTTGAACTTTGATCCCAGCACGGCGGCGATCATGTCTTTGGTGGTCGTTTTCCCGGCGCTGCCGGTAACAGCGATGACGGGGATATCAAAACCCCTGCGGTACGCGCCGGCGATCTGCCCCAGGGCCACGGCCGTATCCTTGACGAGGATAACCGGCAGATCGGCCGCGCCGGATATTTTCTCCGACACAACTAACAGCGAAGCGCCTTTACGCACGGCCCGCGCGATGAAACGGTGTCCATCAAGATTCTTTCCGCGGATGGCGACAAAGACGTTGCCGCGCTTAAGCGTGCGGGAGTCGATCGAAACACCGTTGAAACGCCGCGATCCGCCGCGGCCGTGAATCAATGTGCCATCGGTCGCCGTCAATATCTGGTCGAGGGTCATCATTTCAAATATTTCTCTACAATCTTGCGTTCATTAAAGGGAACCGTTTTATCCTTGAAGATCTGGTAATCTTCGTGCCCCTTGCCCGCGATGAGGACGATATCACCGGCGACGGCCATGGCGATGGCCGTCGCGATGGCCCTTTCCCTGTCCGCGACGACCTGGTAATTGTCTGTGGAAAACCCGAGGATGATCCCGGAGATGATCGATTGCGGGTCTTCACTGCGGGGGTTATCCGTCGTCACGATGACAATGTCCGAGAGCTGTCCGGCCACCCGTCCCATTTTCGGACGTTTGGTCTTGTCGCGGTCCCCGCCGCAGCCAAAAACCGTGATGATCCGCTTGGGTTTGATCTTGCGCAGCGCCTCCAGGACGTTTTTTAACGCGTCCTCGGTATGCGCGTAATCGACGAACACGGCGAACCCTTTGGGGCTTTCGATACGATCCAGCCGTCCGGGCACGTGCTCGAGGCGCGCGATCCCGCGGCTGATCGTCTCCGGCGACACCCCCTCGTTAAGACAAACCCCGACCGCGGCTAGGATGTTGTACACGTTATGCACTCCGATGAGCTTGGTCTCGATCTTGAGCGACTGCCCGTCGGCGCGCACCGTAAAATGACTTTTGTGCACGCTGGTTTTAATATCTTCGGCACAAACATCCGCTTCGCCCAAAATACCATATTTCACCACGCGGGATCTCGTCAACGAAACCAGTTTCGCCCCGCAGGGATCATCGATGTTGATGACACTGACCGCTCGCGGAGAAAGGTCCGTGAACAGACGCGCCTTGGCCAAAAAATAATTGTCCCGGGTGCGATGATAATCCAGGTGATCGCTTGTCAGATTTGTAAATACGGCGGTCTTGAAATCGATGAGGTCGACCCGCCCCTGGTCGAGCCCGTGCGAGGAGACTTCCATCACGCAGTATTCGATATTCTTTTGCGCGAGGCCGGCGAGAAACTGCTGGTTCTCCACGAGGCTGGGGGTGGTATTTTTCGATGGCAGGACTTTTTTCCCGATCCGGTAATTGACGGTCCCCATGACGCCGCAGGTCTTGCCCGCTTCCCTTAAAATGGATTCAACGAGATAGGTGATCGTTGTCTTGCCGTTGGTACCGGTTACGCCGATCGATTTTACTTTAGAGGAAAGCGGGCCGTAGAACCGGCGTGTCACCTCGTGCAGGAATTTGTGCGGATCATCAACTTGCAAAAATAAAACACCCTTGTGCTTTTCTGCCGGTGGATGGCTTGAGGCGACCACACGCGCGCCCTTTTTGATGGCCTCGTCAATAAACTGCGTCCCATCCTGCTTGCTCCCTTTGAGGGCAACGAACAAGCTGTCTTTCCCGGTTGTCCGGGAATCGCAGCTGATGGCCGCAATCCGTCGGGAAGATTCCTCCCACAGGCCAAAGGTTCCCTCCCCGCGGGAAGCCTTTGGCCGCGGGGAAGAACCTCTCGGCCCTCGAGGGGGGGGGCCGTCGCAGATGTCCTTTAACAATTCTTTCAGAAGCATTAACCGGAGCTCTCCAGGTATTTAAGGGCGTTCTCGATGACTTCCTTGAAAACAGGGGCGCACACCGTGCCCCCGAAATACGCGGGGTGCGGTTCGTCCATGATCACGATCGCCGCCAGGCGCGGGTCATCAGCCGGGGCGAACCCCGCGAAGGTGGCGTAATATTTCCCTTCGGCATACGCGCCGCCGATCACTTTGCGCGAAGTCCCGGTTTTTCCCGCGACCCTCATCCCCTTGATCTGCGCCTTCTGGGCCGTACCGTGCTCAACCACGCCGACTAAAATCTCTTTAACCCGCCGGGCCGTTTCCCCATCGATAACATGCTCGGCCAGGACCTCGCCTCCAAACGATTTGACGACGTGCCCCTGTTTGTCCTGGATATATCTTACCACAAACGGCTGCACATACGTCCCGTTATTGGCCACCGTCGCCATCATGCCTAAAAGCTGTAAAGGCGTGACCGTTACCTCATAGCCGATAGGGACCGCGCCGATACTGGTCCTGGACCAGCGCGAAGGGTCTTTGAGCCATCCTTTGACTTCGCCTTTGAGATCGATCCCCGTGGGCACGCCGAAACGGAATTTTTTCGCGTACTGATAAATGGTCGGTCCGCCAAGTTTTTGGGCTATTTTAGCCACGCCGATGTTGCTGGAAACGCTGAAGACTTCGGTGAAGCTAAGCGTCCCGTGCGGGTGATGGTCGGTCAAAATGTTCGTGGCGATCTTGTATTTGCCGTTCTCGCAAAAGATCTTGTCGCTCTCCGTGAATTTCCCTTCCTGCAGCGCGGCGGCGGCGGTCACCACTTTAAAGACCGACCCCGGCTCGTAAACGTGACTGACCGCCCGGTTGGTGCGGCTCTCCGCGCCGCTGTCGGCATAATGCTCCAGGTCGTACGTCGGCTGGTTGGCCAACGCGAGGATGGCGCCCGTGCGCGTGTCCATCACGATGATCGTGGCGGATTTCGCGTTATACTTTTCGCGGGCCTGCGCCAGGGCGCGTTCGGCGATGTACTGGATGGTCTCATCGATGGTCAAGACGAGATTAAGGCCGTCGCGGGCGGGCAGAAAATTATTGTCGAGCAACAATTCCGTCAGGCGCGCGTCGCGCATCACGCGCATCCAGCCGGGCTTGCCCTTTAATTCCTTGTTGTAATAAAGTTCAAGCCCTTCCAGACCGTTATTGTCGATGTCGGCGAACCCGATCACGTGGGCGGCCAGCGCGGCACCGGGATAAAATCGCTTACTTTCCTTACGAAAACCCAAGCCTTTGAGCTTGAGTTTCTGTATCTTTTCGAAAGTTTCCTGCGGCAACTTTCGTTTTATCCAGACGAAATATTTGTCTTTGTCCAGATTGGCGGACATCGCATCCGGACCAACACCCAGTATCCCGGAAAGGTGTTCCAGGGCGAGTTGCTTGTCGGCTTCGGACATCATTTTGGGGCTTGCGAACAGCGAATAGACCGACACGTTAAAGGCGACGGGACGCATCTTGCGGTCGTAGATGGTGCCGCGGACGGGTTCGAGTTCGACGAGGTGACGGTGCTGCTTTGCCGCGAGGTTGGTGAGATAACCGGAACGGAAGGTCTGAATCAATACGAGCTTAACGACGAAAACGCCCAGGCAGGCGATGAGTATCAGAAATACAAGGCTGAATCGAAGGACATGACGTCGGCTTTCCACACTCCTGCTCTTTCTCCTACTCCCTGATCCTCGCCTCCGCCTGTGTCGCGAAGGATAATAAACTCGCCAAAATGTTCGGCTTTTGTTCGACCGGCAACGCCTGTTCCAAATCATTATTGCCGATCATGTCCCCGTTGGCGGCGACGTAGATGATGTCGTTGCCGCCGGCAAATTGCATACCCGAATGTTCGCTCAACAGTTTATCCCCGAGATGATTCGCCGATTTTAATTTGGATATCGCGTAAAACGTGCCGCCGTTTTTGTCAATCAGGTCTTTGATCCGGGCTTCCTTGCGCTGCCCCTGATAAGCCAGATCAACAATCTGCATCTGCAAATGGATATAGACCAGGATAAGGAAGGTCGTCGAAAATGTGTATCTCATAAACCGGACTAAACTCATGGGACCCTGGTCCTTTCTCGAGCGTGTTTCAGACCGTGCGTTCGGCTATTCTTAACCGGGCGCTTCGGGCGCGCGGATTTTCCTGACATTCTTTTTCGCCGGGGCGCAAAGGTTTCTTGACGACCAGTTTCACCTTGCCGTCCCTGGCCCAGTCACGAAACTGTTGTTTGACGATCCTGTCTTCCAGCGAATGAAACGCGATAACGGCGATACGCCCGCCGGGGGCCAGCAGATCAACGCACTTCTTTAAAACGACGGCGATACTTTCCAGCTCGCGGTTGACCGCGATGCGGACCGCTTGAAATGTCCGTGTGGCCGGATGGATCCGCTCGCCCCTGCCTCTGGGAGATGGCACCGCTTTCAAAACAACCTCCCTTAGATCAGCGGTTGTTTCGATGGGGCGCATCGCGCGCTGACGCACGATCGTCCGGGCGATACGGTTATGCCAGCGTTCTTCACCATAATCGCGCAGGATCACGGCGAGCTCTTTCTCCGGCAGAGAATTGACCAATTCAAACGCCGAAACCGGATTGCTCTGGTCCATACGCATGTCCAGAGGGCCCTGCGCCTGAAAACTAAAACCTCTTTGCGGGTCGCCCAGTTGAGCGCTGGAGATCCCCAGGTCCAAAAGGATCCCGTTGACCTTCGTGATTCCCAACTCACTCAAAATAGTGTCCAGATCCCGAAAATCTCCCTGCACAAAATAAGTTTGCTCAACGTACGGCCGCAATCTTTCTTTGGCCGTATCCAATGACCGCTGATCTTTATCGATGCCGACCAGCCGCCCGCGCGGACCTATTCTCTTGAGGATGGCTTCGGCGTGTCCGCCAAGGCCAAGCGTGCCATCGACCATCACGTCATTTTCTTTTGGGTTCAAAAATTCCATGACTTCCTCAAGCATGACCGGGATATGGTTCGTTTTGGTTTCGTCCATGCTTTTTCCCGGTTGTTCAATGACAAGTTCCGTGAACGTCCCTCACAAAGGGAGCCCATCGGCGGCACCGCCTTGCCCTAAAGATTCAGCAGATTTTCCGCGATCTGCTCAAATGATCCGCTGGAATTGGCGTAGAACTGCTCCCAGGTTTTCTTGTCCCAGATCTCGATCCGGTTCGAAACGCCGATCAAAACCGTGTCCCGTTTGATGCCGGCGTAATCTTTCAGGTATTGAGGGACGATAAACCGCCCCTGCTTGTCGGGGATCACATCCACAGCCCCCGAGAAAAACATCCGGTTGAAACTGCGCGTTTCCTGTTTGGTGAACGACGCGCTTTTGAACTTCTGCTCCTGGACGCGCCACTCTTCTTCGCTGAACATAAAAATGCATTTGTCCAGGCCGCGCGTGAGCAGGAACCGCTCGATCCCGCATTCTTTGCACGTAACCCGGAACCTGGAAGGGAGAATAAGCCTTCCCTTGCGGTCTATACTGTGTTTGTATTCGCCGTAAAACATCGCGTCTTTCCAGGTTACCCCCACTGATTTACCTCACTTCGTTCGGCAAATCAAAACGCGGGGGTTTGTTCACCGAATGTGAATAAACCACTTCACTCCACCACATGCCACTTTGATTCACAATATAGTCCCCGGCATGGGTATTGTCAACAACATTAGTGACAAAATTCTGCAAAGCAGTATTATTGGACAAAAAAAGACAGACTCCGTCTCTGGAGAGAAACATACAGAAGACGACGACTATGGAAGGGTATTTACTTGAGAAAGAATGCGCTGTGTCCGTACGTGGTCATCGCGCAACTGCGCGATGAATCGCTCGCGGGAATCGAACCTTTTTTCTTCGCGGATCTTTTGGACAAATTCGACGATGATCTCTTGATTGTACAAACTGCGGTGGAAGTTAAAGATGTGAGTTTCGAGATGAACACGGTCATTTTTCTTAAATGATGGCCGCTGTCCGATATTGGCCATCCCGGCGCAGGTCTTTTCACCGATACGGACCCGCACGGCATACACGCCCAAAGGCGGGATCACGCCGTTTTGAATCAGCATGTTGGCCGTTGGGAATCCTAACTCTTTCCCCCGGCCGTCACCGCGCACGACCGTTCCCATGACGGAAACCCCGCGCCCCAAAAGCCGGGCGGCCTGGGTCAATTTACCCGCGCCGATCAACTGCCGGATCATCGAACTGCCAATCTTCTTTTTTCCGGCCTTGACCGCGCCGACGACCCTCACCTTGAATCCATGTTTTGTCCCCGCTTGCTGAAAATACTCCAAGGTGCCTCCCCGGCGCTGACCGAACCGAAAATCATCTCCAACATAAATTTCCCTGGGGGAGATACGGGCAACGATGTAGCGGCGGATAAATTGTTCCGGGGACAACCGGGCGAAACGACGGGTGAAATGAACGACGATGCAACTTTTCACGCCAAGCCCTTCGATGAGTTTCAGCCGGTGAGGAAGGGAAACGATATACGGCAGGCCCAATTCCGGACGAAGGACGTGCACCGGATGCGGCCAGAACGTCATCACCAGAGGTTCTGCCCCGATTTGTTTTGCCCGGCGGATAGCCCCCTGGATCAAAGCCTGGTGCCCGCGGTGCACGCCGTCAAAAACACCGATGACCAGCACGGTGTTTCGGGATGTCTTTTTAAACTTTCCAATTCCGTATATGACGTTCATCGATTTCTTCAAGGTCCACGGCCTCTGCGATATGAAACGGCCCTACTTTCGTCCGTTCGATCTGCGTGATACACGCCCCGCAGCCGAGCTTTTTCCCGACGTCCTCCGCAATCTGACGCACATAAGTCCCTTTGGAGCACTCCAGATAAAATTGTACCAGAGGAGGACTGAAGTCTTTGAGCTCAAGAGAATGGATTTTGATGGGACGCGCCTGCCGCTCGATGGCGATGCCTTTTCGGGCCAGCTGGTATAATTTCTTCCCCTGGACTTTCACGGCAGAGACCATCGGCGGGACCTGCTCCGTTTCGCCCGCGGATTTCCTGAAGACCTCTTCCATCTGCCCGCGCGTGATGTGCTCGTAAGGCAACCGCGCAAGCACCTTGCCTTGAATATCCGCGGAATCCGTCGCCGTTCCAAGGATCAGCGTGGCCCGGTAGGCCTTGTCCATGTCCACGAACTGATTGAACAGCTTGGTGGATTTTCCCAGAAGAACAACAAGGACACCCGTGGCCAAAGGGTCCAGCGTCCCCGCGTGGCCAACCTGCTGCATCCGGAACTTCCGGCGCACATGCTGGACCACGTCATGCGAGGTGATCCCCATGGGTTTATTGACGACCAGAATCCCTTCGATCATCCGCGTTTGCCTGGGGGATATGTTTGCCTGCTTCATGTCTTACGCCCGTAAAAGTTTTCCGATCCGGCCAAGAAAAATATTCCTGGCCGCTTTCATCCCCTTGTCAATGCTGCAGCCGCTGGCCCTTTTGTGGCCGCCTCCGGAAAAATCGCTCGCCAGCTTCGCCACATCGAATTTGCTGGAAGACCGTAAATTGATGCGCGTTTTCTTCGCTCCATCCTCCGTAAAAATCACAAAGACGTCGACCCCGTGCATGGCGCGCAAAAATTGGAATATCGTATCACGCAAGTCAAATTGTTTCGAGAATTTCGCCAATATGGCGCGGGACAATTCGACGCACACGACCCTGCCGCCGTAAAGGACGTCAAAACGACTGATCAATTTCGTAAATTCCTTGAGATCTTTGTAGGGGATCGACGCGTAGACCTTGCGGTAGATGTCCGTTATGGAAAAATTGAACCGCATCAGGTCCGCGCAGATCGCGTGCGTCCGGGCGGTCGTATTCTCGAACCGGAAAGACCCCGTGTCCGTCATCAGCCCGACGTATAGATTAAACGCCAGATCTTTAGTCAGCGCGTGCCCGGCCTCTTTAAATAACAGATACAAGACCTCCGCCGTGGACGACGCCTTGGGCTCGACCAGGTTGATATCCCCGAAAAAATCGTTGGTGACATGGTGGTCGATATTGATGACGGGCGTTCCCGGAGAAATGAGTTTTTGCACCTTGCCGATGCGGTCCAGTTCGCCGCAATCGAGGATAATCGCCGCGTCACAGGCGGGATGACGACTCCGCGCGTATCCATTGATCCATCGTGCCCGGGGCAGAAAAGCGAGCCGTTGGGGCGCCGGTTCTTCGTTGACGATATGCACCTCTTTTCCCAAGGCACGCAAAAAAATAGCCGTGCTCAATTCCGACCCAAGCGCGTCCGGGTCGGGGTTGACGTGCGTCGAGACAAGGAAGCTTTTATGCTTTCGCAGCGCGCTTAGGACTTTTTCCCGTGTCGTCATGGTGGATCTCCGTTAAGGTTTGCTCGACCCGCGCGCTGAATTCAGCGGAACGATCGTATATAAAATGAAACTCGGGGGTATAGCGCATCTTGACGTTCCCGCCGACATACCGGCGGATGATCCCCGCGGCGCTCTCCAGCGCCTTCTTCGCCGCTTCAGCCGCGGAATGATCCCCTAGCGAACTGAAATATACTTTCGCCGTCCTTAAGTCCCGGCTGGCCTCAACGCGCAGGACCGTCACAAACTGCAACCGCGGATCTCCCAGCTCCTGGTGAACGACCCGGCTGATCTCCTTCTTTATCTGTGCGTTAACCCTGTCAATACGGTCCATCCGTGCTCCTTTTCAAGCCGCCTTAACTTTGCCGACGAGCGCCGCGGCGGCAGCCAGTTGTTGTCCGCGGTCCCTCACGCGCCCGTCGATTTTCATAAACAAAACTTTTTCCAGAATTGCCCCTATCTTTTCCCCGGGGCTGACTCCCAGACGTTTTAAATCCTCGCCGTCAATGTCAACCCGCATCCCGGCGTCATAATGAAGATACCGGCCGATACGCTCTGTCACTCTCTTTTGTAATGTCCGAACCCGCAGATACACGACCGCGTCCTGATGAAGCGGCCTTAAAATTCCATATACCCGGCTTCGGGACAATCCGGGCGCGGCCAATTTACGTAAAATATTTTTGCTCCGGGCGGCCTGCAGGATGCTTTCTCTTTCTTCCTTCCGGAAAGGAAATTTCCGCAGAAACGCCTGCAGCCCGGCGCCGCTCATGGGTTCAGTGACCGCCATCAGATGGATGAACCAGCGGGCGCAAACAATATCCCCGGGTATCCGGCTTAACCGCGGCTGGATTTGTTCCAATAACCGAAAATCCGTTTTCAACGCGGCGTCAACGATCCTTAAAGCCCCCAGGGCCTTCAGCCGCGTCAGATGCTGCTGTGGCCGCGCCTCCGCGAGCATTTTCTTGAACTCGGTAAAATACCGCGGCGGCTTGACGTTGTCAAAGACTTTTTCCTCCCGCAGGCAGGCCGGCCGCAAGGCCTGTTTCAAAAGCCCGAGTGTCCAGGGCTCGATATGAAAACACAAACGCTGCTCAAAGCGTACCGCCCGCAAAATGCGCGTCGGATCGTCGATGAAACTGCGTTGGTGCAGCACCCGGATCTTCTTCTCCCGCAGATCCGGCAACCCTCCGAACTCATCGACCAGTTGTCCCCAGCCGTCCTTATTCAAACAAACGGCCATCGCGTTAACGGTAAAATCCCGGCGGAAAAGGTCGTCTTTAAGCGTCCCCGGACGCACCCCGGGTAAAGCTCCGGGATGCGGATAAAATTCCTGCCTGGCCGCGACAAAATCCAGACGCAGGCCAAAGGGCCATTGCAGCGTGGCCGTGCCGAATTGCGGATAAACCGTCATTTTCGCGCCCGCCGCCTTGGCCACGCTCCGCGCGAAGGGGATCGCCGGGCCTTCGGTCACGATATCAATATCCAGATTCTTCCGGCCCAGAATAATATCCCTGACGATGCCGCCGACAATATACGCGCGTAGGCCACGCCGGTCGGCGGCGCGCCCGAGATCGCGGATAACCTTCAAGATACGTTTGTCGATACGGCTCAAATAATTCTTCATCGCTGTTTTATCCGCGCGGATGAAACTGTTTATGGACCGCCTTCAGGCGCTCCTTATCCACGTGCGTGTAGATCTGTGTCGTGGAAATATCCGAATGGCCCAGCATCTCCTGCACCGAACGCAGGTCCGCCCCGTGTTCCAGCAAATGCGTGGCGAACGAATGACGCAGGGTATGCGGCTTGATCTCTTTTTTAATATTGGCCTTGCGCGCGTAACGCTTGATGATCTTCCACGCGCTCTGGCGGCTCATCTTTTTGCCCAGCCGGCTCAAGAACAGAGCCGAGGACACGTTACCTTTATTTAATTTCTGCCGCGCGGCCGCGCAGTATTTCTCCAGGGCCTCGCGCGCCCTTTTCCCGACGGGAATGATCCGCTCCTTGCGTCCCTTGCCGATGCAGCGGACATACCCGACTTCCAGGTTAATACTGTCCAGCTTTAAATTGACCAGTTCCGAGACCCGCATCCCGCTCGCGTAGAACAGCTCCAGGATCGCCCGGTCCCGCACGGCCTGCCAATGGCCGCCTTTGGCGGCACCCAGCACGGCCTCGATCTCCTGGACGCTTAAGACATCCGGGATCCGCTTCCACAGCCTGGGCATGTCGATAAGGTTCGTCGGGTCCGTCCTGGCGAGCCCTTCGCGCACCAGGAAACGGTGGAACATCTTGACCGCGGAGAGGCCCCGGCAGATCGACGTCGTCGAAAGCCCCCTGCCTTTTTGGTCTTGCATAAAATCAGTAATATCCTTGCGCTCGACGGCGCGGGCGTCCTTGTTTTTTTTCTCACCCATGAACGAAAAATATTGCGCCAGGTCCCGGCGGTAAGCCATCAGGGTATTGCTGGAGAGCCCGCGCTCGACCGCCAGATAGTTGATGAACTCCTCGAGGAAAATGTATCCGCTCATTGTCCTCCGGCCAGGAACTCTTTCATCGTTTCAGGGTTAAGCTGGTCACGAATTTGCTTCGCGCTCGCCTCCACTTTGCGTTTCAAGGAAAACGAACTGCGCAGCGCCGCCGGCCGTTCATACATCGCCAAGATCGCGTTCCATTCACCGATCGCTTCGGAAAATTCCTTTTGCCTGGCCTCGGTGACCCACTTCTTCATTTCCCCGAGCTGGACGATGATCTGACCGAGAAGATATTTCTGGTTCTTGTCGCTTCCTTTGCTGTCGATCTTCTGGACCAGGTCCCGCTGCCACACCTTCCAGAGCGAATAATGATACCGGTAGCGCTCTTCGGGAGAAACGCTCGGCGCCGGATAATCGACAGGGTCCAAAACCGGGATAAAGGCCTGTTCGTTGGTCTTTTCTTTTTTCTTGCGGGTGAACTTTTTGCGTAGCGACGTGCACCCACCGACCGACACTGTCAAAACGCACAAAATAACCAAAACACTCAACACAGACAAGTAATATTCGTTGCGCCGGTCATTAGCGTTCATTGATCATCTCCTGGAATTGTTTTTCATTGAGAATTTTAACGCCCAACTGCAAGGCTTTTTGATGCTTCGAGCCCGGGTTATTACCGGCGACGACGAAATCCGTGGCGGCACTCACGCCGGCAACGACGTCCGCTCCCAGTTCCCGCACGAGCGCCCCGGCTTGCGCGCGCGTCAGCGATGTCAACTCCCCGGTAAAAACAAATTTCTTGCCCTGAAGTTTTCCGGAACGCTTTGAAGTAACCGGTTCAACAAAATTGACCCCCGCTTTTTTGAATTTCGCCATGAGCTTGTGGGTCGCCGGCTGCTTAAAAAATTTGGCAAGTGACAGGGCGATCACCGTGCCTATTCCGCGGATCCCTTCTATATCTTCGCCGCGGGCATCCATGAGTTTTTCCAGCGAACCGAACCGCCCGGCCAGGACCAAAGCGACTTTCTCGCCGACATTGAGAATCCCCAGTCCGAACAAAAACCGCGACAACGGCCGGTTTTTGCTGCCTTCAATGGCCTTGAGAAGATTTTCGGCTTTCTTGTCCGCGAAAAGTTCGAGCCCCAGAAGGTCCTCCGGTTTTAAAAAATAAATATCGGCGAAATCTTTCACCAGGCCCTTTTCCCATAACTGATGGATGATGGACTCCCCGAGGCCCTCGATGTCCATGGCCCCGCGCGAGGCGAAATGCAAAAGCCCGCGCTCGATCTGCGCCGGACACAGCGGATTCACGCACCGGTACGCCACATCTTTTTCCGCTTCCTTGGCGACCGCGCCGCCGCACGACGGACATTTCGCGGGGACCTTCAAGGCCTTTGAGCCGGATTTCCCGGAAGATTCAACGACCTTAACGACTTTAGGGATGACATCGCCCGCCCGCTCGACCAGAACGCGGTCTCCTTTTTTGACGCCCAAACGTTTGATCTCATCAAAATTATGCAGCGTGGAGCGCGCGATCGTGACACCGCCGCACTCGACCGGTTCGAGTTCCGCCACCGGCGTCAAGATGCCGGTGCGCCCGACCTGGACGGTAATGTCCCTTACCTTTGTCGTCACCTGACGCGCGGGGAATTTGTACGCGACCGCCCAGCGCGGACTTTTGAGCGTAAAACCCAGTTGTTCCTGCTGCTTTAACGAATTGACTTTAATAACAACCCCGTCGATCTCATAGGGAATTGTGTCGCGTTTGCGTTGATACTCCTGGCAACAGGCCATGACATCATCTATCGTAGCGCATAACCTGCGCTCACCATTGACGCGTAATCCCCAGGCCGGGATCGTGGTCAAAAACTCCCACTGCGTTTTAAAAGGGGCTGTCCCTTCCCGCGCACCGGAAGTGCGCGGGAACGGCGCGCCTTCGGTCTGCCGGGACAGCACACCGAAAGAATGAATAAAACAGTTCAGATCCCTTTGGGCGGTGATGCGTGAATCAAGCAGTTTGACCGAACCGCTCGTCGCGTTGCGGGGGTTGGCAAAAACAGTCTCACCGTTTTTCCTGCGTTCGTTGTTCAAGGCCGCGAAATCCTTGAGGTCCATGTATATTTCTCCACGCACCTCCAGGACCTCCGGCAGATGTCCGTCTTTTTTATGCATCAACGTCAAGGGGATGGAGCGTATCGTTTTAAGGTTATGAGTAACGTCTTCGCCGGTCACGCCGTCCCCGCGCGTGGCCCCCAGCGTAAACCGCCCCCGGACATAAGTCAGCGAGGCGCTGACCCCGTCGATCTTCAGCTCCGCCACATATTCTATCCTTTGTCCCGGAAGCCCTTTGACGACACGCTCGTGCCACTCTTTAAGCTCGTCCATCGAATAGGTGTTATCCAGCGAATACATTTTAACGCGGTGGGTTACGGGTGCGGCGCTGGAAGGAATTTTCGCGCCCACGCGCTGGCTCGGAGAATCAAGGCTTTTAAGGTCCGGGAACCGCTCTTCGAGCTTGATGAGCTTGCGCAACAGATCATCGTATTCCTTGTCGGAGACCGTCGGCTCATCGAGGATATAGTACCGGTAATTGTGCCCCTCGATCTCTCGGGACAGCCTGGCGATCTCTTTTTGGGCCTTTTCCTTGTCCATACCTAGAAGGCGATGTCAAAGTCCGTGTAATTTTCTTGAGCGGGGAAAAAATCAATATTTTTGTCTTTGATGTATCCCTGGAAATGCTTTTCGAGGTTTTGGCAAAGTTGGGTGATCTTTCCCCGGTCGCCCTCCGCGAGGATCTCGACGCGGCCGTCGGGTAAATTCTTGACCCACCCGCGCAAGTCCAGGTCCGCCGCGGCGCGCTGGACGGTGAAACGGAATCCCACGCCCTGAACCCTGCCCGAATAAAAGATATGCGCCCGGATCATAGGGAAGGAAGTACAAATAAAATAATCGGGGCGCAGGGATTTTCCCGCTTTCCTTCACTCTTATATCATCGAAGCGGGATCCCGCATACCACAGTAAATAGAAAAGCGGGAGAACCCTGCGACCGTTCCTGCTGAATAAGATCGGGGAGGTGGGGTTTGAACCCACGACCTCAACGTCCCGAACGTTGCGCGCTAGCCAGCTGCGCTACTCCCCGATAAATATTGAGGGCTAGTCTACCATTAACGAAAATATCCGTCAATCAGCTCTTTGGGCAAATCCTCTCGCATACTTCCTTGATACCAAAACCAATCTCCGCCTCCGCCACAAGTTTATCTCCCACAAACGCTTTCGTATCCAGAAACCCCGCCTTGGGCATCAGTTTCAGAGTCCTGATCTCCAGCCGCAGCTGGTCGCCGGGGACAACGGGCGCGATGAATTTCGCCGTGGTCTTGGCCAGATAATAGGTGAGGGTCTTGCCCTGCATGTTCTTGCTGTAATAAAAATAGATGCACCCGGCCTGCGCCAGGGCCTCGATGATCAGTACCCCCGGCATGATCTTTTCGTTGGGGAAATGACCGACGAAGAAATGCTCGTTGACCGAGACGTTTTTGATGGCGATGAGCCGTTCGTTGGGCACAAGCTCCACCACCTTGTCGATCATCAAAAACGGAAACCGGTGCGGAATGATCTTCTGAATTTCCCGGACATCAAGTTCCATAGTTGCTCCCTCACTTTAAAATTGATTCTTGTCTCTCGCTAGGACAATCGGGTTATTCCTTTTTCCAAATTCCGCAGCGCCACTAATATCTTGGGGGCCAAAGGTTTCAAATCAGCCAGCCGATTGGTTTTAGCAACAAGAATGACTGTAGATATCTTCGCCCGCAACATGTTCACCTGACAGAGATTCATCAAGGAGTATTTTCACTTCGTTAATACCTTTTCTTTGAGCAACTCCAGGACATTGAGCGCCTGCTTGCGGCTGACCGAAGGATAATCTTTAAGGAAATCATCCAGCCTGTCCCCCGCCTCGAGATAATCGATCAAAGTGCTTGCCGGAACCCTTGTCCCGGAAAAGACGGGCGTGCCTCCCAGGACATCTTTGGAACGCTGAATCAAAAGAGGTTTAATCATCATCTGCCTCCGTTTTTGTTATGGTGTTTTCACGCGGGGCGCTGTCACAGATCCCGGCGATGTCGTCGAGAAGTTTCTGGTACGTATTTTTCGCTAATTGCTTAGATGGCATGAGTCGTTTCCCGTTGTCCGCCGCCGGACACTCCCGGAGTGTCCGGGCTCACCCTTTCAGGCCGGCGATGATCTTCTGTTTCTGCGATTCCGAAAAATCCAACCCATAAAATCTTAAGAAAATTCTCTCCTTAAGTTCCCCCTCCGTCAACCCCGGGTTCTCATTAAGAATGGAACTCCTGACGATCGCCCTGGCCGCATCGTACATCGAACAGCCCATCTTAAGGCGTTCTTCCCCCGAAAGCTGCATGAGCATGGCATGATACCGTTTTTCCATCTCCTCGGAAGTATCGTTCATTTCAAGATTTCCAGCTCTTCACTCATAAATTTGTCCTACCACGCAGGCACGCGTCCTTCAGGGCGCGGTCATAGATCCCGGCGATCTCGTCAAGCAGTTTCTGGTACGTATTTTTCGCTAGCCCTTCGACTACGCTCAGGGCCAGTGGTGAGCAAAGTCGGACCACCAGCTGTCTGGATGGCATTAGCCGTTCCCCGTTGTTCGCGCAGGATACTCCGGGAGTGTCCTGGCTCATTTTAGCCTGTCCACAATGCTACCTTAGGGACAAGTTTAAGGAAATTCACAACCACATGCATATCCCACTCTTGAATGATTATCTTCATAGTTGCGTCTTCTGTAATTAGCAGAGAATTCTCACCAAACTCACGAACATTATTTCTGGCATAAAGTTGTTGTGAAAAATAATTATGGATTTTCGCTGTTTGTTCATTTTCACCCATAACAGAACTATACATAGTTATCCGTTCGACTAAAATCTTTCTAATCTCAGATTCTTTCATTCCTAATGCAAACGTAAACACTTCGATAAATTGTCGTTCAAAAATAGCATATAATTCACTTTTAATTTTAATATTTAAAAGCACACAAAGTCTTCCAAAAAGATAGCAGGAACTTTCAAAATAACTTTTGTCATTTGCGTAACGTCTTGAAAAAGAAATAAGATCTTCATTGAAACCAAGACGTTTAGCTTTCAATGGATCTTTGCAAAATCTAGTCGCAGAATCGAGCATTAAAGAAAAAAGTAAATCTGCTCCTCGTTTGTGCATTCTTTTGCTTTTGACAACCCATGCGCGGACATGAGATTTTATCTCTTCTTGTTTAAAATAATCTAAAACACTTGTGATTAAACCTTTCACAAACACTCCTGCGATTTAATTCATTAACCGTTTTACGGAGGTTACGGAGGCGTTACTGCTGGTGCCGCGCTCAACCAACCCAAGCCGTCGTTTATCCACTCAAACCGACGATGATCTTTTGTTTCTGTGATTCCGAAAAATCCAACCCGTAAAATCTTAAAAAAATCTTCTCCTTAAGTTTACCCTCGGTCAGCCCCGGACTCTCGTTGAGGATAGAGCTCTTGACGATCTGCTTGGCCGCGTCGTACATCGAACAGCCCATCTCAAGGCGCTCCTGGCCGGAACGCTCCATCAGCATGGCGTGATACCGCTTTTGCATTTCTTCGGAGGTATCGTTCATGCCTTTGCCTTTCTGTTATTAAGCCGTACGAACATCCTTCCCCAGCAAACGATGAACGAGTTCT
>Ga0209211_10000857_pt1 | contig 60437 bp, 62 predicted proteins | sample RifGroA2_FD_183992 | JGI IMG/M metagenome (GOLD analysis project Ga0209211, IMG submission 183992) | Groundwater microbial communities from Rifle, Colorado, USA - Groundwater A2 (SPAdes) (version 2) | ecosystem: Environmental > Aquatic > Deep subsurface > Groundwater | place: Rifle, Colorado... | reverse complement strand
CGATAAAACGTACAATTGTTGTTTTGACAAACATCTTTAATTTTACTCCTAGGTCGTGCCAAGAAGATCACCTCTTTGCAAAGAAAGATGATCTCCTTAATTAAGGTATTTATTCAAGGACAGACCCAACCACAATCTTTAAATATAATCACCACTTAATAATGGTAAAATAACTGAAAAGGTGACAAAACATGACCGATTATCTTGGAACAACTTTACAGAGCGCAGATCGCTATCATGTTGGGGTAATAAATCCTCATGTGGCTGTCGTGAAAGAAGGCGGTCCCCAAGACGTATATTCTGTCTTTTATAGAGGCAGATTTGAGGTTGGCCATGGCCCATTACTTCCCCCGACAGGAAGAAACGCCGGCTCTCGTGTTCGTGTTTATCGGGGCTCACCCGCCGGCACGAAATATCGTTCTCTGGTCTCCGCGAATCCAAGAGAGTGGCAAGATACCGAGTCGGTAGCACGTAATGTTTCTCTTGATGAGGCATTAAGGCTCGGGGAAGAAAAGGCGCTCGGAGCTAATGTTGTTCTCTATACGCAAGAGAAGGGGCTGGGGGGTCCCGAAGAAGTTGTCTGGCACCCTGATGGGTGGGAACCAACTCAGGGGTAATCAATCCTTCTTTTTTTCTCTTATTCTTCCTTTTCCTCCCTTATTCCTTTTTTTCCACAATCATTATTAACACCCATCTTTTTCTCTTGATGTATGGACATTCCCAGTACTGGCGATAATCCCGTCATTGACATCGCGCTCCACACTATATCGCTCGGCAAGCAGGCAATCGTGTTTGTGGGCACGAAAAGTTCTGCTGAAAAGCAGGCAGAAGACATCGCAAAGAAGATCAAGAAATCCGGGCCAAGATGCCTTGAGATCAGCGAGCAGGCAAAAAATGCCCTCCCGCAGCCAACAAAGCAATGCACGAGGCTGGCGTATTGCATCGGCAAAGGAATAGCATTCCATCATGCAGGCCTCGTCCAAAAGCAGCGGGAACTAATCGAGAAAGAATTTCGCAGCGGTGCAGTAAAGATCATCTGCTGCACCCCAACACTGGCTCTTGGCGTTTCCCTCCCAGCGTATCGTGCTGTCATTCGGGACTTGAGAAGATTCGGGAGGCGTGGTATGGAATGGATTCCAGTTCTCGAATACCTTCAGCAGGCAGGAAGGGCTGGAAGGCCTGAGCATGACGATAAAGGCGAATGCATTGCCATTGCCTCGACAGAGCCAGAGCAGGAAGAAATAATCAAGCGTTACATCTTCGGCGAGCCAGAACCCATCCATTCAAAGCTTGCCGTCGAACCAACATTGAGATTCTACCTTCTCAGCCTGATTGCGAGCAGGTTTGTCAAGGACATGGACCAGATCATGGCATTCTTCAGCAAGACTTTTTATGCATCTCAGTTCAAGGATATAGAGGAGATCCAGGAAAAGATTGTCCGCCTCCTCCGCCAGCTTGAGGAATGGGAATTTATCACGATGGGCACAGGAGGTGATTTCCAATCTGCTGACGTGCTTGTCTCAGGGAATATCCGCCCCACCCAGATCGGAAAGCGGGTATCGGAGCTCTACTTAGACCCGCTGACGGCCCACAGCCTCATCGAGGCGGTAAAGAGGACAAACAATAAGCCTGCCAATTTGTTCGGCTATCTGCATGCAGTCTCTTCGTCTGTCGAAATGGAGCCCTTATTGAGGGTCAAAGTGAAGGAATACGATACTATCCAGGAAAAGGTTGCAGAATACGAATCATATCTTTTAATGCCGGAGCCCAGCATCTATGATCCGGAATATGAGATCTTTATGAATGCGTTCAAGACAGCATTGTTCCTCGATTCCTGGATGGATGAATCCAGCGATGAGAATCTCATGGAGGACTATGGCATCCGGCCGGGGGAGATTCGGGTAAAGCGGGATAATGCAGAATGGCTTCTCTTCTCCTTACAAGAGCTTTGCAGGCTCTTGGAATATCGTGAGTGCATGAAGGATCTCATGAAGCTCAGGGTAAGGCTCAAGCATGGAATCAAGGAGGAGCTCGTTTCCTTGGTCAGGTTCAGGAACATCGGGAGAGTCAGGGCGCGTATCCTGTATAACAACAATTTGAGGAACGTCGCTGATATCAAGAAAGCAGACCTCATGAGGCTCTCCCAGCTTGTCGGGAAGAATATTGCCCTCTCTCTGAAAGAGCAGGTCGGGGAAAAGGTTGATGTCGTGCCGAAAGGAAAGAGGATTGGCCAATTGGGGCTGGGGAAGTATAATACATAGAATTCTTGTTCGTCATAGCAAACCGTTGTATGGGTTGCAGAGTTTTTTTATCACAAAGAATTAGTTGTTGCCAGTGCGATGTTTTAGGGTGATCAATCCGTTTCCTGCATATAATCCACAACAATTGTGATGATCTTTTTTATCGTTTCATTGCAGTTTTTGAAGCTTATCATGTCTAGTATCTCAATGCCATATTTCCTGATGAGGTCGCTGATTAATGCGTGGATAAATGACTGGGTTGCAGATTCCACCTGTTTAAAATCTAAGATAACCTCTTCGTTTTTTTCAAGTGCCGGGATAATCTCATGAAGCCTGATATCCCTTGCTTTATCCTTGTTCTCGGCAAAGCTTCCAACTTTCTTGAGCAGGTTGATCTTTTTCATATGAACCGAGGCCTCCTGAACCTTGCTTTTTTCCTTTCTTTGACTGTTTTAATGTAGATGTCCCTGATAAGGTCAAGTAACAATGAGAATTCCTCTGTCGCGCTCAGGGAGATGTCTATGCCAACAAGCGTCCCTTGCCAGTAAGGTAAATCCTCCTCGTTTGAGTGTCTATCCATGAACGGGTCAGCATGGAGTCGTATATGGCCAGGTTTGCTTTTCAGTAGCTTATACATCGAATTTCCGCTATAGATGATGAAAAAATCGCGGTTAACATTGGCGATTGATTTGATGAAAAATAATCCTGCTCCTGCATTAAATTCAGTGCCGCCCTCTTTTCTGGTTGTTCCCGTGATCCCGGGAGTTAATGCAAGCCTGATTGCCTCCAAATCAGTCAGTGCATGATGTGACACATTTATTGATTGCTTAATGCCAATGCCTGTATCTGCGATGCCTATCCTGATGGTATTGCTTTTCTTGTAATACTGGGTAGATAAGATTGCACCATGCTCTGAATGTGAATGTTCTAATACGTTTCTTACCAGCTCACTGACAACGTACCTGATAGGCTCTGCTTGCTTTGGCTGAAGATGGAGCAAGGGTATCATCTCAGTGATAAAATTTGAGAGCTCATCAGAACTTTTTATCTGGGTGAGTGGGATAAAGCGTCCCGCTGGTTCATGTTCTCTGATCTTTATGCCTGAAGCGATACCGAGGAACTTAAACAACCCCATTCTCTCAAGGTAGTGCTTTGATGTTGCTTCAATATCCTCACATTTGATATGTGATGAATCAATTTTAAGACCAAGGGCTGCAACCATGGACAAGACAATTGGATGGACAGATATCCATTTCTTATTGGCAGTTATTTCTAATTTCTTGGTATTTGAACTATCAAAACTGCGTAGGAATGGGTCTAGATTCCCTAGAAAAGCGCTGTTTGGCAGGTGTATCCTCATGTTACCGGGAATTACTTATTTGTTTATAAACATTCCTATTTTACCGGGATTCCCGGTATTTTTTAAATATACATAAATCCCGGAGAAATTTTTTCGTCTCCCCTGCAGCAAGGCAATACTTTTTCCGACATTCTCAAATATAGACTGCTTGGAGAGAAAAACAAATAACCGAAAAGGTTAAATATGTGTAATCACATTAACACACATAGGAGGCCATATGGTGAACGTAACATTAGCAATACCCGAAGAGTTGCATGCGAAAATGAGAAAACATTCAGAGATTCGATGGAGCGAGGTAATAAGAAAAACAATCTCTGAAAAAGTTGATCATCTGGACATGTTGGATCGATTAAGCGCTAAAAGCAAGTTAACAAAGAGAGATGTCGAGCTCCTGGCCAAAAATATTGATGGTGAAGTAGCAAAGAAGCTTGGGTTAAAATGAAGTTTGTTATCGACACAAATATCCTTCTTTCTGCCTTGATAAGAGATTCGACAACAAGAAAGATCATTATCAAATCAGGATGGAGCTTTTATTATCCAGAAATGTCTTTTCATGAGGTGAAGAGATATAAGGAGCTTGTTCTTGAGAAATCAGGTATGGATGAGGGTGAGTATAATCAACTCTTAGATGTTCTTTTAAAGTATGTGACACTTATTCCTGACGAACAGATATTGAAAAACTTGTTGGAGGCAAAAAGCGCCTATGCTCACATCGACCCTGACGATGTTGTATTCATTGCAGCTCAACTGAGCATTCCAGAATCAATCATATGGTCAGATGACAGGGATTTTGATAGGCAGAATAAAGTGAAGGTGTTGAAAACAGGAGAAGTTGTGCGACTATTTTTATCACCCCAAGACCAGATATAGACAAGTGGGTAAGTTACTAAGGCAGCACCATTGGCGTGAAAAAGCTTTATGATCCAAGAAAAATCCAGTCATGGCGCGATGGAGCTTTCGAAGAAAGCGGAATAGCATTTTCGAAGAAAATGCGTCGCTGCCATGGGTGGCTGGATTTTTTCAAGATGGTGTGGATGAACACTTCAAGAGGTGACTACATTTTTCCGCAACCTATAAAAACCACCATCTAATTCCTCTTGAATGGTTGACGCAAAACAATTGTTTTCTGAGAGGGGTGTCACCTATGATGATTTTGTGATTCTTCCCGGGTTCTCCTCCTTTGGCATCAGCGATGTATCAACATCTGCACAACTCACAAAAAACATCCGGCTGAAGGTGCCGTTTGTCTCTTCGCCCATGGACACGGTAACGAGTGCAAAGCTCGCTATCGCCCTCGCTCTGCAGGGTGGCATTGGCATCATCCATTACAATTACAAGACGATCCAAGAGCAGGTCGATGAGGTGCGGCATGTCAAGCGTTTTGAGAACGCCTTTATCGAGGATCCCATCTCTGTCTCCACTGAAGATCTGATTGACAAGGCTGCGGCGCTGAGGAAAGGCATTGGCATTTCAACTTTTCCTGTGATCGACAAGGACCAAAAGCTCGTCGGCATCCTTTCAAAGAATGATTTTTCAATGAAGCTCCACGCAGGGATGAAGGTAAAAGACCGGATGATCCCGATCGAAAAAAGGGTCACCCTGAAATGGTCTGAGTTATCGGCTGATCCGGACAAGCGCTTAGAGCAGGCAAACAATGCGCTGCTAGACTCCCATCGGGGAACGCTTCCGATCCTGGATGATGAAGGCAGGATTCTCTACCTGATAACAAGGAGCGATATTGAGAAGAATGAATCATATCCCCTGGCATCAAAAGACGCAAGGAAACGCCTTAGGGTCGGGGCTGCCGTTGAGACGAGGGCGAGTGCAAAAGACAGGATCAAGCTTCTGGCAGATGCTGGAGTAGATGTCCTCATTATAGATACGAGCCAAGGGCATTCCTTGTTTGTCATTGATCTCCTCAAGCACATCAAGAAAACCTATCCTGACATTGATGTCATCGCAGGCAATGTTGTGACTGAGGATGCGGCAAAAGCGCTCATCGACGCTGGCGCTGATGGCATCAGGGTTGGGATGGGTGTTGGTTCTATCTGCACAACACAGAATGTCGCTGCTGTTGGCCGGGCACAGGCATCAGCTGTCTATGCGTGCGCAAAGGCCGCAAACGGCTCTGGCGTGCCAATCATCGCTGATGGTGGCATCTCCAAGATCGCGGATATCACAAAAGCGCTTTCCGTTGGAGCATCGACGGTGATGATGGGCTCCATGTTTGCAGGAACTGAAGAAGCCCCAGGAGAATATGAATATGTCCATGGTGTTCGTGTCAAGAAATATCGGGGCATGGGCTCGCAGGAAGCGATGAATCAGGGATCTGCTGTCCGTTATTCTTTAGAGAAACAAACAATCAAAGTGCCAGAAGGGGTCTCTGGAAGGGTTGTTGATAAGGGCTCGATGCACCAATGGGTCCCATTCCTTGTTGCAGGAGTAAAACAAGGAATGCAAAAAATGGGGCATAAATCTGTCGCAGAGCTTCACGAAGCATTATGGAACAGCAAGCTCATGTTTGAGAGAAGGTCCTTGATGGCCGGCAGGGAGGGCAATGTCCATGACCTGTTTGATTATGAGAAAGAAAGGATTTGAGACTACCATTCAGAACTTTCTTTCTTGAGAGCATCACCCCTGGCGCAAACGGTTTAGTCTCTAAACCGAAGTTTTTTCTGGAGGAAAAAACTGGTTTGCCGGCCAGTGGTGGTGATGCTCTTTCTGTTTATCTTGCCATTGTTGTTGCAGGTATCTTTTGCCTTTCATCTTCTGCTCTTCATCTATATCTTTTCCCAAACCATTTTAAGCACTTCTCTACCAACAAATTATTTACTAACGAATCACAATGAAACAGATCATCACCGGCGATAATTCCATCACCTTTGAAAATCCTGTCTATGAACAGGCCTATCACTCGCTATCCGGCGCGCTCAGCGAAGCGAAGCTCAAATATGCAGAGCCGTGCAAGATCGCTGAGAAGGCTAAATCCGGCAGTCTTACAATCCTTGATATCTGCTTTGGGCTAGGTTACAACTCTTTGCTGGCAATACACACTGCAAAGGCAAGCAATCCAAAGTGTAAGATAAAAATTTATGCGCTCGAGATGGATCCTCAGGTCTTTGGCCTGATTAATAAAATCGACATGGACCAGGAATACGCTGCTATATATAATATGATCAAGCGTCTGAGTAAAGACAAGCTGAGCATAAAACAGGGGGGTGTTGATCTCCAGCTTCATCTGGGTGATGCTCGGGAGACCATTCTCGAGATAAAAGACAAGGCAGATGCAGTCTTTCTCGATCCATTTTCTCCCCCAAAGAACCCTGAGCTTTGGACTGAAGAATTCTTCTCGAACATCCATGCGAGGATGAAAAAATCTGCGATTCTCGCAACATATAGCTGTGCCGCCCTTGTCCGGATCAACCTTGTCAGGGCAGGCTTTGATGTAAAAGATGGCCCGCATGCTGGCAGGTATGCGCCAAGCACATTGGCATTTCCTCTTCCCTGATGTGCAAAACCATTGTCTGTATATCCCTAGTCTGCACTAGTCTTGCCTTGTGTAATCTTGATAATCTCCCGTGATATTTTCAGTGCATGGAAATCTCCCTGCCGTTCACATACGAGACAGAGACCCTTTCTCTTTGGGACATATTGCAGAAGGTTGGGTCAGTTAGGGATTTGCCAATAATCCTGACAGGTGAAGGAGGATTAGTAAAGGCTTCATCCTATGATGGGCATGAGGAATATCTGCCGGAAAGTGCAGTGTATAGCTATCCCTTGATAGCCAGAAAACTAGCGAATGCAACAGGCGGTCTTTACCTGCCATCACAAAAAAGACCCTATGCTGCTTTGACCCCTTATGACGACTTTCTCAGGATTATTGGCTGTAATGGCGACTCCCCCCTCTTGGATGCGCTCAGGCAAGAGCGGCAGTTTGTCAGAGAGCATGCGTGTATCCATTCTGAGAAAGAAAAGGTTCAGGTGACAGGACCGCTTAATTTTCATAGGTATCAATATCTTTACTATTGTTCGACTTTCTCCCCTGCCGGTCTCAAGGATAGATCATTGAATTGGTATGCAAAAGCATCCGATTTTTGTGAGGTGATTGACTCTGAGGAGGATGCAGTGATGATTGCAGTAACAGAAGTGAAGCTAATGCCAAGAGATGAGAGGTGTGTGTGGGAGGCAAAAGGCAGCGAGGTACATCTTACATACCAGTTGAGAAAGAAGGGGGAATCGTTTGAGACTGTGGAAGACATTCTCCCTGAGTTGGATGCGTTCATGGAACGGCTCTTTATCCATATGAAAGAGTCCTGGAATGAATGGTGATGGCAGAATCCTTCATTTGTCATCAGCTTATCATGTCATCAGTTTATCATATAAACTCTTATTAATCAATAACCATTCTTGATCCTATGGATCCAAAACGCCGGGAGGATATTGTCTGTGGCATAACCCTCGGTGCCCTTGTCGGCTCAGTTATAGAAGTGACAGAGCAATCTCCTCAGCGTATCTTCATTCGCTATGAATTGAGAAAGAATGGCTATGCTGCATTCACCGGCAAGATGACCGACCGGTATGGCGAGCACTTCGTTGCAAGGCCCTCCCCGAGGGAAGGAACGCAGCAGTATATATCCTGGTCTCAGGCAGACACGCTTGCCCAGCACTATCCGACATCATTCTATTCTTGGGCTACTTCAGCGTTGATTTTCGCCATTATCGGGGCGGCTTTGGGCAGGAAGATCAATCGGTCGCTGGATCGCCTTTGCGGCATGGAATAATGCATCCTTTTCTCCATAACTTATCGGCTCTGTAGAGAATAAGTGCCTTTCTGCCGAGCTCACTCCAGAATGAGGCAAGTGCGTCGCGAGGGGTAGCTTCCATCCAGGAATGCAGCACCTTTCCGTAAATGGTCGAGAGTTGAGCCGGCACAAGTCGAACGAAGCGAGACTTGTCTACAGAGCAAAACTTTTCCATAAATTTATATATCACTATCCAAAAAACACCTTAATCTTTAATAAAAACTTTGAGGTGAGTCCATGAAAAAAATCTTGCTCTATGGAAGTTTTATTGTTTTGATCCTGTTGATTAGTTGTTCCCAGGGACAATTCACCGGTCCGAATGATGATCTATCAAATCAAGAGTTAGAGGAAGGTTGTTGGATGGAGCCTGATATGGCTTGTTTGCAGGAATGCAATGACAAGAATTACGATCAAGATGCAATTGATGCTTGCATGGCCACATGCCCTGCCATCAATAAATACTGTGACTTCAGCTGTGGTGATGGAACGTGCAATCCTAGCGAAGATAAAAACAGTTGCCCAACAGATTGCTCTGTTGCAGCAGGTGATGATGGCATGACTGGCCCCTATGAGTATTGTGGTGATGGAACGTGCAATCAGGGTGGCACAGAGGACTCATACAACTGCCCTGGTGACTGCGGCTATCCTGGGGATTCTGGGATGCTCTGTGGGGATGGTTCTTGTGATGCTGGCGAATCAAGGGATTCTTGCCCTCAGGATTGTGGTCTGATCGATGCCTCTTGTGGTGATGGTGCTTGCAATAGTGATGAATCCCCTGATTCCTGTCCTCAGGACTGCACCGAGAAACAACCCACCTTTGCAGATGCGTGCGGGTCAAACCAGGACGAGATAATGCAGAAAATGAATACAAAAGACTGTGCGGATTTCTGCAATAATGATGCGAAAGGTGATGATCAGACATATTGTGATTCTTTCTGCTCTCCATCAAGCCAATTTAAGGCTGATTGGTGTGATGGATATAGAGAAGGCAGCGATGATTATAACACTGCTTGTGAGGATCCAAAATCCAATGATTGTGGTGGGTATTGTGTCAATGTGGCCTCTGCATCGCAGCCTCCATCTAATGATCTTTACCAATGTTTCAATCAATGTGCTAATATTGGTAGTGGCTCTGCGCCAGGTTGGTGCTCACAAATCAGAGGATCGTGCACACCAAGACCCGGCATTCCTGCTCAGATAAGCGAGCAATGTTGTGTGGGATTTCCAAACCTTGGCTGCGCAAAAGCCTGTGAGAACAGCGATAGCCTTGTATGTAAAGAAGTGTGTAAGACCCGGCCTGCATACCCGCATTGCAAAGCTGCAGAAAAAAACGCAGCATACTCTGAAGGCTATTCTGAGGGTTTCCTCGCAGCAATGGGGATGGCTTAAGCCTTTTTTCTTTTTTTCTTTTTTTCTCCACCAGAACTTATATAAAGAGGCCTTTCTTCATTATTTCTCTGCCCGTGTTGCATAGCTTGGATAGTGCGTCAGGTTGCGGACCTGAAGGCCCGGGGTTCAAATCCTCGCACGGGCGTACTTATTCTTTTAAGATCCTATTACCTAATCAATATTGAGCTGTTCAGATCTCGGCAACACCACCACTGGCAGGCAAACCGCTTTTCTCGCTTTTGCTCGAAAGGCTCGCGATGATACATCGCGTTTGCGCTAGTGGTGTTGCCTTAACTAATACTTCCTTCAACGTTTTATCATTAAACTCCCCTTTTCCAAAGCCTTTATTCCGAAGCCTTTATAATATTCAGACACTCAAAGCGCCCTATGAGATGGTGGCTTCTTGCCATGCTCCTTGTTATTGGATGCTCAAGGCAAGCACCGGATATATCAGAACCAACCAAGGCACCCGTAGGAGGTATCATGAAACTCTCAAGCCCTTCTTTTGGAAACGGCGGGATGATTCCTGCCAAATACACCTGTGATGGGGATGAAATAAGTCCAGAGCTTCACATCAGCGCTGCCCCAGAACAGGCAAAAAGCCTTGTCTTGATCGTTGATGACCCTGATGTCCCGATGGGTAACTGGGTTCATTGGCTCTTATACAACATCCCGCCAGAAACCACAATTATCCCAGAAGATGCTGCCATTACCTGGCCGGAGGGTACTACCAGCTTTGGCAAGACTGGCTATGGAGGCCCATGCCCACCATCAGGCACTCATCGGTATTTTTTCAAACTATATGCCCTTGATACCTCACTCAACTTACCAGATGGCCCAGTCAAGGAACAGATTGAGCGGGCAATGGATGGACACATTCTAGTCCAAGCAGAGTTGATCGGCAGGTATAACAAGGATTAATAATAAGGATATTCTTACCCTCCCTCATACAATATCTTCTTATCCTTTGGCAATAATCCAAGAGAGGTCATCTGCTCATACTGGTCGCTGTTCAGGGTCATGTAGTTGATATTGAAGTCATATTTCGCCATGATCTCGGTTTTGAGGTCTCGAAGGCGATCCTGAAGGATATTTTCCCCAAGCAGCAAGACGGAGGCCTTCTTCTCTGTTTCCTGGCCATGGAGGATGATGAGCCTGATTCCTGGCATCTGTTTTGCCTGGGCTAAAAATTCGTCCAGTGCCCGGTTCTTTTCCCGCAGCATTCCTGCAAGGAGCAACGCGGTATCATTCTTGTCAAACTGATAGAGCTTGAACTTGTTTACGTCAACCTGTTTGATCAGCTTGAGTTCGAGCAGCTTGTGGATGATCCGGAAGGTGGAAGTGACTGGCACATCAGCCACCCCTGCAGCCTCCCGCAGGTAGAATTGCTTATCAGGATTTGTTGCAAAAACCCTGAAAACTGACACAAGGCTTTGATCAAAAAGGCTCTGGATCACCTCAAGTTTGTCCATGTCCCTCTCCGGTGATGCCCTTCTATTTAAGCTTTTCCATTTATGGAACAATGTTCCTTGTATGGAACAATGTTCCAAATATGAAACGATTGAGGATAATGACGAGAATTTCTTAGTGGTATTCGCCTGGAGTACACTATTATACAAATTAATATATTTTTAAGAAGCGAAAAGTTTATTAATAACCTTTTTCACAAATTTATAAAGGTTTGTTTTAGCAAAACAGCCAGCGAACCACCGTGTCGCATTCAATATCAACAAAAAAAGGGGGCTAAAAAGAATGGATTTTATCATTGAGAACGCAGTAAGAGCCAAGCAGGAAATCGACAAAGCAAGCATCAATGTTGATGTCCAGCAGGCAAACATCAAGGTAATGGGTGTTGGTGGCGCTGGCAACAACATGGCAAACTGGATGTACAAGAAAGGGATCCAAGGTGCCGAAGTGATCGCATGCAATACTGACCAACAGCATCTCAATATGATACAGTCTGATCGGAAATTCTTGATCGGTAAAGATATCACGCGCGGCCTTGGCTGCGGCGGCTTCCCGGAAAAGGGGGCCGAGTCTGCTCAGGAAAGTCTCCAGGAGATAAAAGAGGCTATTAAGGGCTCAGACATGTTATTTGTCTGTGCCGGCATGGGTGGCGGAACGGGCACCGGTGGCGCTCCGATCGTAGCGCAAGTCGCAAGGGATACGGGGGCAATCGTCATCGGTACCGTGACCATGCCATTCAAAATCGAGCGGGCAAGAATCGAAAAGGCGGAATTTGGCCTATCCCAGCTCAGGAGGGTTGCAGATACGGTCATCGTGATTGATAATAACCGGCTCGTTGAGATTGCGGGTAACTTGCCAGTCGAACAAGCATTTGCTGTGGCAAATGAGCTTGTCGCAACGATGATCAAGGGTATTGTTGAGACCATCGCTATCCCAAGCTTAGTCAACCTTGACTATGCTGATGTAAAGACGATCATGACAAATGGCGGCGTGGCAGCAATTGGCGTTGGCGCATCAGATACGAATAATAGGGTTGAAGAGGCAGTCAAGGGAGCATTGTCAAACCCCTTGCTCGATATCAATTATGAAGGCGCAACTGGTGCAATAATCCATGTCTCTGGCGGTCCGGACTTGACTTTGGATGACATCAACAGGGTTGGTGAATTGGTGACCGACTCCATGGATGATGATGCAAATATCATCTGGGGTGCCAGGATTGATGATTCCATGAAGGGCAAGATTACCGTAATGACCATCATTACCGGTGTCAAGAGCCCCTGGATCCTGGGGAAGAGCACCGCAGCGCCAGCCGCTTCCAGGAGGAAGGATGACCTGTATGAGCTCAGTGATGAGCTAGGGATCGAGATCATTCAGTGATGCTCATTTCTAGCCTTCATTTTATTTTACCACCCCCCCAAAATGAATGAAGGCTCTTGGAACCCCGTAAGGGGTTTTCTTTTTTTTATATTTTTTTCTTTATTGACCTATGAGGAACCTTATCTTGTTCAGAATAAAACAATCATCAAAGCAATGCAAAGCAATGAATCGCGCAGGATTCATTCAAAGAGCGAGATAAGTTTGGATCTGATCACTTTCTTTGTTTCAGGGTTATTAATAGAGCCAATGTTCCGTTGAGCCAAAGTTTTATGGAGGGTAAATATCATGTCAACATAGATATGGCCATCGAAGCGTATGTCTCCTTGGCAAACGCTGCGGTCTAAGATTATCTCATAAGTCGAAATGCTTCTTCTTTTAGTAGTTATTTGACAAAGGATAAGATTGTCTCCTCCAGGCAGAGAAACGATTAATGCAGGGCGCAGCTTCGACTGGCTCAGATCAGAAAAAGGAAAATCAACAAGGACAATATCATACAGCTTCATTTTTGAAAATAGGCAAATGCCTCCTCATCTTCTGTACAATTCCAGCATTCGGCGAGTGCCTTTTCTGAGAGGAGGGCTGCTTCAGTGACTTCTTTGATTGGCTTGATGATAATCTCATCGTTTCTGCTTATAAGGAGTGCATCTTGACCTTCCCTAAGATTCTTAAAAGACTTTGGGATGGTAATCTGCCTCTTGCTTGAAATCCTAACCGTTCTTATTTCCATTGTAAAGAAAGTAAAGAAAGTAAAGTATATAATATTATCGCTTTTTCCCCCAAAACGAAGCTTTTGAAGCCCCGCAAGGGGTTTTCTTTTTTTCGAAAACCTTTTTTTGGGGGTTCACTAAATCTTTAAATAGGAAACCTGATTCTTCTCTGTATGGCATTTGATGAGATGTTTGAGGCGCTCGACCAGGAATTGGTTGAGAGGGTTCTTAGAGGATTAAATCATATTGTTAAGATGAATGCTGATATTGCAGCTTCTAATGATAATGTTACCCATACATCACAAAGGGCGCTTCACCAAGCAGCCAGTCATTACCGTGCTCATATGAAGGCTTTACGAGTTGCTTTACCTACCTTGGAGGCTTTAACTCCTGGAGCAAGATTTGGATTGGATATTCGTGGAGAGCCATTTCGTTGGACAAGATACAGGGATAAAGAAACCCTTGAGAATGATTATTCCCCCAGAACCACCTACTGTACCCAGTTTGTTGAAATGACATTCCCCGTCAGCTCCCCTTATGATTTCTATGAACACGTGCTCTGCCAAATCCCTGGGTGGGATACGTTCTCGAACGGTTATGGTATCAGAGATTGGACTCCTCCTCCAACATCTCAAGAACTGAGAGATACTACACCTGAAGACAGGCTTTGGAACATCTTGCTCACTTCTGGTGGAATAACCATTGGGCGTGAGGGTATATCAGGTGAAACGATCTATAATCCAGTATACCATGTTCAGCAAGCTGGTGGCAGAGGATATCGTGTCTTCGAACGAGAGATTTAGGACGAGCAGGGCGAACTATTGCTTGGAGGCAAAGTATTCGCATATATGGCCCTTCGCCCGGCTGACCATCCAACCATGCCAAAACCTGTCAAGGAGGCAGCATAATCTTTTTATTTAATTTCTTCTCGTTCTTTCTTCCATAAGCTTTCTCAATTTTTTGTGTTGTTTCTATACTCGGAGATAATCTTCACATGACAATAATGTTTTGATATACATCTTAACCTCCCTTGCTATAGATAATTTTGATGAAGTTCTCAGCAAAATATGACGAACATATGGCGCAGAAAAACAGACGCTGGTTGATAGTGCAGTAGAACTTCTTTCTCAAGAGGTTAATGGTAACCCCATACCCCTTCTCCAAAGAGGGATAGTGTATTCCGAAAGTCGCCGTCCGTATTCTGCAGCATTGGATTTTCTTCGTGCCCATCGCCTTGAGAACGATGAAGGGCTCACCCTGCTAACTGCTATGCAGCCTCGGCGTCGGGGTGATGTTGAAGGAGATGTTTGGTATGAAGGACACCTTGAGGTTAAAAGCGAAGAGTGGGGAAGTAATTATGATGAATTTTTCAGCATTGAGCACTTTCATGCATCGAGTGATGAGGGGGCAATCAGGATAGGAATCCAAAGAGCACATGGCAATTCTTCCTTTCATGGTTCGTGGACCCTGGCTCGTTTGTACGAACTTCACTATCCCCGAATTGATTTTGCTGAGGTTGGAGAAGTGGATGTTGGTGCTATCGAAGCCTTTCATCTCGGGATGTCAGTTTATCGTAATGTAGTATATTTCCCAGGTCTTGAATCAGGCTTCTCATTTGTTGCAGATTATACTGGGCGATCAGGTTTAAATCACCAATTTCCTTTTGCTCACTGCCCGCATAAGATTATCACTGATTCTGCTCCCCCTGCTTTCTTGAAAGCGCTTCATATTCTTGAAAATGGAAATGCTGGGAAACTGCCCGATGATTGGGAACTATCCCAACTAACTGAGTTCTACCTAAGAAGACAGGTTACTGTGCCAGAACAAGCCAAAGAACCTCAACTAACCTAATAAGCCTTATAATCATCGCTAATCATCGGCTACAACAGAATATGCTAGGTTATTAGACAGAGGCCGCTTTATATCATCTATACCAAGTGGGGTGGTTCGCTAAAAAATCGCGGGCCATTTCGCACCCTATCCTATATTGTTCTGGGTCAACGGTAACTATCCCTGTTATTGGTGGACACTGGTATTCTCTGTGAGTACTCCCATCCAAGCATCGCCTTACAGCTTCCCTGTGGCGCTCCATCTCTTCAGAACTGAAGCTTACAAACAGAAATCCTATGTCTGCACTACCCCTGTAATCACCCATAAGCAATTAATTACCCGAGAACTATTTATTCTTTTCTATCTTTTACCACTCTCTTGAAAGCTCTCCAGCTTCATCTGGTCCCTGCCAAGCGAGATCACTTGGTCTTCCCGTGACCCGTCCCGATAAATCGTAATCCCTTTGCACTTTCGCTCAAACGCGAGCAGATACGCTTTCTTCACGTCCTCAACAGTAGCTGACTTTGGCAGGTTGATCGTCTTTGAGATCGCAGAATCGACGTATTCCTGGAATGCCGCCTGGACTTTGATATGCCACTCTGGCGAGATATCCAGCGATGTAACAAACACCTTCCTGACCTCTTCTGGAAACATGTCCATCTTCTTGATTGAGCGCACATAACCAACTTTCCTATAAATATCCTCAGATAGTTCAAGGTCCTTCACCGCTTTCTTGAATTCCGGGTGTGTCAGGACAATTTCTTCCCCTTCTGCTGTTTTGAGGACCTGGGACAATGCAAAGACTGGCTCTATCCCTGGAGAAGTATTCCCGATGAGTGATGTTGTGCCGGTCGGGGCAATTGTGGTAATTGTTGCGTTTCGAAGCGGCATTTTTTGTGCTTTCCAGGTGCTTTGTTCATACCCTGGGAACACTCCTCTCTTCTTAGCCAGTTCAGCGCTGGCTTTCCGGGACTCATCACGGATAAAGGTCATGATCTTCTTGATGAGGTTTAGGCATTTTTCGCTGTCATACGGGATGCGAAGCTTAAAGAGCACATCAGCAAATCCCATGATGCCAAGTCCGATCTTTCTGTTGTGCCGGCACGTTTTCTCCACTTCTGGGAAAAGGTAATGGTTAATCTCGATGCAGTTGTCGAGAAAATGAACTCCTAGTTTGATCAGTTCCAAAAGCCTGTTATAATCGATCTCTCCTTTCTTGATGACTCGGGAGAGGTTGATATGCGCAAAGGGGCATCCTTCATTGGGTAAGAGCGGCATCTGCCCGCAGCTTCCAGTCGATTCCACTCCTGGATGAAATGGATGTTTCCCGTTGATTTCATCAAAGAACAGCAGTCCTGGATCGCCAAACCGCCAGGCGGTCTCGCACATCGCATCGAAGAGTTCTCGTGCTGACACTTTTTCGGTAACTGTTTTTGTTCGCGGATTAATCAGCTCAATTTCCTTATCTTCCTTGACGGCAGAAAAAAAATCAGCAGTCACGCCAACAGAAACATTGAAGTTTTTGAGAATTCCTTCTTCTTTGCAGGTGATAAATTCCATGATGTCCGGGTGGAAAACAGAGAGTACTCCCATGTTTGCGCCAGGACGTCTCCCTCCTTGCTTGATCGATCCAAAGGAAACATCAAAAATTTTCATGACAGTAATTGGTCCAAAGGCAACATTCTTCATCCCGGCAACCTCATCACCCCGGGGGCGCAGGGATGAAAAGGAAAATCCGCACCCCCCGCCATGCTGATGGATGATCGCCGCTTTCTTGAGCGTCTCAAAGATGCCGTCCATTGTATCATCCACCTGAAAGACATTATCAGAAAACAGTTGCTGGTAGGAGGTGCCGGCGTTCATGAGGATGGGGGATGCTGGGACTATCTCAAGGTTGTTGAGTGCCTCGAAGAATGATTGTGTGGTGGACTCGAAGTTCTCCGATCCAAAAGGAAGGTCGCCAAGCGCGATGTTTTTTGCCACCCGAAAGAACAATTCTTTTGGGGTTTCAATGACACTTCCTTTCTCCTTCTTCAGGTATCTTGATTCGAGTATATTCATCACCTTGCCGGTGATGGGCGGGTCGTTGTATGACAGCAGGCTATTCTTGTCCATTCGTAACCTCATACCATCTGGCCATCAGCCAGAGAAAATCAGACAATCTGTTGATATATTTGAGTATTTCCTTATTCTCAAACCTGTCCTCAAAGAATAAGTGCACAATGCCCCGCTCAGCCCGGCGGCAGCTTGCCCGGGCAATGTCCAGGGCAGCAGACAGCCTCGTCTTTCCAGGGATTGCCCAATCCTTTAGGATGTCTGGATGATCATATGATATCATCTTTTCTTCAAGTGCATCGACCATCTCCTTTGTGACAGTGCGCTGCAGTTTTCCTCTGTTTGAAAGGGAAGTTGCAAGTTCTGCACCAAGGATAAAGAGCTCTTTTTGGAGGAGGAAGATATCATCCTTGATCCTCCCCAAAGCCTCTGCCCGGGCAAGGCCAAGGAAACAGCCCAGCTCATCGACCGATCCATATGCCTCAACGAGGTAATCATCTTTTGTGATCCGCTCATTAAAATTGAGCGATGTCTTTCCACCATCCCCCGTCTTGGTAACAATGCTCGGTAATTTGGTCACAGTATCCCCCTCAAGGATGTTCCTCTTCCCAAGGTTTTAATGCATTTCGCTTCTCGAGTCTTGAAAGAAAAGAGAAGAAAAGAGAAAACGAAGGGGGTTAGTCGCCGCAGCTTTTTACCAGCTGCCCATTCACGTATTCTATCTTGCATACTTTGTTGCTGCCTTTCTTTTCTTCCCTCACGATGGTGTGGGTCTTTTCCTCGAGAATGACCTCTTTTTCGCCTTTTTTTGGCAGATCTGGTCGTTTGAGGGTGACAATCACGTGAGGAAGGTGCTGTTCTAGGGCATGGAATGGCGTTGTGAGCCTGCCATCAGGCAGGGCGAATACTTCATCCCCGTTCATCTCTTGCTCATCCCCATTCATTTTTACCAGGTATATTCTGTTTTTGTAGTCCTGGAATTTTGTTTGTTGGGATTGGACAGACAAGATGGGATACCGTGATCCATCACGGTAGATAGTCACTCCTTTTAGTCCTTTCTTCCATGCTTTGAGGTAGATATTGGAGATTGTCTCCGGGTCGATCGATTCTGGCAGGTTTAATGTGGAGGAGATGCTATGGTCGATGAACCGCTGCGCTGTCCCCTGGATATTCACCCGTGATTCCGGATCGATGTGATGCGCCGTGCGAAAGAACACATCAGGCAGCAGCGTCCTAAGGTTCTCATCGCTTGCATCTTTGGCTTCTTCGCTTTTGCCGACCATGTCAAGGTATGCTTGGACCGTCGCATGGAACACATTGAAGAGCTTGTTCCCGAATGATTCCGACCTTCTGGTGTAATACAGGGCAAAGATGGGCTCTATTCCTCCCGAGACGCCAACGTAGTGTTTTGTCCCATTGACAAAACCAAGGGCCACGTTGGAGATGGTGCCTGTTGGTGCAATGGAGAGGATTGCGATGTTGCGAAGCCCCTTTTCTTTGATGATTTCTTTTGTCTCTTCATCAAGCGCTTCGATGAAGAACTTGTTTTTCGAATAGGCATCATAAGTAAAGAGGGGTGAAGGGCCTTTCTCGACGGCAAGGTTTGCTGATGCGCGGTAGGCATGGTTTGCGATTGTCCGCATGATTTTTTCAACTATCCGTATTGCCTCGTCACTGTCATACCCCATCCCGAGCTGGTTGAGCATGTCTGCAATCCCCATCACGCCAAGCCCAGTCCTTCTTGTCTCCCTCGCGGCTTTCTTTTGTTTCTCGAGGGGATTGAGCAGCTCGTTCCATTGGACGACGCTGTCAAGGAAGCGGACCGCATCATACGAGGCTTCCTTGAGGAGTTTCCAGTCGATCTCTGCTGTCTCCTTATATCCATTGACGACGAACCGTGAAAGGTTGAGTGATCCAAGGTTGCACGCTCCCCCATCTTCCAGCGGCACTTCCCCGCATGGATTGGTGGATAATATTGGCCTGCCAACATAATTTGATGGCGAGTATGCCTTCATCGTGCTCCAGAAGATGATTCCTGGTTCTGCTGTCTTGTAATTGCCTGCGATGAACTGGTTCCAGACATCTCTTGCTTTCACGAGTCTCTTGATCTCTCCTGTCTGTTTGGAATTAAAGTAGAGAAGGAAGTCTCCTGCTCGGCGTATGGCCAGGTCTATATCATCTCTTTCTATGACATAGTCTCCAAAAACATCCCGCTGTGATGTGCTATCAAGGGCACTCTCCGGTAAGGATATCTCGTATTCTTCATTCAGGTAGCGTTTGAGTTCTGCTATAGTTCCGCATTTCTTTATCAGCCGATAATCAAGGATGTCTTTTGAGGGGATGCCAAAGGAGTAGTGGTTTTCCTTGCTTTGCGCGGTTTCAGGATATGGCTTCTTTTCTTTTTCGTAGATGAGGATCATCTCAGGGCCGTATTTTGTCTGTTCCTCTACTGCCTGCATGAACTCATCATTTGTCTTGATGCTGATATTGGCAAACCGCACCTGGGTGTTTTCCATCACTTGTTTTTCTATCTCTCTGAGCTGCTCTTCGGAGAACGTATTTGACCACTTGCATTGTTCGACGATCTGGTTTGTCACCCAATTTGGCACTTTCTTGACGTTGATGAACCGGTAGATATCTGGGTGCTTCACATCAAGGGTGAGCATGAGCGCCCCTCTCCTGCCTGATTGCCCAATCAGCCCGGTGGTGAGGGAGAAGAGTTCCATGAACGACACTGCGCCAGTTGACTTGTTTGCTGCATTATGGACAACGGCATCTTTTGGGCGAAGTGATGAGATATCAACACCAATGCCCCCGCCATAAGAGTATGTTCTCGCGCAGTCATATGCTGCATTATAGATTGATTCGATGTTGTCCCCTTCAATCTGGGTGACAAAACAATTGGCGAGTGTCTTTACACGATAAAGATCGCCAGCGCCAGCAATCACCCGCCCGCCCGGCATAAAATATCCCTGATACATCATCTTATAGTATCGTTCTGCTGCTTCGTCCTGGCGAAGCGGTGATTCTTCGAGTGATCCAAGGAATGCAGCAAGCCGCTTGAACACGTGTTCTGGGCGGGTCTCGACAGGATCATTTTTCAGGTTCCTCACATAATATTTTTTTTCGAAGATGTCCCGTGCAAGCTCATTTCCTCCGACATAATCATTGTCTGGGTGGGTGGGCAATGACCCTTCTGCGATCTTTCGTTGCAGGGTAAAATAAAGCCTCTGGTACGCTTTCACATATCTGTCCGGGATGAGGGTGCGCAGTTTTGATTGGTGCTCGAACATGTCAAGAAGTGGATCTTCTGGATCAATCTTTGGAGGGGCAACTGACCCTGCGCGGAGCCGCTCTTTTTCTGCACGGTAGAGGATAAATGCTTTTGCAGTCTTTGCATGCCCATGCTTGATGAGAATTTTTTCTATAGTGTCCTGGATCAGCTCAACTGAGGGGATATCCTTTTCCTTCTCGCAGGTGGTAATGACCTCTTCTGCGAGCGCTTCTGCTAGTTCCCGGTCGCTTCCGCCAACAGATGTTGCAGCTTTATAGATTGCCTCAACGATCCTGTTTTTGTCAAACACAACAACATTTCCATCCCTCTTTTTCACACTTCTCATCATTGGTTTTCCCTCTTTTCACGACAGATTTCACAAGATATGGCAGTTAATGATTCTCATCTCTTTAAGATGTAGTGATGATAAAACCTGTTGTTTATATTTATATACACTTTTGTCTTAAAACATATAGTTTAAACGATACACTCATGACCCTTCTTTGGAGTAGTTTCATTTTTTCTTTTGCTGGAGTTTTTCCTGGACCTTCTTGCCTCTCTCACTGAGCTGGTGGATGATCGATTGTGATTTTTTCTGGCCAATGCCGGTGGCTTGCTTGAGCTTGTCATAATATGCTCTCACAGCCTTCTCCACTTTGATGGAATACACGCCCCATGGTTCTGAGATATCTTTGATAACAGAGACGCCTCCTTTGAACTTGTTGAGGTAGAGCAGGTTTTCCATCGTGTATTCAGAAGGTTCTGGTGGAGTCTCATCAGGATAACCGACGCTAATGACCATCTGTGGACGGTATTCCGGCAGGATGTTGACTGCTCCTTTGAGCATGTCCTCATCAAATGCGCCAACCCAGCAGGCCCCAAGGCCAAGGTAATGCGCCATGAGCAGTATGTTCTCAGCAACAGCTGCGCAGTTTTGTATTGTATACAACCGCTCACCGCGGATCCCATAATACCTCGCTGCTTGTTGGGGATAGGCAACAATGACGATATGGCATGCTGCGGTATTCATCCAGTATTGTTGCAGGCATGCTTCAGATATTTTTCCAATGACTCCTTTATCGATGACAACAACAAACTTCCAGTTCTGCACATTGCCAGCAGAGGGTGCAGCTTTTCCAGCTTCTAGGATCAGCCCGATCTTTTCGAATTCTACCGGCCTGTTTTGGTATTTCCTGATAGAGCGCCGGTTTCGCATCAATGCAAGCAGGTCGATGCCCTGCCAGTACGTGTCTACTTCAGGGCCTTCAGAGTCAGGTTCTTGCATGGTTCTTCCTTAAAAAGTGCATTATTTAAACATTTGGGTTGAAGGTTTCTTGTGGTTTGTTTCCTCTCAAACCTCCTGCAAATTTCAATAGTAAGGGGATACATTTGAGGAGATACATTTTTAATAAAAAAGAGAGTCCTCTCCTGGGATGAACGCATGAGCTCGGGGGCTTTCCCCAGATGGGTATCTTGCAGTTGACCTAGCAGAACTATTTGGAATGACCCTGGAAGATCAGGCAATGATCAAGAGGGCAGTCACGTTAGGCCGGCTGCTCCAATGAGGGTAATCATCGGGAGGAGGGCCTGCCGTATTATACGCATCCAGAGGGAGCCGCACTAATCCTTGGCAATTTTGGGTATGATATGCTCACCCTTTCTGTTGAATTGCTCCATGATGTGTTAGAGGAACTGCATGGACCACTCTCCGTCGATGCCATTCCTTATCCTTTATTTTTTTGATAGCCATGATCTGAAGAACATCTGATACCAAAGAATATCTGATACCACTTACTAAACGCTTAAAAACACTCTCTCATTCTCTTCTGCATGCTGAGTGTTCCAAAGGGAGTATCAGAGGGAGTATCATTGGAGGCGCGCAGTTCAGATCGCCATTCTTCCCCTCTCATCGCAAGAGCCAGGAGGTTTGCTGCTTTTAATCATGCAGGTCAGGTGAGGATTGATGGCTCACCATATAGTAATCATCCCGCTGGCGTTGCAACAATTCTTCAATCGCTCGGGTATGATGAAACGACGATTGCCGCTGGGTATTGCCATGATGTGAAAGACAAACCATGCCCGGTGATGGGGCTAGATTTTCTGGCATATTGCTTTGAGGTGTCAGGCTCATCATTGGATGATGTTCTGACAGCATTGGGTCTTGATTTTCAAAGGACAAGGAACAGCAAAAATTCGCCAAGGGCAAAGGCAAGATCTCTTCTCTCACAGTCTCCCTTTCCCTCTGACCTTGTTAATTATTTCCTTCCAAGTGTGCTCAATGAAAATGTGGCTTTGCTCGTCGATGGATGCACTGATGTACGAGGGAATGCTCAGGATAAAACAACCTTGAAGGATATCGTGGTGTTCAATGCCCTCCTGCACACGGCTCATGATCCCCGGGTGTTTGTGATCAAGTGTGCGGACCGGCTCGAGAATCTTGGGTCATTTGGTGTCTATGATGAGGAGCAAAAGATCCGCATCCTCAATCAAACATTGACCCAATATATCCCTATCATCGCCCCGCTTGATATGCGTTTGCATGATCTTTTGGTCCACCGCTGTAGAGTTCTGGAAGAAGAGTTCAAGGTGCCTGTCACTGAAGATCGCGAAGAGAGGGTAAATGATATTGTTGATAGGATAATAGCATATAGTGAACGTCGCTCTCTGCCTGGCATACGAGCTTTCTTTGGAGCATATGTCCAGGGCCTCAGTGAGGATTTGTTCCATCATATGAAATGGACTACAGGTTTTCTTCCCAATAAGGATCCTTCCCTTGATGTTTCAGTGACACTAAACCAGTGCCTCCATGAGGTGACCGTGCTCGTTCGTCAGCGTGAGATGCTGGAAGAATATTTTTGGCCAAGGGCGCGCATATCGCCGCCTTCTCGAGCGGTTGTCAAATTAAGAGATAGAGGGAGGACTCTCGGAGAAGTAAGTGACGCAGTCTCCTCTTTTGGCTCTGCGTATCGGGGGTGCTATCTATGGGAGACACGGGTTGGGGAAGTGGTCCCGACCATTACCTATACGGTCACTGGATATGAACAAGCAACCAGTGTTATAGAAGAAGTAAAGGCTGTCTTGTCCCTTGAGCACCCAATCATCTCATTTGTCCACCCTCATGGGTTTCTCTATATCTTTGACGTGATAGGTGGTGCATACTCCCCTGACAGGTCACAGAGAAGGCATAGGCTTGGCGATCCTCAACCACAGGCAATAGACCAGCCCTTCTTCATGGTTGATTGTTACACTCATTCATGAAGGAGCACAATCTCTCCGAAGGGAACAATCAGATCTTCTTGTTCAGGTGGGGAAGTGTTCACATGGATGCCTCCAGCAAGAATGACGGGGTGGCCATGCAGTTCTCCTTTGACAGAAAGAATGTCTCCGAGCTGTATCTTTCGTGATATCTCCCACGCCTTGATCGTTGCGGCCTTGAGTGCTTCTTCAAAGCTTTTTGTTCCAGCAGTCTTGATATCCTGCTCATATGGCTCCAGCAAACGAGCAAGCTTGTTCATTTCTGGATCTTTGTCTGCAGGAAAGGCGTCATCAATGGTATAGCTTTCCTTCATCATCGCATGCACATAGCCAACGAGCGCTCCGCAGTTTGCACCAGGATTTTTCCTGCCATGCCGGGCAACTTTTCCCAGGGTTCCTGTCGGGTCAAACCCGATATGCGCAAAATCAAGGAGGATTAAGGGTCCTTGTCCTGCTGCATCTTTCAGGTGATGGGCCAATGCGGCATATGCTGTTTTTCCGGGGGAAGGCAATCCTGCAAGGACTTCAAGGGAAAAATATCCCGGGGTGCCATATCTCTCAAAGATATATTGGCGAAGGGTATAATTACAATCATCCCTGCATTGCTTGATCCCAATGACAGCATGTGCTGGAGAAAACCCAGCTCCCCTGAGTTGATCATCGATCATGGAAAAGAAGTGGTCAAAGCTAACAGCATTCGGATAATGTTTTGTCACATGTTCACTCATTTGTTTCACCTGGTGTTTGTTTTAGGTAGTCTTCCGTTAAAAATTCTTTGCCTGCAAGGGCCAGTTCCTGGTATCGTGGAAAATCAATCCAGGTATGCCATTTGCCGTTTCTTTTTAACGTTTTCTTTGCAAGAAGGCATACCCTGGATGGCACATGGTCTGTCACATAGTCATACCATGGGAGATGCTCCAGGAGTTCCTTGCTAAATGAGATGACCTCTTTATGTGTGGGCATGTTGCTCATTTCAAGCCTTTCCCGGGATGAGCCAACGAACATATATGCCTTAATCTCGATGAAGTCTGGGCTGCCTCTGTTGATGAGCTCTGCATACCTTTCATGCTCGCCCATGTTGATGTCCCGGATCATGGTCAGTCTGATGCATGTTCTTTGTTTTTTCTTTGCAAGATAATCAAGGCTCAAGAGCAGCCGTTCATAATAGTCAGAGAACAGCGGCACATCAACCTTTTTTAGCAAATTTTTGGTTGGCGCATCCAGGCTGACATATAATTGGGTCACGGGCAGAAGGTCCCTGATTTGCTCTGGATATTGCGCATTTGTTACCATGAAGGTTGAGATCCCTCGCTGGTCAAAGAGCTTGATCATCTCATTCATCCGTGGATACGTGATGGGCTCTCCTGTCAATGATAACGCAACATGCTGGACATGCTTTGATTGCTCGTATGCTTTTTTGCTGGCTTTCTCATTCCCGCCGTATCCTTCGAGCAGTTTCCTGTGCTGCTCAAGAGAACCCTTAATAATCATCTCAGGATCGTCTATTTCCCATTTCCATTCTTTGGAGACCGGGGCTTTATATCCTCTCCAGCAAAAGACGCACCGGTTGGCGCAGCTAATAGATGTTGTCATCTGCATGCATTGATGGCTTTGTATTCCGTAGAATTTCAGCTTGTAGCAGCCGCCTTTCTTTGTCAGCATATTCTTTGTCCAGCGGCATATCTTCACAGCAGAATGATCCCCGATAATCCGGTATTGCTGCTTTGTCAGTTCATCCTTTGCTTCTTTTGTGAGCATAAGAAAGAGAACAAAGCGGGTATTTTAAAGGTATTGTTGATTTGATTGGTGTAAGGGAGAGAACCAAGAGAACAAAAAGATTTAAAAGCTATAGCCCATGGGGTTTTTATGTTCATCAACATCCTCCTCCTCCTCATCGGCCTCGTCCTTCTCGTCAAAGGGTCTGATGTATTCGTTGAGCGGGCCTCTCGGATCGCAAAAGCGCTTGGGATTTCTGAGTTTGTCATTGGGCTAACGCTCGTGGCAGTTGGCACATCTATTCCAGAGATGGCATCTTCAGTCATTGCCAGCATAAAAAACGAGCCGGCAATCATTATTGGTAACATTGTTGGCAGCAATATCGCGAATATCGGTCTCATCGTCGGTCTTTCTGCGACAATTGCAGTCATCACTACTCATGTTGACATGCTCAAGCGTGATGGATATATCATGCTCTTCATTTCTTTGCTGGCGGCAATCTTTGCCCTCCTTGGCATCATCTCCTTTTGGGCAGGGCTCTTTTTTATCTTCCTCTACCTTGCATATGTGATGTTCCTGATCGAGTCAAAGGATGCAAGGCAAGAATATCATTTCAGGGAATTCATCATCTATTTTTTCCGTCTCCAGCATATCATCACGCTCAAGGATGCGATGGTAAAGAACATCAGGAGGGGGCAAAAGCGCCAAAAGATGCTCTCGCTTGAGCGCGAGCTGCTCATCGATGTTCTGTTTATCATCATCAGCGGCGCGGCAATCATCCTTGGGGCAAAGTTCCTCGTCGAGCAGTCAGTCTGGCTGGCAGAGGCTGCGCACATTTCAAAGCATGTGATCGGCCTCTCTCTTGTCGCTATTGGCACCTCATTGCCAGAGCTTGCCGTCAGCATTGCTGCTGCCAGAAAGAAATTTGGTGATATGCTCCTTGGCAACATCATCGGCTCGAATATCGCAAATATTGCATTGATCATGGGCATGAGTGCAATGATCCGCCCCATCATTGTTCCTCTCTCAGAGATTTACAGTCTTTTTTTGGTCATGATCGCCTTTTCTTTTCTCCTCCTCTACTTTATCAAGAAGGGCTGGAAGATCACGAGAGCTGAGGGGGCTATCCTTCTTGGATTATACAGTATCTACATCATAGCGATGTTTGTGATAGGATAATTCTGTATTCTGCTGTGACCTATGTCATGGCCGAGCACAAGTTGATAAGATAGCCGATAACCTTTTATAGCAAATGCCCCTCTTGAGAAGTTATGCTAAGCGCTGCAATCCTTGCACTCATTAGTGTCCTGCTCGTCAGCCTTGTCTCGATCGTCGGCATCATCTTCCTTGGCATGAAGGCGGAGCGATTGAAGGATATCCTGATCTATATGATCAGCTTTTCTGCGGGGGCAATGTTCGGTGATGCCTTCCTGCACATGCTCCCTGAAGCGACAAGCGAATTCGGATTCACAAAAGAAATTTCACTCGTTGTTCTCTTTGGGATTGGCTTTTCATTCATAGTCGAGAAGGTTATCCATTGGCGCCATTGCCACATGCCAATTACAAAAGAGCACCATCATCCTTTTGCGCTGATGAATCTATGGGGTGATGCGTTCCATAACCTCATCGACGGTCTTATCATTGGTGCATCATACCTGGCAAGCCTTCCAGTGGGCCTGGCAACGACCACTGCTGTCATTCTTCATGAGATCCCCCAGGAGATTGCAGATTATGGGGTGCTCATTCATGGCGGTTTTTCAAGGAAGAAGGCGTTGCTGGTCAATTTCTTGACTGCGCTAACAGCTGTTATTGGCACCCTCCTCGCATTGATCATTGGTGCAAGGATAGAGGGCATTGTTGTCTACTTCCTTGCCTTTGCAGCTGGAAACTTTATCTATATCGCAGGGGCAGACCTGATACCTGAGCTGCATAAGGAGGTCAAATTGCAAAAGTCTTTCATGCAGGTTGTCACCTTCGCCCTTGGCGTGTTTGTGATGATGGCATTATTGGTAGTTGGTTGATCATTGGCCGCTCATCTCTTTTCGACGAGAAGATAGAGTGCATCATTCACTCTTACTTTCTCAGAGATCTTCATCGTGAATGTTTTTCCTTTTCCAATCTCTTGGACTTCTTTTTCATTACGGATGATCCGTGAGACGATTCCCTTAACTACGCCTGTTGTCGGGCCGATGACAAGATAACAATCCCCTGTCCTGACCATGCCTGATTCTAAGCAGAACTCTGCAATCATCTTTTTTGGCCAGAAATGAATGACCCTTCCCACGTGCTCTTTTCGCATCGTCGCGTTTGATCCTTCCCCCTCTGCCCATTCTCCAAGCTTTTTCCCAAGGTAATAGCCGTTTTTCCAAAAGCCTCTGTTGAAGACTGTGGAAAGTTCTGTTTCCCATTTTCTTATTTTTTGCTTTGTGTATGTTCCTTCTTCAACAGCTAAAACCGCTTCTTTGTAACACTTGACTGTTGTAGAGACATATTCAGGTGATCTTCCTCTTCCCTCTATCTTGAGCACCTCCACACCTGCATCAATGAGCTTGTCGATCATTCCTATAGTACAAAGGTCTTTTGGTGACATGACATAATTATTATCAATAACAAGCTCATGTCCTGTCTCTTCCTCAAAAACCCGGTATTTCCTTCTGCATGTATGCAAACATGCTCCTCGGTTCGCTGAAGAATTATACAATGCAAGGCTCATATAACATTTTCCCGAGATTGAAACACAGAGCGCTCCATGCACAAACACTTCAATTTGAACGAGCTTGCCAGACGGGCCTTTTATCCTTCGTTTCTTAATCTCACTGCATATATTCCTTATCTGCTGCAATGAAAGCTCTCTTGCTAATACCACCACATCCGCATAGTGAGCATAAAATGCCACCGCTTCGATGTTTGAAACATTTGCCTGAGTGGAAAGGTGCACAGGAATGCCCTTTTGTTTTGCATACTTCATCACTGCACTATCACAGCAGATAAGAGCACTCACTCCAGCTTTTTTTGCTGTATCAATAAGTTTTTTCATCTCAGAAGCATCATCGTCATAAATAATCGTATTGACCGTAAGATATGTTTCCACCTGTTTTTCCCTGCATATCTTTACAATGGCAGGGAGGTTCTTTGGTGTAAATGTTTTTGCTGCCCTCGCCCGCATATTCAGCTTTCCAACGCCAAAATAAACGCTGTCTGCTCCTGCCTGGATTGCTGCCTGTAAGGACTCAAAAGTCCCTGCTGGTGCCATGATCTTTGCCATGGGAGAGAAAAAGATTCCCGCTCTTTTAATGGTTTTCATCAGATAATGTTACTATTAAGGAGTAGAATTTTCCACAAGATTTTTAAAGACCGAGAGGATAGTGCCCGCAGTGAGGGGGGGGTGAGTCAACATGGGATTTGATTATGTAATGGCAACAGAATTTGGCGGTAAAATAACACCAAGCACACCTATCGAACATAAGCGTGGTGATTACAAGCCTCTGCCAATTATCCTTAGAGAAATGGCCGATCTTGGGTATGCTGGTGTAGAGCATGCACCGTTTATTGAAGGGGCGTCGTTAGCAAGCGGGTCTGCTGATTTTCTGCAAACCATCCAGGCAGTTCAGCAAATGGGAGGAACAACAAGAGCAGGAGTAACTGGCCTCCATTGGATTCTCTCATTTCTTGGCCTTGTTGAGCCTCCACATCAGGGATTAAGTATTTTTTCTGAAGGAGAAAAACTGAGGGAAACTGTTCATTATTATGCTCAAGTTCTTGACTATTGTCATAGCCTTGGTGGAACATATGTTGTCCATGGCTCTCCAGGATCAAGACAATTACCGGATGGTGTTGGTTTCGAGGAGGGGTTAAGGAGAGCTGCCCATTTTTTCAATTCTGGGGTGAGTGATAGACAGGAAGAGGGGGTTGTTATTCTTGTTGAACATGCTGCTCTTCGCCAGGTAAGGATTGCGTGGGAGCCATTATCAACAGCAGAGACAAATTTCTGCAACACTTTTAATCAGGGGTTGCGGCTTGTAGATATGATAGGTGGGCAGGATACTTTTGGTTTGACATTAGACGTCAAGGCAATGGCCGCATCAAGAAAGCCAGTAGCAAGAACAATAAGAAGAATCTCTGATGAGGATTGGAAAAGTGTTTTCGTTATTCATTTGAACGATCCCAATCTTTATGGCCCAGGACTGGGAAAAAGGGACTTCAAACCAATTCTTGAGGCAATCGCTGAAAAGGGTTGGGCTGCTCCAATTACGATCGAGCCATTCAAGCTTCATGGTGATTCTTATATGGATGACTGCAAAAGGATCCTTGAATATCTGGGAACTTGTGAGCGGGATATTGGAATATGACAGCAAACATTGGCATTATTGGATTTGGATTTGCAGGAAGAGAGATGCATTATACCACTCTCAGCCAGCACCTTCAGGGTTTGGCTCGGGTTGTTGCAGTGTGTGACCAAAGAGAGATCGATCCCCTTGATGGAGTAACAGGATACACTGATCTTGATGCATTCCTTGCTCATCCAGGACTTGATGTTGTTCATGTGACAGTGCCAAGCGGTATGCATGGCGGGATGGTGGTGGCCGCCGCAAGAGCTGGTAAGCATGTCATTTGCGATAAGCCTTTAGAGACTTCTTTGTCCGTCATTGATGAAGTGCTCGGGGTGTGTGAAGAAAATGGAGTCAATCTCGGTGTTGTGTATCAGCAACGTTTTAATCCTCATTTCAGAAAATTAAAAGAGGTTGTTGAGCAGGGCTTGCTTGGAAAAATTCAGAGCGCATTTGTCAACCTGGAATTATTCCGTGAGCCCTCCTATTATCATCAAAGTTGGCATGGAACATTAGCTTTGGATGGCGGCGGTGCCTTGATGAACCAAGCCGTCCACTATGTTGATCTCCTTCAATGGATCATTGGCAGTCCTCTCAAGACGATTGAAAGGGGCTCTGCAGAGCGTCGTTATCATAAATCCATTGAAGCAGAGGATTATGGGCATGGCAAGATCACTTTTGAGAATGGGGCAGCAGCAGAAATTTCTGCTGGGACATGTTATGAAAACCCTAAGACGGATCGATTCTGTATAAATGGAGCAAAGGGGCTTGTTGTTATTGATGATGCAGTTGTTAAGCAAGCTCACTGGGATGGTTGTAGTCATGTAAGCATGTTTCCAGCAGAAAGGGCGCGAAATGTTGTCCATGATTCTCCTCGCGTTCCAATTACAAATCACATCGCCTATTTTCGTGCAATGTATGAAGCCTTGGCAAGAGGAGATCCTTTTCCTGTTCCAGGAAGTGAAGGAAGAAAAGCTGTGGAGATCATTCTTGGCATTTATCGTGCCTCAGAGCTCGGTGGGCGAGTGAGAGTTCCCTTTGATCCTTCTTATCACCCATCACCAGCATATGTTCAAACAACATAATTCCAACAGGAGGATACCATGGCATCAAGAGAACGACAAATTGCAGCATTACAAGAAATAAGGCATTGTACGCCGGAAACCGCACAAATAATTATTGATGATGCAGGAGCCTGCCAAGTGGAGTATGCCGGCATAAACACGTTAGTTGTTGACATTAAAGGCGGTCCTTCTCTTACCATGCCAGATCTTGATGTCCTTCCAGGAATGCTTGTTTATTCTAGAGAAAAATGCCTTGGGCAGTATGGTCTAACAGAAGATCATCTTAATTATGCCGACCTTGGTGGTCAAGGAAATATTGTTCCTATTGCTTCAAGATTAGGGATGAAGACCGGGGTTATTGGTTACTTAAGTGAGTTGGATCCATTCGCTCGTTTCTTCAGAGAGTCCTTAGACCAGCTTGGTGTGAAAACAGATGGGCTTGTCCCTTGCGGGTATCCTATTGGCATTTCAATTATGACTGGCGGCAAGGGAGAACGCTCTGGAATTGTGTATTTTCCACGCGCTAATGCACTATTCCAGGGTGATGATGGGGAAGTCCGTGAAAAAGTTGTTCTGCTCAATCCTGTTGTTGCTCACAACAGTTATATCGGCCTTTCCCCTGATGGCTGGGATAAGGACAATGGCACGAATGCAGCAGACCTGCTCGCATTCCAGCAGGACCTTGGCATCATCACAATCACGGACACCCACACGTTCGGCTCTGATGAGCAGATGAAGAGACGAGAGCATATCCCTGAGTATGACCTCCTTCACGAGCCGCTCAGGCATACGAATATTTTTGTATGCTCGCTAGCGGAAGCCAGAAGGATCATGGGGACATGGGGTGTTCCTTTTGATGGTTCATCCAAACAGGATGCATGTACCTTCCTTGATTACCTGCTTGAAACATATGATGATGGTATGCCAAGGCTCTTTGGTGTTTCCATGAGGGATGGAGTCGTTGCAACAAACAGAAGAATCCCTCCGGTATTTATTGAGTCTCCCTGTGCCTCAATAGCAGGTGTTGATCTTGTCGGTGCCGGTGATTCTTTGAAGACCGGTCTTGGAGCATATATTGTCCGCCATGAGGATGAATTCAGGGATAATAATTTTAATCTTGCAGAAGCGCTCCGTTTTGCGCAGATGGTGGCAACCATTTATATTTCAACTCCTCCATTCAAGCGCGGTGTTGAGCGCTTTGACGACATTCCCCAATTCGATGAGCTCTTGCCATTGGCAAAGGGAAGGTACACGAGGAGAAATGATCTTCTAAGAGACCTTAGTCTTCAATCAGTATCTGGTGAATAATAAACAAAAAGCATACCTTCCCTCTCAAGCAGTGCACAACGCTTTTATTTCTTTATTATTTTCATCGTAAGAGCCCCAATGGCAACCATAGCAGTGACCACGAGCAGGACAATTAAGAGGATATTTGTTGGCTTGACAGGCTCGATGGGCGGCGAATTGACAATCTCCCTGACCGTCTCTTTGAGTTCTTCTATGGTATCCTTTTGTTCTTCAGGAGATGCCTGAGGAGTTTCTTCCTGCACCGGCTCTCTTGTTGTTTCTTTTTGCTTAACAGGGACTTGCTGTGGTAGGCTTGTTAGTTGTATTTGTGCATATCTAATGCCGGACCCGCGGATGTCTTCCACCTTGACAAGGAGGTCATAAACTCCATCAAGATTAAGGTCTATTTCCTTTTGTTCCCCTCTCATCATTTTTACTGTTTGCGGCTTGGAAGCAAAGGTAAGCTTTGTGCTGAGGAGCTCTATTTCTGTGACGGTCACACTATGTTCTTCTCTCACCCCTCGTAATTTGAGGGAAAACGTCGCTTTTCCATTGAGCCCGATCTTTTTTGATACACCTGTGCTCGGCACTGTTATTCCGATCTCTCTATTGCCTGGGATATCAACACTCGAACTCATTCCCCCGCCTCCTCCTCCACCCCCAGAACTGCTTGTCCCAGAGGAGCCAGTTGCTGATGATTGATAATAAGAGAACCCCAATACTGCTGGATCAACTTCCCACGTTGAGGTGGTGGCGGTATTTGACACTTTTGTTGCAGAAGATGTCACATCAGTGCATACACCAGCTCCACTAACACTAGTATTGGTGCAGTGGTACAATGTATCTCCATTATACGGTACGGTAATGCGTATTCTTTTGCACTGAAAGTTTGTAATGAACTTGTTGTATTCTGATGTTGGCATCCCCACAATCCCATTTCCTGCGGTCTCATTGACCACAAGGTTGCTTGAGTTAAATGTCACCGAGGAGGGAAGCGTTCCATTGATGCACTCTATTGCCCAGGGGGTAGAAGAATTCGGATTCTCCATTTTGATGTTGACCAGCCTTGTTTCATTGATCGTCCTTTTCGTGCTTGATTCTCCATAACTTTTATTGACGTCATACGTTCCATCGCTATTGAGGTCGTATCGTATCATTAAGAATCCAAGTGGGCTGCTGCTGTTTGTTCCCGAAGGTGGTGTGAATTCCATCGGGTTGAGGAAGGTGTTGCATTTCCGGCCGCAGTCTGTATACGTCAATGGCGTAGTAAAGTTTGTGCATGCGCTAGCAAGGCAATTACCTGAAATATCACACAGGGTATACTTAAAATAATAAGAGACATTTCCAGTTAGTTCATATCCGAGCCTGTTTGGATTAAGGTTGAAATTGTCAAGCGGGATGCCATGCCAGGGAATAAATTTGTTGTCCACAATGGTTTTGTTGAGGGCTGAGCAGGTGCTGCTCGTCTTATAAAATTTTAATGATGCATTCGCTGGCTCAAAAGTATTAATATCAACAAATGCTCCATCAGGCATCGCTCTTACCTCAAGCTGGGCAAGGGTGGGAGGTGTTTTATCATTTGCATCCGGCTGGAGTGATCCTCCGCAGGCAAACTGGTCGTACTTGCACTTGTCATCTTCACAGTCAACTTTTCCATCTAAGTTGTCATCAATGCTATTCCAACAGTCCTCGAAAGGGATGTACCCAAACTTGTTGAAGATTTCGCAGTCAGGGTCTTCTGATGGGAGGCATCCATCTCCATCCATATCACTGAGCCCTTTGCAGTCTTCTGCCATGAAGTCAACTGATCCTTGGATATAATACCCAGGCCCTGCGGTATCTGATGGTGTTGCTTCTCTTCCCGTGTCATTTGCAGCGGTTCCATACACTCTCATGTTCGCAGTTTTGTTGAATTCCGTGTACCCTTCAAGAGTGCCTTTATCAATAGCAAGAATGGCTGCCCCCATTTCCTGGCAGGACTTTTGCGCCCATGTTGTAATGGAGATGGGAACATTTCCCCATGTTCTGTTTACACAGCGGTAAGACAATTTTGATTCTGATAACTGATTATTGGACTCGCTTGTTTCGTACTTAAAGAAAAACTCAAATCCTATTGCTTCATTATTGCTTGCATTACAATTATTTGTGGCATTGTTGTCTGAATCAAGGTAAAGATAAAAGCTTGCTGGCAGATCTCCTGATCCCAGTCCTCCTTCTTGGAGTGCTTTCCCGTTGCACATCATCGTGGTAGATAGGGAGTCGACTTTCATACCAAACCCATATGTATTTTTCATGTCTTTTATTCCAATGCCGCAAATGTCCGATTGAGAAGCAATACCTCCAAGGCCGCATCCATCACTATCTATGGCAATGATTGTCGGTTCTCCTCCTTCCATGCCCTGGAATTGGGTGAGGAGGAATGCGTCATTGCACCAGCCTTTATTCGGAAGCCCTTGCGAGTCATTGTCAAAGAAAGGATCATCCACCCATGTGCATTTGTCTTTTGTTTGGCAGCCTGTCAAATTTCCATCGAAGGTAAAGCATCCACCGCCCGCAAAATTATCTGGCTCGCAAAACCCTGCTTTTTGTTGGCACATCGGATTTGAAGAGCATGCTTCTCCCGAGAGCCCAAAACAGAGTGCTTCACATCGTCCACCTCCTGGAAAGAAGGGATCGCTTGTCCAATTGCAGAATGAATCAAGATTGCATCCTGACTGGTTGCCATAATATGTGTCCATGCACGAGAATGGTTTTGCATCGCAAAACCCTCCATCCCCGCCCTGAAACGACTTCCAGGTGCAGTTGCCGTTCCCATTGCAGGAATTAAGAGTATTAAGACCCCAGCATGCGGAAAAAAATGTTTGGTTTACATCACAAAATCCTGTCTGCCCCCCAAAAAATCCTGTGTGCCAAGAACACCCATCAACCTCGCTGCATTGGTTTTCTTCATCATCAAATTGCCAGCAGTTTGCTCCTTTGATATCGCACCATGCATTGCCGGTGAAAGTATCATTGACCCATGCGCAGCTTGCTGCCCCATCAGTGTTGCATGAGGTGTTTGTGGCATATTCCCAACAATTTGCATTTGTTCCCCCTCCGCAGAAGGGATCCGAGAGGCAATTGGAGTCAGCACAATCTGTCATGCCATCATTGTCATTATCAACGCCGTCAAAACAGAGTTCAGAAGATGATGCTCCAGAGCCTCCTCCCTGCTTGCATAATTGAATGTTGGTATCCCATTGGCAGCTTGTTCCATTATTTAAGCAGGTTGCTTGGGTGAGGCATTGCCCGCAGCTTTGCTGGCACGTTTTTGTGTTAGCATTTGCGCATGACCCCTTTGTTGGATCAAGGAAGTCTGTCATCCACTTGCAGTCTCGATCCTCATTGCAGGCTTGCTGTGGATTAGTATAATATTGATAATCCGCGCATGTTGTTTGTATGCCGCAGCCAGCACGGTTGAGCTCTTTGGATTTCTCGCAAGACCCAAGACCATTTGGTGCATTTTCGAATTGTGTCTTGTCGCGCCATTTGCAGTACCCGAGTGATGAGCCTTCACATCCTGATTCTGCAGCCGCTGCATTTGGCCAGTTTTGTCCATTTGGCTGGAACTCGCATGCCCAGCAGGATGAATCGCAGCTTTCTGTTCCTTTTCCAAAATTCATTTCACACCAATTATCATTTTGGACATTCCCGTTTGATGTTACAAAGGTTTCACTTTTCCAGATGCCCCCTGCCGCTTCACAGCTTTGTTTTGATCCTATATCTTCGAATTTGTTAAACCCCCCTCCTCCTCCAAAAAGGTCGCCTCCATTGAATTCACAGCGGTCATCCGTTGTAAGGTTTGTGGTTTGATTGTTCCACTTGCAGGGCATATACCATGGATTGCTGATGATCATTTGACAAAGTGTCTGATTTCGAACGGCATTATAGTCTTCGCAAAATTTTGCGCCTGTTGGCGGTTCTTGCATGTTGTCGAAGCAGCTAGAGGAGAATGTGGTGTTGCATGCTCCAGAGTTCCATGCACAACAGGTTGGAAAGATGGGTGCTGCATTGCAGAATGTTGATGAATTAATATCAGTGCAGGCAAGGCCGTTTGCAATTCCCCCGCATTTGCCATTTTGCCATGCGCATTTGCCGCTCATATTATTGCAAAGGCCTGGTTCTGGGAGCATGACGCATCCAGGTGATACCCCATTCCCTTGCCCTGGTGCAGGTCCTTCTGGAGCAGTGCATGTTAGGTTATTTGGATTCCAGTTGCAAAAGAATGTGTTGAAGCAGTCAGATTGTTGATTGTCAAAATTTGAGCATTCCTGTCTGGGTGGATCGCAGAGGGTCTCCTCAGCAAACCATTCGCATGTTATTCCTATTGTATTATCCTCACATGCTGTTTGGTTTGTATCATCATAGATAAAACAGTCGACCATGGAGCAAAAACCGCCATCACTATCCCATGTGCACGGAAGCCCGTTTGTTGCCGCAGTAGAGCAGGCACCGCTGGTTGTAAAGTCCCAGCATCCTCTTCCCTCACAAATATTTGATGGGGATCCCACCCACCGGCAGGTGATGTTATTATCACCGGCCGTGCAGCCTGTTTGGTTGCCATCATACTGCCAGCAGTTTGCTTGCGCAGAAACGATTGTTGAAAGCACAGACACCATGAAAAGAAAGAGAATAACCTGTCTGTAACCGTGTCCTTTATTAGATTGTTCACCCATTTTTCTTTGACTCACTTTATTTATGAGTATTAAAAACCTTGCTTAATATTTCCATATATTTAAAAAGAGATAATCACCCTCTTAAAGAGGTAAAAGTGACGGATCAACGAGTATGTCAAAAAGAAAGTCAGGAAGAAAGACTGAGTGAGATATGCAGCCCAGATGCTCCTTTGCAAGGCCAGCTCAGCATATTTTGTCAGGGGGGAATCATTGACCGTCATTTCGGCAGGGATGTGTGTTCACAATTCATTAGAGACCCGTTCACTCTAGGCGGTGGTGTTATTCAGAAGGATGGTATGGCTGTTCTTTTGCTTGATGATCTCGTCCTCGAATGTGATAAGAGACAGCCAACAGAAGAGAGGTGTATCAGCCATCCTGCTATTGCTTGCGAAGACACGTACCATCTTGTCGCCGTTTATCAAGGAATGGCACTCTGTTCATTGGGGTTCCAGGACTTTTCTCCAACAATTCTTGTCCGGCAGATCCAGGGGGTCAGAGGCCAGGGATCACTTCTTTCCTCTTTTTATTTTGGCAGGGCTCTTCTCATGGCAATGATCAATTGGTCTACAGCGGTGGGGGTTGATTGTGTATCTGTTCTCGGTGCAGAAAACAATAAATGGGCGAAAGAATCATATTGGTATTTGCAAGAAAATTGCATTTTCCAGGGAAGCAGTTTTAGAAAAGCAGCTCAACTGTCCTCTAGTGAGGAGTGGGCTATCCGAAGAGGCGCGAAAGATAAAGGAATTTATGTCGGCCTTCTTCCCTCTCAAGCATTTCGTTTATACGACCAGAATGCATTGGCTGTTGGCTTCTCACCAGATGGGAGGGGAAACTATGAACTGCTTATCCAAAAGTAAATGCATTGAATGAAAACCCTTTTTTCACTTTCAGCGCAAGTGTTGCGGTGACATACTCCCCATCATAAGCAGTATAGAGCCGTGGTTCTCTGACAATCATTATTCCATTGATCGCATCGCTTCCGGCTTGTTCATCGCTCACTAACTTATCATTCACATAGATTTCAACGATTGATTCTTCTGGTGCAAATGCAACAATATTCACTGCACTGGCAGTAAATGGCAAAATGATCTCTGCATCCCCCATTGCTTCCAGATTATCTGGATTGCTTTTCCATGTGCCAGAGAGGCTAATAACATCTGCTGGAGGATTAGTCAGTTTCTCATAGGTGATTGTTTCTCCTAGCCGTATCCCTTCCCTATTTCCTATATCCTGCCCTCTTGGCAGGGCAAAGGCTGCCCCTGCATAGAGTTCTGGCGTGGTGATATGTTTTGGTGTCATGTCAGGCATTGGTGCTTCGCCTACATCGCTAACATCGCTTCCTTTCTCTTCCAGCAGCATTCGTATCTGCTTTTCTGTCTCCTCATATCCTCCTTCACCGATATGGTCATAGCGGATATATCCATCTTTATCTATGAGGTATTTCCGCGGCCAGTACCTGTTCTTGTATGCCTGCCACGTCGCATAATCATTATCCAGCACGACTGGATAGCCAACTCCATATTTTTCTACAGCAGCTTTTACATTATCGTACTCTTTCTCAAAATCGAATTCTGGGGTGTGCACCCCGATGATCACGAGTCCTTTATCTCGATACTTTTCATCCCACGAGGTGATATGGGGAAGTGTTCGGATGCAATTAATGCAGCTGTATGTCCAAAAATCAACAAGAACCACTTTGCCTTTTTGTGATTCAATGGTAAGGGAAGGATCCGCATTGATGTACCCAACTATTCCCGCAAGTTCTGGCGCTGTTGGGTATCCTTTATCATTCGTAATTCCTGGCTGTGAGAAGGCGAGTTCTGGTGCGGTTTTTTGTTTTTCGAGGTGGACAATAGCTATAACAATTCCTATGACTACACTGATCAATGCAATCGTTGTCCACATGTCTTTAGGTGTTTTCATGTGTGAGGTGTGTTGCTGCCAGATAGGAGAGGAATCCAGGGATGATTGGAAGGACGCAGGGGGAGAGGAAAGAGACGAGGCCGGCAAGGAATGCGATCCCGATATTGAGGCTGGCTAGGCTAATGCCTCCGTCAAGGGAGAGGAGCAGGCTTGTCAATACTTGGAAATTCGCTATTCTTGATAGTTGGTTCGTGAAGACATAGACGCCGATGATGATTAAAACAGCGCCGAATGCTTTGTTTAGGTAAAAGACCATCCTGGCTGATTTCTTGATGAAGTGTTTTGCCTGCTCTGTGAAGAGGCCGACGAGGAGGAAAGGAATGCCAAGGCCAAGGGAGTATGAGAAGAGGAGGAGGAACGCGCTTCCAGACTGGGTGGCTGCAAGGGTCAAGATTGCCCCCAGCACCGCCCCAACGCAAGGGGTCCATCCAACGGCAAATGCTGCGCCGAAAACAAATGAGGTGGCATACACCGAGGAAAATCTTCTTTTCACCCGCAGCTTGTGGTCTTGCTCTAGGAAGGGGAGCTTCAAGAGTCCAAGGAGGAAGAGTCCAAAGAGGATGATGATAGTCCCTCCAACCCTGGCAAGGATCTGCTGCACGCTGTAGGATATTGATGCAAGAGCGCCTTGCAGCAAGACGCCAACAAGTGAAAAGACGACGCTAAATCCCAGCACAAAAAACACGCTGGAGAGGAAGATTCTGTTGTCCCTGGGCGCGGCGTTTTCCGATTTCATAGCTTGTTGGAAAGGTGGGGGGGTATATAGGAATACCTTTTAATTCTTAAAATTATATTTTGAACTGCAACTATCTATTATCATCCAAAAAGTATTTAACTTCCTTCCTTTTTATCTGGTGAATGGTTGTCAGCAAGATATCTTTTGAGGTGGAAAAGCTGTTTTTGATCATCGGCATTTTGCTTGCCACTTTTATCGCATCAAAAGCTGCAAAGTTTCTCGTCGATCGCGCCTTCAAGCGTGCATCGGCGGTAGTGAAGGTTGATTACACTCATTACAGCTTTATGAAGCACCTCTTATCTTTTACTATTTACATAATAGGTATTGGCTTTGCTGCCTATACAATCCCTTCCCTGCATGATGTGGCCGTGTCCATCTTTGCATCAGCCGGAATCCTTGCAGTCATCATTGGTTTTGCATCCCAACAGGCATTCGCAAATGTTGTCTCTGGCATTTTTATCGTCATATTCAAGCCTTTTCGCGTCGGGGACAATGTTAAGATTGGCAGCGAGACCCAGGGCATCATTGAGGATATCACTCTTCGCCATACCGTCATCAGGGACTTCAAGAACAAGCGCGTCATCATCCCGAATTCCATCATCAACAATGAGACGATTGAGAACTCTACTTATGGGGATAAGAAGATATGCAAATGGTTTGAGGTTGGCATTTCCTATGATGCGGATATTGACCGGGCGATGAAAATCATCCAGCTGGAGGCAAAGAAGCATCCTGACTTTTATGATAATAGAACAGCAGAGCAAAAAGAGGCTGGAAAACCAGCAATTGATGTGAGGGTCATCAATCTTGGAGATTTTGCCGTCACGCTCAGGGCATACATCTGGGCAAAGTCCCCTGGCGCTGGCTTTCGGATTTCTACCGACCTGAATAAGAAGATCAAGGAACGCTTTGATGAGGAAGGCATCGAGATTCCCTTTCCCTATAGGACAGTTGTTTACAAGAAGGACCTTCCAAAGAGGAAGAGATGATAACCGTTTATTGCTATGATGGCGGGGTAAAGCAGGTAAAGCTCGAAGAGATAAAGCTCCTCAAAGGTAAAAAGTACTGGATCGATGTTCTCAGCATATCTAAAGAGGAATCAAAGAAGCTCCAAAACATATTCTCTCTCCATCCCCTAACGATCGATGACCTTTTGCATGCAAATTCCCGCATCAAGGTGGAGGAATTCCCCGAGTATGTGTATATGGTCTTTTATGCGATAACAGATCAAAAGACCCTGCATGAGATGGACTTTGTCCTTGGAAAGAATTTTTTGATCTCAAGCCATAAGCTGCACATCTCCTCATTTGATAGGTTCAAGGGCGACAATGAGCGGATTGCCAGGGTGATGAGGAAGGGCATGGATTATTTTCTCATGCGCCTCTTGGATAAGGAGATCGACAATTATTTTCCCGTGATGGAGAAGGTCGATGCCCAGATCGAGAAGATCGAGGAGCAGGTGGCAAAAAGCCCAACGCCCGAGATGCTCAATGCCATTTTAAAGCTCAAGCGGACGCTGGCGAACATAAAGAAGGTGGGCTATCCTCAGAGGGATAAGATCGCCCAATTGACAAAGAATGATATCAAGCTGATCAGCAAGGAGACCGTTCCCTATTTCCGGGATATCTATGATCACTCGATCAGGGTGGCTGATATGCTGGATAATTACCGGGAGGCAGTGTCAAACACGTTCGATGTGTACATGTCAGCTGTTTCCAATAATATGAACGAGGTCATGAAGATGCTCTCCATCATTGCGACAATCGCTCTTCCCCTAACCGTCATCTCTAGCATCTACGGGACGAATTTCCATAATCTTCCCGGTTCAGAATCCTGGGCTGGCTTTTGGGTGATGATCGGCGTGATGGTGGCCCTATCTTTTTCTATGCTCTACTTTTTCAGAAAGAAGGGATGGCTCTAGCTACACCTCATCATCCTTTGCATCATCGTCTGGCTCATCCTCGCCAGAATCCCCTTCATCGTAGTATTCTTCATCGGCTTCGTCTTTCATCTTGTCCTCCTTGTACGAGGTTCGTACCGTTTAACCCCCTCTGAGTGGTTGTTTTCTGGCACTATGGTGTTTTAAGTATTTAAGCGTTGCGAGGGAAATCGACATCTTTAAATAATACGTACATATACATATAAAAATGTTAAGCCTTAAAGACATTATAGAGATTAACAAGGAATTCGATAAAGGGACTGTTATCAATAGCTCAAGCCTGTCATTTGCCGTGCAAGAATGTGCAAGGAGCAAAAACTGGGTTAGATCAGCTGCGCTCTTGGTGAGAGCAATCCTGATTGATCATGTCTTTGAAGAGGGGAATAAACGAACTGCCGCAGCAGTGATCATGGTGATCATGGACATATCAAAGATAAGGTATGATCCTGAAAAGATACCATCTGTCATCATCACTATTCTGAAGAAGAACATGACAAGTGTAATAGCAATTGAGAGGTGCATAAAAGATGCAATCGCCTAATGTTGCCAGGGCTCGGGAGATCATCAGAAGATATCCTGAGGTCTTTGAGAGCCTGTTGGAGTTTGAGAGGACGAAGAGGATCAGGAAGCTCTATAGGCGCAGACGGATTAATCTGACGATTGATGAGAATGTGCTTCGTGACTTCAAGAGATATTGTGCATCAGCCAGCATCAACATGTCACAACTGGTTGAGAGGAAGATGAAGGAAGAGATGGGGAAAAGGTGATGTTCTCACCAGGAAATTAGCGCATCAACAAGCTCTTTTTGCTGGCTGCTCCAGTCCTTATCATCATGGGTATTTATTATTCTGCCCAGAATGCAATAACCCATCGCCTGTCTTGCTCGTTCGTGTTCATGTCCTTGGAAGGCTTTCCAATAATCAATCTTTTCCACAACCTTTAAATATCATTATCACTGGTAATAGAGGAAAAAGGGTTAGTGATCATGCTCAGGAAAACTTCGTACGCATTGGGGTTCTTATTGCTCATGTTCACGTTTGCCCTTGTCGGCACGAACATTATCGGGTTGAAAGGATTGACCGGGTTGTCGGTGGGGGAAATGACGGGGGGGGTAATTGGTGAATCACAGCCGTATACCGAAGCGACCGATAATATAATGCGAAATCTTCTGAGGGAAATAGGCACAGACTATGATGGAGTCATAATTTACCATGTTGATGAGACTCACAGAGACTTTATTGCCGTTTCCTTTATGTGTGTCCGGGAATCAACAAAATCTGGTGGGATGACATCTCAGGAACGAACGAATTATGAAGTATTGTCACAAGAGAAACCTGATTACTCAGATGATTGTACCATTGAACCGATAGCTGATAGTATTCCCTTTGTGACAAACTTCCAAGATGCGTATCAATCGTATGCACGGCAACACCCCGCTTGGCTTTCCATTAAGGATGATGGTAATCCTGAATTGTCATCATATAACAAGATTTATGTAGGAATTGCACTCAAAAAATTGGAAGACGCAGAAGATGATTATCAAGCGAGAGTTAATAAGTATCTCGCTCTAGTTCCTATAAATACTCAACAATTTACACAATCTCCCCTAAGGCGGTTGGATGCGCCAGAGATTAAGTCTATTATCACTTATGCTTTATTAGAACGAAAGGATTTAGCTAATCAGAATAATCCTGTCCCTGATAATCATCGGCAAGATTCACCAATATTCTCTTTATCAGAATCGCTATATCCCCAATATTATACCCCTCTAATCAATCCCACAACTGAACAATTCATACCAGTAACTCTTGGTGAAATATCATTCAATCTCGCATTGCTTGATGATGGGCCTAATAGTTATTTATCATTTTTACAGATCATTCAGGGTTCAGATGCTCAAGAATTTCACCTAGTCACTCAAATACCTGAAGGTACAGAAGTGCGGTCTCTAAAACCCTGGGTGGATGCTAAATTTAAAATTATAGATAATAAAATAATTGTGATGCTAGATGATTATACATTCTCCATCGACAACACAAACAACCTGATGAATGACGGCGTCATCGCTATCGCAAAGAACACCATTTTTGTAAAGCAGAAAGACAATCTGCCGGTGAATGTTGAGGCGAGAGATAAGGTAGTAGAAGGTGATATCCAGCCTCCAGAGGGTATAGAACGTATCCGATTATCTGGTGGACCCCTGGAACCAAGTAATGGAATAGCTTAAATGAAAAAGAACACCATATTCGGAATTGTATTCTTGTTATTAGTTAGTGCTGTCCATGCAGAGTTTTTTTCTTGTTCAGCTGCTCTCCCCCCTAATCCAAGAGGTGAAGATCCTGGCGTAATGATTCAAGATTGCAGGACTGTTTTTGGTGAGACTACTCCCGATACAGATGAGTTTAGGAATCAATTCTGTGCACTAACCCTGGGTGGTGGATACTCCTCAAAACCTTACAAATGTTCTGGAATACCAGCTGAAGGATATTCCAATGCCGGCTGTTTTTCAGAACATGAGATCTACCAGGTCACTGATTATCATACTGGGTGTGATAATAGAGTAGCGAATCAAGACAATGGTTTTTCCGTTTTTCATGTAAGTCCTTTAGTACCTGCTCCACTCCAATCTGATGATCCCCTTTCCATCACCTTCTCTGGTCCGGGGTTGATAAAAGTCATCCCTTTAGCTGCTGAAGGGCAAAATTATCTTGATGTTCTTTCTGCAAGAGAAATTTATGTGAGATCATATAATGCTGATATGCCTGCCGAAGTTGCCATTCCGAAAGGTGACAGGACATTCTTTATCACAGTGGAAGAACCAGCAGGTTTGACACCAATCGAATTCCTCGAAAAGGGTTTCAAAGTGCACGGAGTGGAGTGGGAGTGGCCGCAAGGACCCTCTACAGGTGTTGAGCAACCGTCACCCCCTGATTCCGAACTTGAAAAGTGGGAGTTACCTAAAAAAATGAAAGATGATGGATTTGTTCTTCTGAGTCCTACTGATTCCAATGATGGTGTGGCCCACCTATACTTTCCCACTATAGGAAGTTACACTTCTTTTGATTTTGGATCAGAGTCGGTAAGCTCTATTGACTATAACTCAGATGAAATAATAGGCGTTCTAACCATGGTTCTAACATCAGGAAGAACCCTAAAGATTCATGTAGATAAAGAAACAATGGTAATGGACTTTCTTTTTAAGAGTAAAGATGGAGAGGAATCAACGCCTCTGGAAGTTTTTTATGTTAATAACAATGCTTATATGAATATATATAGTTTAGTTCATGATTATATACAAAAAGGGCTAGTTCTTAAGGGCAAAACCATCTCAGTACTTGGAAAATCGTACAATTTCAACTTCCCTTCTGATGATTATCTCCTTGAACTAGAACCCAATGATAAAAATATTATACGTATCCGTCATAAAGAAGGAAAATCAATGCTTGATTACCTTTTTAGTCTTAATAGGAATTTGGAATTGAATAAAGAGTTAAACAGAGCTCATTATGTGGGTGGTTTTGATGACTATCTTCTAGCTTTTGTAGGCCCCAACGGGGCCATTAAATTTTTTGATGGCACCATCTCGTATTCTGTTTTTTTAGGTACGGTAGAAAATGACTCAGATACCAACCCCCCTATTTCCTCCCAAGATGAACTAGATAGATTTTTGAAATACTTCCTTTTACAAAAATATACAATTAATAATGTTCCAGTCTCAGTGAGGGAAAAGGACGGTATGTTCATTCTAGAAAGTTGCACGTATAGAAGTTCGCTCATATACGACCCCAAAGATGACTTGTTTGTTCCAGGTTATGTCTGGGAAGATGACACCTCCATTAAAAAAGAGGAGGGTGTGCTTTTTTCTTCGAACAGCAAGGGACGCTGGAAGATCAATTTAGTTACTAGGGATAATTGCGCGTATAATGCAGAAGAGGTGACCCCATGAAAAAACCCTTATCACTCCTTGTCATGACCTTGCTAGTGATGAGCATCAACCTGGCAGGTAAACCCAAACAGAAAGAAATGTTTACTATAAACAAAATAGACATAATAAACCAAGATATTTTACTATAAAAAACAAAAGATATATAAACTTAATTCATTTACTATAAACAATGAAGGAAATCATCGAAGGATTCAAGGAATTTTTCCTTGAAGGAGAGCAGGCGGAGCAAAATGAGCATTACCGCGCCGCAGCTTCCAACTATTACAAGGCAATCGTGCAAATTGCCAGGTTGTTGATATGGAAAAAGACAGGAAAAGTGCCAAAGAATCATCAGGAGATATTCCTGTTTTTGAAGATCAACTTCCAAGAGGTATATGATATCATAAATCCTTTGTTCAGGATTTACCAGGATTCATACGAGCGTTCATTGACAAAAGAGGAGGTATCTCACCTAAAAGATGGCATCAACAAGATATCCCAACGTGAAGATGTTGGCGAAGAGATTAGAGTCCTTATTGCCAAGATGTGAGGATATTATCATCTTCGGCAGTCTGGCAAAAGGGAAAGCAAGCCCGAGTGATGTAGATATTGCCATCATCGGAAAGGATGTCGCGCTGGTAAATGAGGTGGAAAAAACATTGTCTGAGTGTGCAGTTGATATTGAGCTCTTGAGCACTGTTTCCTTATTGTCGACCCGGCTTGGTTTTCAGTTGTTCCTGGAGGGATATAGCGTCAGGAGCAAGGCGTTCATCAAGGATTTATTTAAGATATCTCCAAGAAAGATATACCTGTATGATACCAAGCACCTGGTGCATGTCAGGAAGGTATTGTTCAACCGCGCGCTGAAGATGAACCTGGAGGAAGTAAAAGGTGAGAAGCTGGGTTCTGGCGCCGTCATGATCCCTCTTGATCGCTCCAGCTATTTTGAAGAGTTTTTGGATGTGTGGGGTTTGAAATATAAAACAAAAGAGGTGCAGGTGATTTGAAAAAACAATTATTTTCACTCCTTGTCACGATCCTCTTAGTGATGAGCACCGTGCCTTTGAGTGCCACTGCTGAAGAATCGAAGTGGAGTGGGGTGATAAAGTATGATAACGATCTTGGATATCTCGGTGGGTGGGCGATTTATTCTTTAACAAAAGATGGTCAAACGAGTTATTATCTTAAGGTTGTTGGCAGGGCGAACTGGGATAAGGATAATTTACTTCCTTATCTTGCACTGGCAACTAGCAGAAGGGCAGCAAAGACCAGTATGCTAGGACTACTATCACAAGCAGTGTATTCCATCGGTTCAAAAAAATTACAGAATGCACCACCTGACTTTCTTGTAAAAAACTTTCAAGTAATTAAAGAAGCTAAAGCGACTATCAATGGTCGGGATTATTATTTTGTTGTTGGTGTGGTTCCGTTGAGCAAAAATCCTGAACCTTTTAAAGCCATTCCTATTCATAATCTGCCAGGTGGGTCTCCTGAACAACCCATGGATGATGCAACTAAGATGAATAACGAATTCTCTTCCCTAACCTTTCCCACAAAAAATTATGATTTTGCTCTCTTTGGGAATAGTCCTGAAGTTCAGTTCTCTGGAACACTCCCTGCACTTCAAACCTCAGGAGAGATAACACCCCTGGATTCTAATCTAGCTACAATTAATCCAGAGGGGATGGTTACTTCTTATGCCAATACCCCCTCTTCAGATGCTCCTCCAAATCCTCCTGCTCCTACAACTCCACCTCCACCTGCTCCACCACCTCCACCTGCCACTCCTCCTGCTCCTACAACTCCACCTACTCTCACTCAACTAGCCGGTAACCCAACTCTAGTGGAAGAAACGCTTAGGGTAACCCTACCACTGAACGTGCAGGTGGATGGTACATCTTATCAAGGGAAAACAATGGTTCTCGACCGCCTTAGGCAAAGTGACATTACCCCTCAGATAGAGATTTCTATTTTCGTTCCAGAAAACACAGCATACACCATCCAGGACGTGATTGCCTGGCTTGACCAAAATGGCATTACTGCTGCAAGTCTCACCCAATTACCACAGACTAATCCTAATAATGGACCCCTTGGTACCAGTCACACAGTGCAAATCACAGCTATCACCGCCCCTACTCCAACACCCCAACCACCAATCCAACCTCCCACGGTATTAGTTCCTGCGGGTTCAAATAATGATTATTTCACTATTTCCATCTCCCAAGGAGTATATCTAACGATAACTTGTCCAGCTTATTGTTCTGAGGATGTTGATATGCTCTCTTTCATTGTTAGTACTAACAGTTATTCTATCATCAAAGATACTCACCCCTCATTTTATCTTATTGCTCCTGGAAATGTAAATAGTGAACAGAGGATTGCAGCATTCAAAAGATTGTACCTTTCTCTTCATCCCGACAAAACATTCACTTTAGGGGATCCAGAGACTGTTAATAGCGAGAAGATCTGGAAGGTAACAATCAGTGATTCTCCTGATGAGGTCACTAGCCCAATCCGCCAAGCAAGAGAAGAGGTCATCGCCCAGACTGATGCGTTGAGGACGGCGTATATTGAGTTGCGAGCAATAAGCACCCACCAAGGAGATACTGCAGATGGCAGTGAAGAGGAAGATGCATTGATAAGATTAAGCACTGCACAGCATGCACGGGAAGCAGCTCTCATTATTCTTTTAAAGGGCACTCCCCCTCCATCAGCGCCAGTGGTTTCAATGAGAACAAACCCCCGCCTTAGTGATGATTTTGTTGAGATCCAAGTTATGAATAGTATGATTCCTGAAAATTATATGTATATACCCTGTTTTGAAGCAAGTGCAGATGATCATTGCACCCTTGAACTAATCCAGAGAGATCTGAACAGTTTTGAAGTTGGGAACACCCCTTTCTTTGATTTAATAGATCAGCCAAAGACCGTATATCTTCTCCTTGGTGCAGGTGAAAAGTATGCTGGTACAAATAAACAAATTCGTCTGAATCAATTATATAATCTAGCCTTTAAGGTGATCTCAAAGAACACTGATCTGTTTATGCATGTTGAAATCGCCCATTCACAATCACCTGGGATCTGGGCATATAAGATAATAGTAACCTCACCAGTAATTGCCCCAGACTCCCCAGAATCAATCCCTCCCACCGGAAGCGTCCAGCCAGGCTCCCTCATAGTCACCTCCAACACACCTAATCAGGTTGGCTTCTCTTACGGCAGTTTCAATCTTGCAGTCCAGAAATCAGGTAATAGTCCACCTGTGAATAAGATCCCTTCTCTGTCCAAGGTAAAGATAATCGATAATAACAATCTTGAGGTGAGCAAAGGAAAAACTGATAAATGGCAGCTTTCTGCTTCTTCACCTTCATATCTCTTTTTCCCTGCTGTTGAAAATTATTTCCAGCTTCAAACAAAGAAAGATGACTGGTCTGATGAGAATCTGGGAACTCTTTTCTCCTCTTCCCTTGATGGACTAAGGTTCTCTGATACCCCGAATGCAAAAATGTCATTCTCTGGAGATTATGCAAAAACAACGCTTACCGCAATCAACGATATTCCTGTCTCTCTGCAGGGTGTGCACGTTGAATATATGGCACCTGATAATTACAAAGTGGGGATTGATGATACTGGAGTGATATCGCCAGGTGAAATGCCAGCGCCAGAACAAAAACCTGCACCAGCACCCTTCACTGCAATATGTGATGTAAATAACTTGATACTAACCCCTCTTTCTGGTGTAATTTCCACAGTCACTTGGCCTGGGATTAAGAACGAAAATGCTCTTGCAAAATCTCTTAGAAAGCAATACCCAGGCACGGATAGTTTATCCGATAGTGAGGTTATTGCGCGTTATATCCAGCAAGTAAAAATAAACTCACTTGGTTTTAACACCTTTTCAAATGTTTTTATAGCAACCGATTATTTTAATCAGATAACTGATTACCTCCCTGTCTACCCTGCTGAATTCAAGGAATTAAAGCCACTACCTGAAGGAGTGCTGAGCACTCTCCCAATCTCCATTCCAGATAGTCAAGGTAAAAGATATCCTTTGTTTGCGATCAATCCAGATACTATCAGAAGATCGCCAAAATATCCCGCTGAGCTGCCCACCACCGGAATTGATGAAGTAGGGACATTTGAAGGTGCTGCAAGGGATTATATCCAGAAATACCCTCGCTTATGGGATCTGCTTGTCTATGAATGGATAAACAGGAATGAGAATGATGGCACAAAGAGAAAGGTGGAGATTCTTTATTATCTCCCATGGGATAAGTTTCATGTCTTCCCGGTTGCTGGGTCTATCCATACGTGGCAAAAGAGCGCAACAGAAGGCGATGGTAAAAATATCTTGGACCTCAAGGTTGAATACTCAACAGTCAATCCTGCATGCCCTGCAGTCGCAAAAGCTTTTTTAGAGCTCATAAACAACGAGAAAACAACTGATGCGCGGATTAAAGAGTTCTTATCTGCCCATCTATCAAACGTTCCTGAAGAGAAGATCAACGGATTAACATCCTCTATCAATGGATTAAAAGCCGCTCATGTTCCAGACATCCAGCTTGGAAAAGAAAGTAACTTTGGAAGTGGTATCCTTGATTCCGAAATACTAAAAAAGGTAGATAATCAGGTTTCATCAAATTCGTTGTCCTATGAGCAGGTTGTGTTAAATCTGCAGGGATTCATTTCCCCAGCTGGAGATAGTCCATTTTTCAGTCATACTAAAGAGATAACACAAAGAAAAACTGACATCAAAAACCTCATCGAATCATATCTCCAGATGAGCGGACTGGAAGATCAGGAATTGGGGCTTTTGCTGCGAGATATTCGTGCGGGAAAAGGGAGCATAGAGAAGGTGATGGATTCCCTGTACCCTAATGCTCCAACACCAGCCCCACCAGCCGAGGCACCGCCGGCTGCTGCTCATGCCACCTTCCAGACTGCTTGTAATGCTAATGGGATAACAAGCCCGTCAGCGACAAGGAATACCGCTTTTGATGATGAGCAGTTACATAAAATAGCCGTCGTAGAAAACAGCCTTAACCAAGAATTGACCAGTCTATCAGGTAATCCCAGCTTGCTAGCAAAGGAAAAATCTTCCTACAAAGGAAAGACAATAACCTACTATTATTTCATGTCCTGGGATACCGGTAATCTCTTCCCTGTCGGCGGTTCGACGCATAAAGTGAGTGGTGATGGCACTTCTGTTACTGTTCAATATGGATTGACAATTCGAGAGTGTGTTCAAAATGCCATCACTTTCCTCAACAAAATTCAGCAATTACCACTCGGTGATATTGAGCGGGATGGTGCCATTGATGGACTCAGCATGACTTATTTTGATCCCAACAGAGCGTCTCAGTCAATCACTGCAGTCAATGCCCTCAATCCTGCCGCCCTCATCTCCCAACTAAATACTGTACTAGGGGTATATCCCTCATGATGACAAAAATAACCGTTGGTTTTTTCCAACGATCATATGAATAATGCAACACTAAAATGATGAAAAAATTTCTCGCCGGAATCTGTATGTTAATTCTCTTAGCTGCCTTCATCTCCGCAGAAGAACCAGCCTCCCCGCCAAATTCCTTCACCCTCCGCCTTTCTCCTTTAGATGCAAATGCAGAATCTCAATTACTCAAAGTCGGAGATATGAACATGAAATTCTCTTCCCAAGCAGATAAGCAGATCTGGCTCACGTACACAAAATCAGGAGAATCATTCAGCCTCACGAAAATGCACGGCTGGTATTCATTAGTATCAAGCAATGCAGGCATTACCGGGGCGGTTATTGCCGCGCCAGCACAAATACCACAAGACCCAGTCCAGGCAGCAGTTGATGCGATTATAGCCTCTGCGTATAGTAACCCTCCATTGGATCTTCGGGATTTAGACTATGAACTCAATGAACTGTGTCGTGCCCATCCTGAATTAAAAGATAAAATTAGGGAGATTATCCAGGTAGCAGGAATAACGAATGAGCCATTTCCCGATAACGAGATCGAAACTAACTATTTCAGTTATTGCCTACCATGAAACCATCCAAACAGCTCATCGACTATATCCGTACCGAAGTTGCTGCCGGCTACAGCCTTGACCAGATCAGATCAGCATTAGTAAGGCAGGGTTGGGAGCAGAACTCTGTAGACAATGCATTGGCAACTGCGATGGGGAAATCTTCTCATGGCCTGATGAAGGGTCTTGTCATCTCATTAGTCCTCCTTTTTATCATAGCAATTGGTGCCGGCACGTATATGGTAATTCTCAAGAACAGGCCTCAGGTGGAGAAAGCATTGCCATCAGAGTCCTTTATGCCAGAGAGCGCCCTCCAAGAGACTCCTCCAGAAGCGCTGCCCCAGGAAGTTGAAACAATCACACAGACTGTTTCAGATACTGAGCCAGTCTTCCTTCCAGACAGCACCGTTGAACTAACTGAACAGGACATGGAGGAATTGGATGATGACTTCAAGGCTTACTTAGACCAGGAGCCGTTTGCATTTTCCCTGGTCGCCTTTGCTGATTCCATTGATGATAACTTTAATTTCCAGGAAAGGGCTTCCCCTGCATTTGCTATCGGTGATGGTGTCCATATATTCCTTGAGATTGCCGGCTTTTCACGATTGGAAGAAAATGGTATGTTCACTTCCGGTTTCGTTGAGGATATTTCTGCAACAGGCCCAAACGGAGAGCCGGTGCCTGACTTGGAAGCCCCTGGCTTGATCGACCAGGACTACAATCTTGACCATGAAGTGTATTTCATGCAGTTCAGGAATGATTTTGCGATTCCAGCAGAGTTCCAGCCGGGCACATACACCTTGCATATAACTGTTACAGATAAAATCTCGCAGGAGGTTGTAAAGAAAGATGTTGAATTCGAAGTGGTGTAAAGGGATTGTAATTTTATCCTTGTTCATTGTATGTTCATCAATAGCTTTTGCTTCTCTTCTCTCAGGGTCTGCTGTTCCACCAAGTATCCTGCAGGAGCAGGGAGCGCTTACTTATCAGGAAAAGCAAGCGTTGGGGACTATTTTGAATGAAAAGACTTGCAGTGCCATATTTATTGGTACCCCCACTACTAACTATCAGGAGACAGTTTACATTTCTAATGTGAGAACTGATCTTATCAATGCACTAGTCGGAACCGTTCCAAATGCGCAGACAAGAAGTGATAAAGAGCACCTTGTCGATCACCCGATCAAGCACTGGCTGTTTGATAAATGTTTTTCCTCGCCATCACCTGCCCAGCAGGAAAATCCACAACTCCTCTTCCATCTCCAAAACATGAAAACCTATTGGGAGAATCAGGGTGCTGATGATAATAAAAAGGGAGAAAGGGGAAAGGCACTTCTCTCAATTCGATTGGAAAAACAAGGTTCTGTGATCAATGTAGTTCTTTGTAAAGATATTCCCTACCCTAATAACATAGATAGTTATTATTTCTGTCGTGATAATAAAATTCATCGGTGTGGAAAAGCATATTTTGACGCTTTTCATTTATCCGCCTGTACATGTAACACAGCAGATATTTTCCCCGGATTAGCAAGTACTGTACCAGACACTAAGTTGTGCAATGCAGAATAAACTCCTCATCGGACTGAGTATCATCATTTTGTTAGCCGGTGCTTTCATCATCCCTGGTGTTGGTGTGACTGGTCATGCTATAGATAGGATGTTCCTCAGTGCTTCAGCCAATGCTCGGTACGAGCAGTCCGGTTCGGTGAGTGAAAAACCTCAGGTCGTTGCCTGTTCAAATCCTCCACAAAACAAAGAGATCATCGTTGTTGGTTCAGTATGTTTTATTAAGGAGCCAACCACAAACATTCCCACAATTGACAGCAAAGTAAACTACCAAAAAACATGAAACCAAAAGCATTCCTTGGACTCTGCATCTCGTTCCTTATCATCCTCTTCCCGGTGGCTTTTGCCGTGGAAACGTTTGAAGCAGAGAACAGCATGATTCAGGTGAACAATTGGCTATTGGTGCCAAAGGCTGATAATGGCAAGTTTGGGGCTGTCATCGGCAGGGTTGATAATGGCAATGCTGACATTTATCAAAGCAGTATTGAAGGAAAACTTTCCAGTCTCAAAGGATTACGGGCTGTCCATAAGGGTGGCAGGTACTGGTTTGCTTTTAGCAACGACATGAGCTTTGCTGATGATTCCCCAAACAAGACGGTGATTGGCAGCAATGGAAAGGCAATCAGCGTTGCGAAGTTCAAAGCACAAGATGGAGAGCTGCACCTTGACGAGAGGGATGCCCCGATGTCTTTTTTCATTGATAACAACAACAAAAGATCGATAAGGATTTCCTTGTTTTCCAGCGTTGTTCATGGCATTGGAATTGATGGAGATGTTCCTTTTTCAGGAAGTAATAATGCGCTTCAATATAAGGTTGAGACAGCTAGTAGTTTACCTTCCGGAATTAGTGTTGATGGTCATTCTGGCGGATTAGACATCATCACCACCTCCGGCACAAGTGTTGGTGTGATTGATGTGTATGGTTCGACGTTTAATAGTGAAGCGAATGTGAACTGTGGTACTACCACCATTTCATCCGGCCAGTACCTCTACCGCATCGCAATAGAAAGCGGCAAGCCAGCAGTTGTCGGCTTAGTGGCAAGATATTCCTCCTCTGGAAATAACTTTGCTTTCTGCTTTTTAGGCTATCCTCATACTGTTGATTCTCTAAAGAAACAATTATCTTTAGAGCGTCCGCTCCTGGTCAGGTCGGCAGGTGACCAAAAATGGGTATATATCAAGCAGGATGGGAGCGTGAAGACGAATTTGGGCGATCTTGCTGTTCCAACAACTCCTCCTACTCCTACACCACCTCCTGCTGCTGCAAACATCGGGGAGATTAATCTTGACAACCAATCACCCATAACCTATGCCCCAGATGCAACTAAAAATAAACAATACTCCTTTACAGTAAAAAGAGGGGATACCTCTATTCCTATCATATTCAACCTAGAAAAATTAGGTGGTATCTGGGTGATCCTCCTTACGCCTGATGAAACACATATCATTCCTGCTAATTATGTCACCGGAGATGATAAAAATCGCTTAGATATTAGAATGAGTATTCCTGGTGCCCCTGAGTTAGTCAAAGATAAATATGTTGGGGAGATGCTTGGCATCAAATATGTTGGAATCATCGAAACAGGAGAGGGTGGAAAAAAAGAGGTCAAAAAATATCTTATGTTTAATATGGATGGTGACAACCTATCAGTTTCTGTTGGAGGGGTTAATGATCCTTCTTACTGGGCTGAAGAATTATTGTGTGATAACAAATCAGAATCATTAAGTGATATCCAAGCATTTATCCAAGCATTTGCGTGTTTCACTAAAAATCAAAACAGTGATTTATTTAATTCATTAGAAGTAACCGCTGAGACGGTGTATTGTTATGGTGCTCATGACAGCGAATTAACAATCGCCAGAAAGACTGCCACCCTCACCTGTCCTAGACAGAATGAGTGGATACCAAACGATCAAATGGGGGGGTAATCCCAGTATCTACTGGTGGTTTTACGCGGGATTTTGATGGAAGCTAAATATCATACACCCTCTCCCTTTTCCCTATATACAATACAATTACCACCAACCTTCCTCTATCCAGATCTGTGATAACCCGATAATCCCCCACCCTGAACTTGTAGCATGTTTCTCCAACAAGTCTGGTAAGATATGCTTCAGGACGAACTCGCAGCCGTTCCAATGCAAAAATAATCTTTTCTCTATCCTTCTTCTCCACCTTGTCAAGGAATTTTTCAGCATTTTTTGTAAAAAAGATATCGTACAAGTTACATCCCATACCTCTTTTTTATCTCAGAAAGCGAAACAAATTTTCCGTCAGCGATCTCTTTCCTGGCTTCTGCTATCTCTTGTTTTGTCTCAGCAGAGATCTCTTCTGTGTCCTCGAGCAGTGCCCAGATCACTTCCTCATATGTTTCTTTGGTGAACATTTTTCTTTTAGTGAGCTCTTTTTGGAGTTTCTCGCTTATTTGGATGGTTGTTGCCATAGCAAACTATAATATGCTATACTATTTAAACCTATCTTTAGGTAACGTAGTCTCTTGATAAAGGCATGGAGTCGTGCCGTGGACAACGTTTGGCGAATTTCACGTAAACCCTAAAATCAAGGGTGGTTATCATAACCAGAGCACCATGTTTCTTGTTGTCGGCAGTTTTCTTGTCATTAATTTGTCTTCTGCCAAACGGAATCTTTCTTCTTTTGCTGAGCGCAATGGACTCTTATGAGTATGCTGTTTCTCTTCTGTCTATTTTAGCTATGAGGACGGTGTCCTTTTTTATTTCATAGAGCACGCGGTAATTGCCTACCCTTATCCTGTAGGTGTTCTCCTGATTGATTATTCTTTTAACACCTTGCGGAAGTGGCTGGTGTGAAAGGGAGGAGATTGCATCAACGATCCTGGCTTGTGTTTCTTTTTCCGATCACTTCAAGAATTTTCTTGCCTGATTGGAGAACGCAATCTCTCTCATGACAAGTCAAGCTCTCGTCGTAAATCCTTTAAAGATAGAGTTTTTCCTTCCTTGAAATCTTTTCGTGCCTGTTCAAGGCATGCGATGTCATCCTCACTCATAATGCTGTCGGGGTCGATGAGGTGTTTCTTGATATATTTGATGTCGTCCCTCATCTCTTCTATGACCTTCATCAGTTCTTGCGTTTCTGCCATAGGGAGAGTAAGCTCTTTTACTATTTAAGCTTTGCGCGTCGTGCCGTGGACGACGTTTGGCGAATTTCACGTAAACCCTAAAATCAAGGGTGGTTATCATAACCAGAGCACCATGTTTCTTGTTGTCGGCAGTTTTCTTGTCATTAATTTGTCTTCTGCCAAACGGAATCTTTCTCCTTAAGTCATCAATCAGGTCCACTGGACATGCGTGAGGTGTATAAGGATTGGTTTCTTAGTGATGATCTGTGGATGAAAAGAATGTTGGTGAGGAGTTGAAAATAAAGCTGAAGCGCTATCACAAAGACGATATTGTCATAACTCGCCATGCCCTGATGCAGGCAGTGTTCAGAAGCATCGATCTGAGTGAGGTAAAAGAAAACATTTTAATCCAAAGCGTTTATCATATGCAAGGAAGCTCGAAGGTCAAGGGAAATGTGATTGTTATTTTGGGTACAGCAAGACCCAATGCCAAAGGTATATCATCGTTGTTAATGGAGACTGTGTCGTTGTCAGTAATAAAGATAAACAGGAGATGGCAGCACATCATTGAAAAAAATGCGAAAATATAAGTTTAGTTACGATGCGGATAATGATGCCCTCTTTATTTATCATCCAAGATCAAGGTCTAAAGGGGGCGTGGAATGCGGTCAGATGATCATTGATTTTAATAATAAGAAGGAGTTTGTCGGCATTCAGTTGATCGGCGCGTCGGGAATCATCAAGGACCTCCTGGGTGAGAAGCAGTCTGTTGATGAGGTGCTGTCAAACTTGATTGACTGCAGGATAAGTGAACAGAGAAGAGGGAATATGCTGCTCCTGAGGATCGTGCTATCCAGCAAAAAGAAGGAAATTGCCCCTGTGCTGCTCATACCAAGCATTCTTGAGTCCAGCCCTGCTCTGGCTTTTGCTTAAAATCCACTGGGTGTGTTTACAATGTTACCATTGCCTGTTTGTAAAAGCAAGGCGTAAGACGCCTGCAGGGTTGGAAGGGAGCGCTTGTGCGGCGAACCAAAAGGCTATTCTGACGAATGGTTAGCAAAAAGGTCAGGATATGTTTATATGAACAGTTTATTTATGGTAGATACTTTCTCTTTTATCGATGTCAAGGATGTAGATGATAGGCAAATCGACAGTATAAAGCACCCGATAATCACCGACCCTTATCCTGTAAACTTTCTCTTTTCTGTTTTCAATCCTCACCATCTCCGACGGATACGGGTTTTCAGTTAGCCTCTTTATCCTTTCCATTATTCTTTTTGCAAGTGCTTTATCTGCTTTGTTGAGAAACCTGATAGCATGGCTTGATAGCTCTAGAGAGAACATGTTATATCTTTAACTGTTTTTCAATCTCTTGGAGGGAGACCGTTTTTCTTTGTTTTATCTCTTCAAGACTTTCCTCAAGCCGTTTTTCTTCCTCTTTTGTCAGGAACCTGTCTGGATCGAACAGGTACTGCTTGATGAGATGGATGTCTGTTTTGATTTCCCTGAGTTCATCTAGTATCTCTGGTGTTTCTGCCATAAAGAGAATAAGCTCTTTTACTATTTAAGCTTTGCGCGTCGTGCCGTGGACGACGTTTAGTTGTTATCTCATTGTGCAGAATGGTGATCCGAGAAAAGATGAGATTGCGGATCCCGCAATCATAATGTTTTTATAGTATCATCCCTTTCTCTTGCTTATGAATATTACTCTTGAGCAACTGCATGAGGACATTGTAGGATTGAAACGGGAGATACGTTCTTTACGGGAGATTGTTGCAGAAGATTTCGAACTTTCTGATAATGTGAAGAAAGATATTCTTCATTCTCGTTCCCAGGGCAAGCTTGTCTCACATGAAGAGATGAGGAAAGAATTCGGATGACCCGGATTGAGTGGGATGAGAAAGCAAGGGATTTTTTAAGGAAACTGCCAAGGGAAATTGCACAGAGGATTTTTCAAAAGGTTGAGGGGCAGGTTTCTGCAGATGTTGAGCGCTATCTTGAACGCTTGGTGGGAATTGATGGGTATAAGATCCGTGTCGGGGATTACCGGCTGTTTGTTGATCATGACCTCTCTTCCAATCATCTCATTATTCGTGCTATCCACCATAGGCATGACGCCTATAAGCGGTGATGCAAACCATTATCTTAAAATTTATAGCTCTGTTTCTTGTTGTCGGCATCTTTCTTGTCACCAATTGTCTTCTACCAAACGGAATCTTTCTCCTTAATTCATCAATCAAGTCCACTGGATATGCGTGAGGTTTATAAGGTTTGAAGGATATCATAAATGAAATGGATCAAAATAAAGTACTTGTTGTGTTCCAGGACAAGAAGATTCGCAGGGTCTGGCATACTGGTCAGTGGTTTTTTTCTGTCATTGATGTGGTTGCAGCCTTGACAGATAGCCCTACACCAAGGCAATATTGGGGGAAAGTTAAAGAACGAGAATTCAAGGCTCTTGAGTTGTCCCCAGTATGGGTACAAGTGAAATTGGAGTCTTCTGATGGGAAAAAGTATGAGACTGACTGTGCTCATACCGAGAGTATGTTTCGCATCATCCAATCCATTCCATCCAAGAAAGCTGAGCCGTTCAAGCGTTGGCTGGCAAAAGTTGGCTATGAAAGGGTTCAGGAGATAGAAAATCCTGAGCTTGCTCAGGATCGCATGAAAGAGATTTACGAGCAGAAAGGATACTCAAAGTCATGGATTGATAAGCGCCTGCAGGGAATTGCGGTAAGGCAGGATTTGACAGATGAGTGGAGGGAAAGAGGGGTTGAATGCGAGAAGGATTTTTCCATCTTAATAGCAGAAATTTCTAAGGCCTCGTTTGGCATGACACCTTCCGAATACAAAAAGCTTAAGCGATTAAAAAATGAAAACCTGCGCGACCACATGACTGATTTGGAGCTCATATTCACTATGCTTGGTGAAGCATCGACAGCGGAGCTTGAGCGTGTGGATAACCCAACAACTTTCCCTGAGCACAAAGAAGCATCTAGAGAAGGGGGGAAAGTGGCAAAAGTCGCAAGGCAGGAACTGGAAAATCGAACGAAGAGGCCAGTGATAAGCAAAGATAACTTCCTACAGGAGCCTGAGAAGAAAAAACGACTAAAAAAGGAGAGCCACCACGCAAACCTTTTTAAACCTTGAAATTCTTATTCTCTAAAAAGAGGGTAGCATGAAAAAAGGCCAGATTACCATGTTTCTTGTTGTCGGCATGATTCTTGCGCTGGTTGTCGGCATTTTTATTGTCATTAGTCTCTCTTCCACTAAACGGACGCTTTCTCCTTCTGTTGAGCGTTCTTTGCGTGGTGGTGATTCTGTTCGTGCTGTTGAATTGTTTGTTCAGGAATGCTTGGAGAGTTCTTCTGATGCTGGATTAAGGGAAGTGTTGAATACTGGCGGGGTGTTTCCTTTGCAATTGAATGGTGTTTCTGTTTATTATGTTGATGTGAATCAGCAGGGTTCTGTTTTGTATTCCCGTCCTGCTTTTTTGGATGGCGCTTCTCGTGTTGTTGAGAATAAGTTGGCGCATTGTCTTGACGGTCTTTCCTTATTCTCTCAGTATAATGTTGATGTTTCTTCTCAGAGTCTTCCTCAAGTTTCTTTGCTGCCAACCATTACTGATACTAAGGTGCTTTTAGATTTTCCTGTTTCTGTTATATTGTCTGATCGGGAGTCTTCTTTGCAGTCTTTTTCTGTTTCTGTTGATGTTCCTTTGGAGTCGTTTTTAGTGTCTTTTGAGACGTTGATTTCTGCTGTTTCGTCTCTTCCTTCCCGTTCTTATGATCCTTCTCAGTGGTCTTTCTTGTCTTCTTTGGTTGTTCCTTTTGGTATGGGTTTGAGTATGCATTCATTATCTAATACTGAAATTCTTTATACGCTCACTTCACAGAATGGTGTTGTTGCTCGTTTTGTGACAAGAGTAATTCCTGTGATGGTTCCTTCTGTCATTACTGTTGGTGTTTCTTCTGTTGCTCTTCCGGCTGGATCGTCCCAGTTGGTTTCTGTTGTTGCGTATAATCCTTATGCTCCTGTGATTGTGAGTCCTGTTGTTGTGCCGGATGATGGCGGGTTGGTTGTAACAAGGTTTGATGCTAATAATTTCCAGTATGTTTGTGTTCGTGATGGTGCTTATACTGTTCACATGCAGGCAATTGATACCATGAACTCTCCTGTTATTCCAATAGTTCAGGATGTGAATGTAGTGTGTGGGAGTGGGGTGAATGTTGCTCCTCTTCAAGGAGGCAGTTCTTCTTCCAGCAGCTCATCTTCTTCAAGTTCTTCGAGTAGTAGTTCGGGTGGGTCACAAACTGCAACTGCAAGTGTTAGTTAAGTAGTTTCTTCTCCAAATTTAGGATAAATATTAGGT